>Ga0255780_10000794_pt1 | contig 29677 bp, 20 predicted proteins | sample 071ome_32_FD_179978 | JGI IMG/M metagenome (GOLD analysis project Ga0255780, IMG submission 179978) | Coastal salt marsh microbial communities from the Groves Creek Marsh, Skidaway Island, Georgia - 071405AT metaG (version 2) | ecosystem: Environmental > Aquatic > Marine > Intertidal zone >... | reverse complement strand
TGATGCCGAACGTTGACTACCAAACGGCTGCTTTGGAGTACGCACAAACCGCGTACTTTATCACCATTATCATTGTCCAATGGGCTGACTTGCTCATCGCCAAGACGCGCAAGTTGTCCGTCTTTGAGCAAGGCATGGGTAACGATTTCATGAACTTTGGTTTGATCTTCGAAACCGTTCTCGGTGCCACGTTGTGCTACACGCCGGCGTTCAACCAAGTCTTCGGTACTCGTCCGTTGCACATCCTTCACTGGTTCTCCGGTGTGCCGTGGTCCATGCTCATCTTCATCTATGACGAGCTTCGCAAGGCGGCCATTCGCGGCAACCCGGGTGGATGGCTCGACCGCTGGACTTACTGGTAAATTCTGTCGTTGCAGGATTCCGTTCACGACTCGGAGTTCTCTTAGCATAAATGATATTTTTAATGAAACTTGCACTCAATATGCACACTATTATTCGCTAAAAGTTTGTTGTACTTCATGATTACAAGAGGCTGCTACAAGCGCCGTCGCAGTCGCCGGTTTAGACGATGTCGTGCTTGAGCTCCAAAGCGTTACATATCCTCCCAATGCAACACGCCGCGCTGAGCGGATACTGCGAGACAGAAATATAATCATCCGTGTACGCCACATCCACCTTGCCGTGCGCCATGGCGCCCACCGTAAACACAACCGGAACATCCTCTGGCAGAGCCGCCACGTACTCGGGCAACTTTTTCACCTCTGGCGCGCTAAATGAAAACCCCACCCGTCTCGCTCCCGCGGGAAAATACTTCGTCACCGGCTGTTTCACCACCTGCATCAACTTTTCTGGTCCATTCGACGACCGAATGCTCAGCTTTTGCAACAACTGCACCATCAATCCACAAAATCTCTTAAACGTCCGCGGCACACGCGTCTTTGGCGACACCTTGAAGAGCACATTCTTCTGCGTGTTCACGTACACCGCCCGCACCTTACCCGCCTTGTTGAGCGGAGAATCCAATATCGCCAACAACGCTTGATGACAGATATCCGGCCGGTAATCCCCGGCTTGTTTCCCGTGTCGACGGATGAAATTCGCGTGGTCGTCGCAGTTGAGTATGGCGTATCCCTTGCCAACTTTGGCGGTCTCCAGCGTCGCCATCTCGAGGACGAAGACGTACCCACCCTTGGTGTCGTCGCGCTCGAGCTCTTCGTCCGGCGGCGGTGGGTCCATGTCGGCGGTTCGCGGGTCTCGCTCGCGCGTGAACGGACGGACGAAGGCGTCGTTGTGTCGCGCGATTCGCAGCCGGCGGCTGGAGAAAAAGCGTTTCCAGAAGAAAATGTGAACTCCACATGTCCGAATGAATCGAAACAACGTTTATCCGAGCGGTCTTGCTCTTGATAGTCCACGAGGCGATTGTTATACACGTTATCCAAATGCAGAATGCCGCGCGACGCGTCACACGCCGACGCCGACGCGATCGGGTGCGACGCGCGACGCGACGCGACGCGACGCGACGAAAACCGATGTCGTTTAGCGCTCGCGCTCGGGTCGACGCGCGCCGCGCGGCGTTCGGGACACCGGCGATGAAGAGCCGATGCGAAGCGAAGCGGCAGCGGCACAGAGTTGGATGTGTCCACGCCCGAGGACGACCGAGGCGACGACGCGGGGACGAAGCGAGACGATCGGCCGGGGCGTTTACGAAATTAATTGAGATTCCCGCGGCGCGAGGCGTCGCGCGGGGGTTGATGGTGCCGGCGAGGAACTTTTTGGACGGGGCGAACGCGCGCGAGGACGTGTTGGACGACGCGCGCGTTCGAGCGCCGGATACGGACGTAGTAGCCGCGGATGTGGCCGAGTTGCAGCCGTTGTCTGGATACGACGTCGGGGAGGTGCCGTTTGTGATGCAGGCGGTGTGTTATTACGAGAGTACTTTGGATGTGGGGACGCTGGAGACGGCGTTGCGAAAGACGTTGGCAAAGTACCCGCTTCTGGCCGGACGGTTGGATTTATCCGACGTCAGGAGAGAGAAGAAAGGGGTCAAACTGACGAACGACGGGGTCCCGCTGCGCGTGGTGAGAGATATAAATCAGCGGTTTGAGGACTTACCGCAGGATTACGCGGACGCGACGCGGAGGTTTTTAGACTTTGCTCCATGGATTGATTTGATGTTGGGAGACGCGCCCGTGTTCACAGCCAAGGTGACACAGTGCGCCAACGGTGGGAGCGTTCTCGGAGTGTGCATGTCGCACGCCGTGAGCGATGGACAAGGTTTCATCGAGTTCTTGGTTAGCTGGGCGAAAGCTGCGAACGATGAGGCGCATCCGTGGGGGGATCCGGTGTTCGATCGCAGCCTCGTCGCGCAACCGGAAGCCGACATGACCGTCGAGGAGATGCGCGCGATGCTTTCGGCGGAAGGGTTCGACAACATCAACTCTGGCGCCATGTTGGCAAACGCGCTGATGGCTGGTCGCCGCATTGTCCCGGATTTTCTGAGATTTCCAGCGGGAAATCGCATGACGGTGAGCGTGCCAGAGGAGAATTTGCGGCGCATCCGAGAGGCGTCCGGCGCAACAAATGATAACGAAGCTCTGAGTGCGCACACTTGGCTCGCGCTCGCAGATTTGTGTGGTTTGCCGAACGGTACGCCGTTTGAACACGTGACAGTGATCAGCGGCCGCGGTGGTCGAACAGGTCTCCCGGACATGTACTTTGGCAACGCGGCCATCGGCGTGTGCACTGGCCGAGTCAGCATCGGCGACTACTCCACTCTGGCCGAGGTTCGCGATGGGTTGCGCCCCGGGCTGACGAAAGCCATGATGCGGAGGAACAAATACTTAATGTTGACGGAGGCGGCGTTTCGCGCCGGAGTGAATGGGTTCGACTTTGACATCATGGCGTTTATGCAAGGTCGAATGGTTTGGTGCAACAACTTGGTCGAGATTTATAAAAAACTGTACGATTTAGACTTCGGCACGGGATGCCCGACTCTGGCTTTACCCCCAGAGCTTAACGACATTGTACAAATTCAATGCTCGCGACCAGACCCGAAAACGGGGGCACCGGCTGGCGCGAATGGGGTTGAAATGTTTATCAACCTTCCTCCCGCCATGATGGAAAAGTTGCGTCGCCCAGACGCCATCGCTCGCTTAGCAGGTTCAACGGGTATCAAATAGATTTTCGCTAGAAATACAAACTGTCTATAGAATCATAATGTGTAAGCTTCTGTTTAGTACGTGTCAGGCACGTCAACGTCGGACGAGGAGAGTTCCATGTCTGAGAGAATGTCTGAAGCTTCCTCGCTAGCTCGGATGGACGCTCGCGACGGCGGTCGAGGCGGTCGCGGAGGCGATGGTGGCGGCGGCGAGGGCGCCGACGGCGGTGGAGGTGGAACAGCCTTTGCGGGATCGATCAATGCACCGACTCCTTCGTCCGATCCTTCTTCAGACCCAGTCGACGCCGTGGGTTTGTGGCTCGAAGTCTTTTTTGTCTTCTCGCCGACTTCATCCGAATCGGCGTGCCTAGTCGAAACCGCCCTACGTTTCAGACGCTCGTCAACATCGTCGTCGTCGAGCAACGCGTGCCCGGCGGTCTCTTCTGTCTCTTCATCGTCGTCGTACGCATCGACGTCCACCATTTTTCTCAGTCGAGAGCTCGCCAATCTAAACTCTTCGGTAGCCATGTCGACGTCGTACCCGCGTCGGCCAACTTCGGGCGAGTCAAACGACGGGTTTTGTGCGCGTCCAGCCGCGGCGGAGAGAAGTTTCAGCACGTCGCTGGTGTGAATTTTCAACATCCCGGGCCCATCTTCGTCTTTCTTTGGCTTGGTTTCGCTCGGAAACTGACTGTAGGCTCGAATGAGTCGTTCCTCGTCCTCCTTTGTCGCCCCCTCTGGGAGCTGAAGGGTGTCCTCCAATTCGTACCCGTGCGGAATAAGCGCGTGTTCAAACTTGTCGTCCGCTGATTCGGCCAAGTAATCACTCAGAGACCAAGCCTTGACGTGACTACCGCCGTGAGGCATTTTCCATCCCCAGAAGAATCCCTGGATCCCCGCGCCTCGGTACGCCTGTTCTTGATGCTCAAACATAATGTCGAGCACCTCTCTGTTCGAGCACGACCGAGACGAATCTGAAAACGTCGCGAGAGACCACTCCGAGACGGCGAGGTTCTTGACCCCGTACGTCTCAGCGGCTGCTCGTAAAGTGCCCGCCCAGTCGCCCGCGTGTTCGCCAATGTTTTGGGCGACAACAGATGGCCGGTCGTCGCAGCTGAACGAACATCCCGAGTTTGATCCACCGATGCATCCAGTGTACGACCAGGCAAAGTAGTGGTGCACGTCTAACACGGCCCATTCTTCGAGTTCTCTGACGGTAAACTGCGAGCGCATCCAAGCCGCCATATCGGCGACGTTCAAGTCGAGGGTTTCTATCATGTTGACGTACAGGAACGGCACTCGCTCGGCAGAAGCCACACCAGTGTTCACCACTTCATCCTTGTACATTTGCACAGCCTTGGCCAACCAGCCGAGAACCTTTGTGCGCTGGTGAGGGAGCTTGTGTCCGGGCTCGTTGAGCAGCGTGATGCCGTGCACCGCCATGCGTGACTCTTCAGGAAGCTTCTTGTACCAATCGAGCATGTTGCGCACGACGGCTAATCCCGTGCGCTGCAAGTCTTCTCTCGCAAACATCATTGGAGGATGCGGGAAGACGCCATTGTACGTACCAGAGGCGGCACCTCCGGGCATGTTGTGCAAATCGATGAGTACCTTGAGCCCGGCGTTGCGAATCCTTTCAATCACCGCGTCGAGATCTGCGCCCGCCATGTTGACAAAGAGGCGATCCGGATACACCGGATCAACCAGAATACGCTCGCCTCCGCGCGGAACCGTGGACGGATCGCGCGCAAAGACGCTCCACGTCAGAGGCAAACGCACTAGTTCTATGCCTTGCGACGAAATCTCCATCAAGTCTTCATCCGTAATGTACTTGGCTCTGTGCGCCGCGAAAGCCGAAACAGCCGCCTTGGCGCCGTAATGCTTCACGAGCTTATTCACCAAATCCCCTTCCGACGCCCAGCTAAATCCTAGTGATTTAGCATCTGGGAACATTGGCGGGAAACATATCCCATTCTCATCGCGTCTCCCCGCGTCCACGGCGTGCGAGCTCCCTTGGGAAAAGTACCACTCCTCGAGTTGTAACCACCCGTGAAGCGCGACACCCGTCGTCTTCCCGGCGTCAAACGCGACATGCGGATGCTCCACAGTATCTTCACCCTTCCACGTACCCCAACTAGAAACCTTGGGTGACGGTGTATTTCTATGATGCGGCGCGGACAACACTTCATCGCCACCATCCTCGTCGTCGTCCTCCTCGACGTCGTCGTCGCTCCTTCGCTTCTTAAACCGCCACCACTCGCGTCGCCCGCTCCTCCCCGGCTCCCTCGAGCTCAACCCCACCGAGTCATCCCCGACCACACTCGCGTTCCGCCGCATCCTAAACCCATTTACCCCGCTCATCCCCCCACTCTTCGCGTTCACGTACGCCCGCGCCCCGCTCGCCAACGCCAACAACGCCAACGGCGCCGCGCAACACGCCGCGCTCATCCAACGCGACCGACCCCAGTCGCTCGTCCCCCGCGCGCTCTCCCGTCCGCTCCGCCGCGCGTATCGCGTCGACACATCCACCGCGTGTTCCGCATTCGTAAACGGACCGTAAAACTTGGCGCGTCCGCCTTTCGACGTCGACGCCCCTCTCGACTCGCCGCGTCCTCGGCTCGAATGGTGTTGACCGAACGATCCCGGGTCGAGGATGAGCTTCGTCCGCTCGTTCGGCATCGCGGACGCCGTCGGCGGGCGGGATCGGGATAACGCTCAGCTTAATCCGACCGCCCCGGTTCGTTCGTCTCGACGCCGCGCGTCGTCGTGCGCGCGCGCGCGACTGACGTCGTCCGCACGAAAGATGCTGTTGAAACGACCGCGACTGCGACCCCCATGTTGACGAGTCATTACTCATGGAATTCGTGTTTGACGAGTCATGACTCTAGTATGAATCAGAGGGTATCCCGGCGAGCCGCCGGCGGCTGGAGGCAATCAAATCAATCAATCAATCAATCAATCAATCGTCGCTGGACGACAGAGCGACGCGCGGGGAACGCACGCGCGCGCGCACGGAAAGAAGGTGTCACTTTGACCGAAGCGGTGATTCCGGCGGGTTTTCGTGAAGCGAAAACGAACGAGACGGTGAAGGAAAGAGCGAGGATGGATGCCGAGTTTTGGGGCGCGGTGATTCCGGCGGGACAATCGATCCGAATCGACGTCGCGACGGATGAGGAGTACATACACGTCTCGCAAGTCGCGCTTGGACCAGAGGTGAAACCGGGACGGACGATGCTGACGCTGGCGATTGCGGATGATGCGGAAAAGGATGGGGTGAGCGCGGGGCGGGCGCACGCGTTGTGCTGCGTGACGCCTCGAGCGTGCGAACAGGTTGGGTTGGATGTGGTTTTGGATGCGAGTTTCGTGTTAAAGGCGGAGGGTCCGAATGATTTGCACGTTTCTGGGTGGATGCAGACGAACGATGGGATCGATGAGGAGGAGGAGCAGAGGGCTTGGGAGGAAATGTTGAGGGAGTCTGACGACGAGTCTGACGACGAGTCCGAGTCTGACGACGAGTCCGAGTCTGACGACGATGACGACGATGATGATGATGACGACGACCATGGTCCTTCGGCGCTTTTGGATGAAGAGTTGGACATCGAAATGGAGGACTCCTCGGATGACGAAGACGACGACGATGACGACGACGACGACGGCGATTTCGAGACGCCGTATGATATGGACAACCTGCCGAGCGACGATGACTTGTTCAGTGATAGCGAAAGCGATGACGACAAGGCGTTCGCGAAAGCCATGGGTGCAGATAGCGAATCTTCGGATGAAGATGCCACCGCTGCTGACGATGATTCAGAGTCCAAATCTGATTCGGAGGGGCCGCCGGCGGCACCAAAGCCGACGCCAAAAAAGACTCCGGCGTCTGCGAAAAAGGCATCTGCCAAGCCTGAGGCTAGCGAATCCGAATCTTTGGAATCCGAGTCGGAGTCCGAATCTGAATCCGAACCCAAATCAAAGTCTGACGACGACGGTGACGACAGCGAATCTGACAGCGACGAGAGCGATTCCGACCAACCGGCGAAGAAGAAATCTGACGATTCCGACGATTCCGATAGCTCGGATGACGATTCTAGCGACGACGACGATTCCAGCGATGACGCTCCGCCGGCCCATCCGTCGAAGGATGACAGTGATTCCGATTCCGACGACGACAGTGACTCTGATTCCGACAGCGACTCTGACAATTCGAGCGACGATTCGTCAGACGTCTCCGAGGACATCAATGTCATCAAATCCGCGACAAAGCGTTTGTCCCAAGCATCCACCCCAGCTGGTTCGGCTAAAAAGCAAAAGATGAGCACGCCGGCGTCAAAGGTGAAGACCCCGGCGACTCCGAAGACGCCCACCACGGATAAAAAGATTTCTAGCGACGCGTATGCGGCGCAGTTGGTTGATTATTTGAAGCAAAACCCAGACACTATGTTAGCCGCACTTGGCGGACGGGTGAAAAAGCCCAAGAACTTTCCACTCAAACTAGCCGAGTTTGTGAAGTCGCGCACTGATTTATTCAAGGTCGAAGGCGACAAGGTTCGGTTGGTATGATTTCAACTATCGCATCTAGAGATACAGTAGGCGCCGTGTGGTACTAAGCAAAATTTGACCATCTTCGCGTTCACGTTATTCCGAATCGACGGAGTGGGACACAAAACTCCACTCAGACTCCTCTCCCACGTTAGAAAGTGTCGCGCACTCGTCGTCATCTTCAGTATCGCCGATGGGCACTCTAAGAGTCGTTGCGTTTTGTACTTCGAGAGACGGTAGTGCGGGTTCAACAATGTCGTTCAAGTCGGGTCGATGCGGCGACTTTGACGCGTGTTCCTCTACGCCCCCGGCGTGCTCAGCCTGTGAGCTTTGTTCACGCGTCGCTATTCGACGAAAGAAGTGCCGAAAGAACATGCAAATGCCGATGAACCTAAACGGCCCGCGACTAGAAATTGTCCATGCGAGAAGGCGAATCATGTCACCCAATCCCAATCGTGCGTTCACGCCCAGGGAGACGGAACGTGTGGCGCCTATTCGACATGCAACTCCGAACGAAGATCCATAACCCACGAGGATGACTTCCGGACGTCCTATTTCGATTGTTATGCATGGTTGGCGTCGCCGTCCTCTCGTAGCCACGCGCGTAGCGCCTGTCTCTGAGTCGAATTTGTCGTCGCGACGCGCGTTCGGTTGCGATTGAGCGGTATCAGACATGTTTTGAGTGGGGATTCTAGATCTGTCGTCGCGACGCGCGGGCGATGCGCGTCGGTAAATGAGGTAACGCTGCGTGCCTGGGCATGTGTAGAACTCTCGTTACATCGTACACAACATGTGACAAAATCTGTGTCTCAGCTAAATGGATGTATTACCGGTCTTTCTCAGCTAGTTCTGCGCGTCTATGTACTTGCTAGGGACCCCCATATTCTTATGTAAAAGTTCTGCGAGCTGCATGACCACGTGGCCCTGGATCGAGAGTTCCTTACCCGTCTCCTGCTTGCCCGGTAAATCATCCACCGAGACGCTCGCGCTAAATTGCTTCTTCAGCACATCTGCGAACTCATCCGGTTTAATACAAAACGTCTCAATTCCAGAAACCTTGGTGATGTACTTGCGTCTTCCGCGATCTTCCGCTTTGATGACTACGGGACGTATGCTTCCCTTTTTTACATACTCCAACGTCTCGCCATTTCGATGCATGCGCACGGCGGTGTGCACCTGGAGCTTACCCATCAATCGCTCGAACAAGTCTTCGATTGGGTACATCGAATCGGTACCGTACCATTCTTCCTTCTTGGCGAAAAGTTCTTTACCCAAAAGCGTGTCGAGCTTGACCTCGCTGCCGGCGACGCCTTCGCCCAACCCGTTGGAGCGAACGTACTCGCACAGTGCTTTTTTGCATTCTGATTTACTGTAAAGTCTATCCTTGTTTTCCAGAGCTTGAGCGCCGAATATCGGTCGATACATGGTAGAGGCGCGATAAACGCGCTTTATGTCCACTTCCGCGGTTCCCAAATCGGGCGGCGGGCCCACGCTTTCGCCCGCCGTCTGCCCCGCGTCGGCGGGCTCCGCTGCGGAAGCATGCTTCTTCAATAATTCATGCTCGCGATTGATAGTCAGGACATTTTCAATCTTGTGAATGAGTTTTGTCTTTATCACTCCTTTCTTCTCCATCACGCTGAACAGCTTGGCCTGTTTTTTATAAGTGGAATGTTTGAGATCCAACGTCACCGAATCTGGCCTGGACGGCAGCACAAAGTTTGCGAAAAAGTTTTCGCAGCGAATCGGCAGCGCGTCGTCGGTAATCTTATTCGCACCAATTGCAAAGCATCTATCAATCATCGCGTCCATCTTTGCCGGAGTGGAGACATCAAAGGACTCTTGCTCCGCTTCCTGCGCGACGTCGATGGTCAAACTTTCCATCGCTGGCACCGCCTCTTCAAAAATCGGTTCGCCCTGCGGCGCCTCTTCGCCCGACGGATAGATACGCTTCAAAGAAAACGATTTACTCGGCGACGACTTATCCCCGAGCGCCCAGACCGCGTCTCCGTACATGTGGGCAATTTCTGCTCCGACGCCCTTCATCCCGTTTGCCGTCGCCTCGGCGCTCGAACACGCCATCACGCCAACCGCGAACGCGTCGTCGTTACCCACTACACCGACCGCGACGAGCTCATTGGACTCCCACGAGCTGTTATCGTCGCTCACGACCATTCCCGGAAGCATCAATGCAGCGCCGCCCAATACCTTCGGGCTGACCAACGAGTGAGTCCGCACCGTCGTCAGCGTCGACGACTCGACCGCCCACAGCGCGTACACTGTCGGAAACAGTTCCCAGCGCCCGGAACCGTCGAAAAACATTGGTTGTCCGTCGACGAGGTAGACGACGGCGCGGTTGGACATTTTAACCATCTCGTACACGGCGGTCTTGGGTAGAATTGCATCGATGGCAGCGTCGGTCGCTCGCAACGTTTTAGCAGCTTCGGCGCGCAGTTTTTTCGCATCGCTCCCCGAAATTCTCGACGGCGCACCCTTTGCTGTCGCCTTTTTAAAGTCTGGAACTCCCATGACGGGCGTGCGCGCGCGAGGAGCGTCGGTGTGTGCCGTTGGAATCCAAACTGGATTGGATAGTGAAGGTAGTTTACGTCGCGTCGTCAAAAGTGTTTCTGATGATTAAAAGTTTGTTTGCCTAAATGGTGTTCAATGGTGGGCACGCGCTAGTGTTTTCATCTTCGCACGCGGGACTATTAGACGCCAATCTGGAACAAACCTCTGCCGTTGTTGATGGAGAGGAAGAAATCGGCGAAAACCAGCGAGATGATGGCCATGAGTTTCATGAGAATGTTGATGGCAGGACCAGACGTGTCCTTGAGAGGATCACCGACGGTATCGCCGACGACAGCAGCCTTGTGGCACTCGCTACCCTTGCGCTGGCGGACGCTGACCATTTGCGGCGAGCCGTCAACGTTGCGCACGATGGCGCCGGTGTACGGACCCTCAGCCGGATCGCCGTGAGCGCGTTCGCGCTTGGGCACGTCGATGCACAAGCCACCCTTCTCGACGTACTTCTTCGCGTTATCCCACGCACCACCGGTATTAGAGGCGGAAATCGCGAGTTGAACGCCCGAAGCTAAGCCACCCGCGAGGAGACCCGTGACGGCTTCAACACCGAAGAAGGTACCAGTGACGATGGGCGCGGCGATGACGAGCACAGCCGGCGGCACCATCTCGCGAAGACTGGCATCCGTACTGATCTTGATGCAACGCGCGTGATCCGGCGGCGCGTGACCAGGCGTGCCTTCGAGCAGACCCGGAATGGTGTCGAACTGTCTCTTCACTTCTTTCACCATTTCCATCGCGGCGATACCCACAGACTTCATCGTCATGGCGCTGAACCAGTACGGGAGCATGGAGCCAACCAAAAGGAAGGCAAACACCGCTGGGTTCAAGAGGTTCACGCCATTATCCATGACGTTGGTACGCGTCACAAAGGCGGAGGTCAAAGCCAAGGATACCAAAGCCGCGGATCCAATGGCGAAACCCTTGCCAATCGCCGCAGTCGTGTTACCGGCGGCGTCGAGCGCGTCAGTCTTATCGCGGACGTCATCCGGCATGCCCGCCATCTCGGCGATGCCGCCCGCATTGTCGCAAATCGGACCGTAAACGTCGATGGCGAGACAGGTGGCCAACGTACCGAGCATACCGAGCGCACACAAGGCGACACCGTACATGTCCATCAGCGAAAAGGAGAGCCAGACGCCGAATGCGAGCACACCGACCGGAATAATAGTAGACTTGTAGCCGAGTGCGAGACCGTAAATGATGTTCGTCGCCGCACCGGTTTCCGTCGAACGCGCGAGCTCTCGAACCGGGAAGTACGAGTGCGACGTGTAATATTCAGTGATGAATCCAATGATGAGACCGCCCCACAAACCAGAGGCGATGCACGCGAACGCGGCGTGCGCGCCGCCACTCACACACTTTGCGCTCGTCGAGCCGATGCACGCGGTGTCGTACGTCTTGCTGCCGAGGTAGAATTCCTCCGGCATGTACGAGAGGCAGATCGGATACATGATGACAGTCATCGCGATGGTGGACAAAGTGAGTTGAGACTTGAGAACTCGCTCGATGCCCGCCTCGTTACGAACCGGTTGGATATCCGTTGCGACGAACGAGACGCCCATGCACACCAAGATGCCCACAGAAGAAATGTAGAGCGGAAAAATGACAGCATCCCAACCGGCACGAACCAAATCAGTCGATTGTGCGGCGATGACGAGCGCGGCGCACGTCGCTTCGGCGAAAGAACCAAACAAGTCGCTACCCATACCGGCGACGTCTCCGACGTTATCGCCGACGTTGTCAGCAATGGTCGCCGGGTTACGAGGATCGTCTTCCGGAATACCGGCGACAACCTTACCCGCCAGGTCAGCACCAACGTCCGCTGCCTTGGTGTAAATTCCTCCTCCGACGCGGCCAAACATCGCTATGGCGCTTCCACCGAGGCCAAAGCCCGCGATGCACTCAAAGAGACGCATCGCATCCGTCTCAAACGAGTACACCCAGCTGTATACAATCATCAAAAAGTACATCACGAGCAATCCGAGCCCACTGAGTGCGAATCCCATGACGCTTCCACCTCGGAACGCCGCGTTGAAGCTCTCTTTCCACGCCACGGCATCCGGTGTGATGGCTGCCGAAACCGCGCAACGTGCGTTTGTGTACACGGCGATCATCATCCCGATGTACCCGCTCAACATCGACGTCGCCCCACCGCTCACGAACGCGAACGCCGTCATGAATCCAACCCGTGGTTCAAATCCATGCGACGAGTACGACACGAGCACGGCGATGAACAACGCGAACGACAGGCAAAACACGATGCACATTCTGTACTCGGCTGCTAAAAACGCCTTGGCGCCCTCTTGAATGTCTCTGTAGATCACCCGGACGCGCGCGTACGCGTCGACGGTTGACGACGCGTCGCCACCTTCCATGTGACGCATCAACGCTTCGTCCGAGCTCTCATCGTCCGTTCGCGCAGTCATGGAGGACGTGCTGCTCACGCGAGAGACGTGGCGGCTGGCGTGCGTAAGGCTAATCTTGCTGAGTTTCCTGGTGAAGAGCCAAAAAGCAAAGAATAACCCGGCAAAGGCTGGGAAAATGACGAGAAAGGTTCCGGACGCCATGATCGTCGTCGTTATCGGTCGTGTTTTTTCTTCAATCAATCGTACGGCGGCTTCAATGGGCGACTCGGAGTGACGTAGTGAGTGAAGGAGATTTTCCATTTTATCCACCTGGCGGTATGGCGCGCGCGTCAAGGCACACGGCACACGGCTGACATGGCTGACATGTCCACGCGCCACTGGGTGCAAAAGCAAAAGATAATTAGAGGCACGGTACTACTGATAAATTTTCATTGTACAACAACGCGCGATGGCGGCTACGATGGCTAGAGACGACGGGACCCAGTCGCGTCGAGTGAACGCGAAAGACCGACTCATCGAAGCGAATCCACGACTTCGAGCAACAATGCTAATTTCTTCTTCCTCGACTCCACCTGCGCGTCGAGGGATTCACACTCAGCCCTGAGCTCATCTATCGCGCTCTTTGCCGCCTCGATGCGGGACGCGCTCTGCGCGCGCGTCGGGTGCTCCGCGCACTGGTGGGCGAGTTCCTCCGTCGAAGCGCGCATGGCGCTTTCGCGAGTGGATGCTCGCAGTTTGGTTTGAAGCACGCTCGTCTCCGCGCGTAACTCGGCTGATTTCAAAGCTAATTCTTTCTCTTCGTCTTCGTAGTCTTGCAGTTGCGTTCTCAGCGCGTGCACCACGACGTCGTAGCGCGACATGTCGAACGAGTATGTGTCGAGCTCGGTGAAGAAGGACTCCTGCGTCTCTGCGATCTGCTCCTCGTCGCCGCTGGCGATGGCATTGGAAAACACAAAGTACGATTTTACGAGCCGTTTCAACGGATAGTCGACACCTTGCTTGAAGGTGGCGGTTTGCGTGATGATCTTCTCACGAATTTCCTCCTCTTCCTCGGCGGTAATTACCAAACCGCCGACGGTTCTCTTCGCGGCGGCGGTCATCTAGCTCGCGGCGCGCACGGATTGGCTGTCGCGTCACTACGTCTGTTACGTCTACCGCTCGCCCGCGCCGCCGTCGCGCCAACTTTTGGGCGTCGCCGGCGTGTGCGGGAAGTGAGGTTGACCTGCGTTTCACCCGCAGAAGTATGGTTATGATAAACCGTTTACCGCCTAACGTGGTTTCGCTAATCTTACAACGCTCTATTGTCTTCTACGTTTGAAAGTGAGTGAATGCACCGTCTGTCTATTCCATGTCGACGGATTCGTCCATGTCGACGGATTCATCCATCGCGCTCTTGGCTGAATACGGCGTCTTAGCGCCGAATGTCGGCGTTCCTTTGAAACTCTGTGGCGTCTCCGAGTGCGCAAAGTTGAATATACCGCCACCAGGGGCCGGCGATTGCGCGTCGGCGCTAGGAAACGTCGTGTCCAACTCAACCTGATTGTGACGAGGAATGGTGATCGCACTCTGATCTATCAGTGCGAGTTCCAAGTGATGTTGACTAAATGTATCGTCTGGCCGTAAGCTCAAAGCCTTGTGGTAGTGCTCGACAGCTAGCCCCAACGCCATTGGCTCCGTGCACTTGCTCTTGACATGATATGCAAACGCGAGCGATGCGTGCGTCGACGCGGTGTGTGGAGCGATCGAAAGCGCCTTCTCAAAGTACGCAATCGCTTCGCTGAACCGTCCAAGTTTTCGCAACGCTTGCGCGAGGTTGACAACCATGGCTTCCCACCTGCTCGAGATTGGAGTGGGGACGAGAGACAACGCAGTCTCGAAGCTTTGCACGGCCGCATTATAATCACCCTGCCAATACATCAAGACGCCGATCTCGTTGTGGAGCAATGGGTCCGAGTCACAAATTTCGTACGCCTTGGAAAAGAACTGCAACGCCAAAGTCGAGTTGTTCGTTCGCTGGTACTCCATACCGATGGATAACACCGGTACGTGGGTACCTGGGAACAGACGAGTGGCGGTTCTGTAAGCAGCCATTGCCTGGTCGCTCTCGTCTTGCGCCGCGAAGGCGTGTCCGTATCCGATCCAGCCTTGTACGAAGAGCGGATCTATGGTTGTCGACTTGTTAAAGTACTTGCGCGCAGCGTCAAACTGACGCGTGCACATGTAATAACACCCAATTGCAAACCACGTAACTGCTTTTTCAGGATACTCGTTCACGAGGGAGTGCGCCAAGAGATACAAATCGTTCTTCTTCCCGAGTTCGACCATTGTCGCGAAGTACAGGGGCAATCCTTTCAGTCGAGCCGGTTCGGCGTCAAACTGACGTCTGAGTATGTTGTAACATGACGAATATTCCCCTTTCTCGTACAAACGTCGCGCGCGGGCAATCTTTACGTCACCGTTGGAACGAAGGGCATCCACGGCGGTTCTGACTTTTGCGTGCTCCATCTCTCCGCTCGAGGGTGAGCCGATTGGTTCTCCCGCTCGCCCACCATCCATATCCTGAACAGTAGCGGAATCGAACACCGACTGTACCTTACGCGCGCTTCCCATCACTGCGTACAAATCAATGACCCACGCGGTCTCTCCTGTCGCCGGTAGATTCTCTATCAAAGCTCTCTCGTCTGCGTCGTTCAACTTGTGCGTCGACAATATCGCGTCGAACGCCTCAAAGCACATCGTGTCGTGCTCGAGCGCCGCTTTGTATGAACGAAAAGCCTTTATTTTATTCTCCAACGCCTCGTACGCGCGTCCTCGAAGCAAATACATCGTCGCCGCCTCTCTCGGGTCGGCGCCCATAGCCGCCTCTCTCGCCTCTTCCTCCGTGTCCCACAACGCCTCCAAACACTCCTCGTGCGCCTTGAGCGCCCCGAGACACCTTGCCTCCAACAACCTTGCCCGGAACACCCCATCCATCGCATCCCCGTGTCTCAAAACTCCCAACGCGCGTCGATACTGGCCATCCCTGTGTAACAAATCCGCCAACGCCAAGACGTCAACCAGCGCTTCACCACTCAACGACCTCGCTTTATCAGCCATGAATATCGCCGTTTCCAGCGACCCGAGAGAAGCGTACGCGTCTCGCGCGCGTCTCGCGCGATCCGCCGCCGCCTCCGCCGTCATCGCCATCCTCTCCCGACGCGCGTCCGTCTGTCGGTGTCCGTCTGTCGGTTGGTTGTTCCATTTGAAAAATTGCATCTTACACTGGGACGCCAACATGTAAACTTTTAAAGAGGAAAGAGGAGTGAAAGCCCTAGCGCACCATCCGCCTTTCACGCACGCACGGTCGCCAAGGTACGCGAACGACGACGACGAACTCGAACTCGAACGTAAACGAAACGATGTGTTTCGTTTCGATTGATAGAACGCGATGCGTGACGTCGCGCGCGTACGCAGCGTAGGCCGACGGCTGGCGCGACGGGGACGGATGCAGAGGGATCGAAACGCGCTGATTTGGAAGTGGGCGGCGAGCGAGTGCGCGCGACGCGAACGAGAGCGAGAACGAGAAGACTGACGAATGAATGCGCGATCGCGCGATGTACGTTTAACGCAGGGTCGACTATCTGAACCCTCTAGTCGCGAAGCCTTTTCGTCGACGTTGATAAACAAAAAGCAAAAGTAAAGGAAAGATGCTTATTCCGAAGACGAACCGCAACGAGGTCTACAAGTCCCTCTTCGCCGAGGGCGTGATCTGGGCGAAGAAGGATTACAACCTCCCGAAGCACCCGGAAGTTGGCCAATCTGGTGAAAACCCGATCGATATCCCGAACTTGCACGTGATCAAGCTCATGCAGTCGTTCAAGTCGAAGGGTTTCGTCAAGGAGATCTTCTCCTGGAGACACTACTACTGGTACCTCACCGATGAGGGCATCGAGTACCTCCGGGAATACTTGAACCTCTCCGCCGATGTCGTGCCGAACACGCTCAAGAAGTCTGCTCGTGCCCCGACTCGTATGGAGAACGAACGCCCGCAAGGCGGCCGCGGCGGCCGCGGCGGCTTCGGCGGTGACCGTGGTGGCTACCGCTCTGAGCGCCCGGGCTTCGGCCAACGCTAAGCGCGTCGTCCCTCGCGGATGATACGCTTGCACGCGTTTGCCGTCCACAAAAATTCTTAAATCGTGCGTCGAACGTGATACGAGAATCGATACATTTAGCGTTGTAATGACTCAGTGTCGATTCGATTTAATTGCCCGCAGCCTGACATTCTTACAAAAGTCGCGTACCGTCTCACTCTTCGTACAGCTTGTGTACCGCAGAGTCATCGAGGTGATCGTAGTTTTCATCCAACAGCCACGCGCCGAACTCTTCAGCCATCATACTGACACCGCCCTCAACTTGTGACTCAAAGTTGAGGACCATGACGGGATCGTGCAAGGAGCATCGAAGGAGGAACCATCCTTGCTTGCCGTTCCCTTCATCGACACAAACGCGCAAACCCTCGTAGTTGTCTTCCGCAGGCTTACACTTCCCGAAAAGGGAGTGGTTAGTATCGTTCACCGTCGCAAGTAAGTTTTCGATGACATTCAAGCCGTACTCTTTGAAATCGGGGTCGTTGATTTTCAGTCGCACCTCCGCCTCTTCGAGAGGTTCTTCCAACGATTCCAACACCTTACCGATGGTTGGCTCGTTCGCCAAACGACGTCTGACGACTTCGATGATGATCTTCACAGCCAAGTACGCACCGTCGTCGAGGTCGTAGTTTTCTGACATGGCTCCGTGGCCGCTTGTCTCGATCATGAGAGGCGTCGTAACGCCGGACGCATTGAGCTCCTTACCCTTGTTGATGACGTTTTTGTATCCTCGCATGAAGCGAAGATGGTGCCCGCCGAGCGCTGTGATGAATTTGTGGAGACCGTCGCTCGTCACACTATCGGTGACGATGGTCGCGCCAGGGTGCTCCTTCAGCACAATCTCAGACAGCAGAGCGATGAGCTTGTTTCGGTTGATTTCGACGCCCTTTGAATCAATCACGGCACTGCGATCGACATCCGTATCGAAAACAATGCCAAGATCCGCCTTAGCGTTCAACACGGCTTTCACACCAGCCTCCATCGCCGCCTTATCTTCTGGATTTGGGCTGTGGTTCGGAAAGTTGCCATCCGGATCGAGAAACTGCGACCCGGATGTATCCGCCCCGAGCTCTTTCAACACGAGATCGGCAAAGAAACCTCCGCTGCCGTTACCAGCATCGACGACAATCTTCATTCCCGACAAGGGCTTGTCGTAGTTGTCCTTGGAATCGACACCTTTGCGAATAATATCGCACAGCTGACTTGCGTACGTCGGCAGAAATGGCGCTTGGACGACGCCGGCAGGCGCCGTCACATTTCCAGCACCCGCCGCGGCATATTGTCCGGCCCGGGCGCAAATATCTGCGATATCCGGCTTATCCAAACCTCCCTTGGCGGTGAAAAACTTCATACCATTGCGATTGAACGGAAGATGCGACGCAGTGAGCATGACGCTACCCGTGTACGCAGTGCCCTCCGTGACGCACGACATGAAACACGCCGGCGTCGTCGCGAGCCCCATATCCACCACCTTGGCGCCCGAAGCGACCATCCCCGCAAACATCGCGTCCCGAAGCGCCTCACCGCTCAGCCTCGGATCCCGTCCGACGCCCACCGTGACGTCCTCCTTACCCGTCGCCCGCTTTAACCAATCCACAAACGCGGCGCCGATCGCTCTCGCCGAGCCCGTATCCAGCGTGATCGGCTCACCTTCCACGCCATCGAGCGCGACGCCACGAATATCCGATCCATTCTGAAGTCGTTTCATCGCCTCCATCGCCGTCGCTCGCGTGACAACGCGTCCACGAGTCTTCGTCTCGTGTCTCCGATGCGAACGCTGGCCAAACCTTCCTCGCGCGGCGCGCGCCTCGTTTCGAACGCCGACGACGCGTATCGACGAGTCGAGCGCACCGAGTGTCTGCATGTATGACCGCGTGTGAAGCGCCGTCGGTGTGAGGCGCGCGCGTGTGACGTCTTCGAGCGCGAGCGCCTCGTTATCCCGAGGAGCAACATGCTGAGTCAACATAAGATGCGCTTCGTCACAACGAACCGGTGGACGCCTCGCATTCCGTCAGTCACCGCCTCGCGGTAATTCGCTCGCGCCGAGATGACGCCGTCGAGTCACGCATTGGGATCGCGCGTGTGGGATCGCGCGGCGTCGACCGTCGACGTTCGTCGTCGACGGCGCGTTCGACTCGAGGCGCAGCAGAGCCGACAGAAGAAGGGAAGAGGCACCAAACGCGCGAACGAACAGAGCGGCTCGGCGACGGAACTCGATCCCGCCTCGCTCGAGGGCGTAGCGGAGAACCATAATTTGGAGCAGTTCTTTTACGACGACGCGACGACGAAGCGGTTGTTGACGATCGCTCGGCAGTACGAGCGACCGGTGTTCATGTGCAACCCGTCTCTGGCGGCGGCTTGGGAACGCGAGGTTGGAACGGATTACGTGTTACTGGATTGCGATATGCGGTTTAAAAAGTTGCTAAAGGGATTCAAAGCGTTCAATCTTCGCGGGCCGTTTTTCCTCTTGCGGTTCGACTACGATGTCGTGTTTTGTGATCCGCCGTTTGCCAACGTGAGCCCGGCGCAGGTGAAGACGGCGATCGATATGATCGCGGGTACGGAGAAGCAAAAGGCTGCTGATGTGTACTTGGCGTATAATAGCGATAGAGAGGAGACATTGTTGGAGTCCTTCGCGGATTTAGCTCGAATGGGTCGAGCGTTGGGGTACAAATCGGTAAAGGAGGGAATGCAAGAGAAGATTCACTTGTACGGGCCGAAAATCTAGTCTGTTAGTCCTCGTCGTTGCCAGTCGCGTCGTGTAGGTTGAGTTGTAACTTTAAGATTGCTTAGTTTTGCTTACAAGTCAATGCAGGTCTAACCGCCCGCGTTTTACAGCTTGGCCATCTAGGTTGATACAGAGAAGGATTGGCGCGCCTTCTTGTTCGTGCTATCAGAGAGACCGGCGCCGCTCGAGCGCTTCTTGGTTTCAACTTCGTTCTTCGCATGAACGTTCGCCGGCCGCACACCCTTGTTGCCGTACAACGTATCGTCATCTACCATTTCACGCGTCGGCATCATACCCTCGGCTTGGTTCATCATCGCTGCGAGCGCCTTCCAGTTGGTCATGTCCATGTGCAAGACAAAGCTCGAGCGATCGCTCTCGCTCGAGGGCGGAGGCACCGTGTGCGAGAAAGTCGGGACGCCTTGATCAGCCGCCGGGATGATACCCGCGTGACCATCCTTCACCAAAAAGGCGGCGGTGAAGACGTTCTCGACGAATTGTGGAAAGTCTTCTGGGTTGTTCATCGCGTGCACGACGTTGGTCGAACCTCCTGATTGCTTCTTCAGCTTTTTGTTCATCGCCACCATCATGCGGTCCGTCTGCTTCTCCGCGGCGGTGTCTGCGACGGTGTCTGGCGCAATGCTCGGTCCGACGATTTCTTTCGCACGTCGCTGCGCCACACGCCTTTCCTTGATCTCCGTATCGATGACGCCGTTCATGAAACCCGGCACCGACGCCTCTCGGAAGTACTTTGCCGTCGCCGTACCCAGGGTTCCCCACTGGAACGCAGAAGCATCATCCTCCGCTTCCTTACTCGCATCTTCCACCGTCACTTGCACGTACTTTCTCGCCAAGCACTGCAAAAACGCCGCGACGCTCACCTCGGCGCTCCCTCTCGGTCCGAGTCTCTTCGTTCTCTCCAACGAGTACGCCGCCAACTGTCCGTACAACTGCGCGTCCAGCACCAACTCACGCGCCTTGGCCTTACCCTGCATTTGTTTCCAAACCTCATCCGCCTCGTCCACCGCCTTCTCCAACTGATCCGACTCGGGCTTTTGCAACTCTTCCGCTTCGCGTCGCGTCTTGTTTATCATGCCCCGAAGTTTGTGACGGTTTTCACGGCGAAGCCGCTTTTCGTCCGCCACCTGTTCGCTCGCCCCCGCCGACGTCGTCGCCGCCGCCATCGTTCACGTCTCTCTTCGTCTTCCCTTTCGTCCGCTTCGACGCGCGATCGTCGACGCGACGCGTTCTGTCGTCGCCCAGTTTCGCGTCCTCGTTCCTTCGAGTTTGAAAAGTGAGACTTTACAACCAAGGCCATGTGACGCGCCGAACGCGCGCGTGCGTGTGTGCCTGTTCGTCTCCCACGCACCGTTCGATTGTCGGACGACGACGACGACGACGACGACGACGACGACGAGGGCGATGTCATCGCGCGACGCGTGGAAAGAATTCTAGTTTCGTCGCTCCGTGAGCTCTGTGACGCGCGCGGAAGCGGAATGGAGGAGGCGCCAGAGATTCACGGCGCGCGGCGACGCGCGGGGTTGGCGCGAAGCGTGCTCAAAGCGTTGGCGAGGACCTTTCTCGGATTGGCGCACTACGCCACGACGGATGATTACGAGACGGCGTTGGAGGCGACGCAGGAGTTGTACTATGGTGGGTGTGATTTTTGACTAGAGGTGATGGGTCGATGTTACACGAGTGAGACGCGTCGCGAGGGCGACCCCGCGCGCTCACGAAGTCTTTGGCTTTGACTCGGACACCTCGGCGGGCGCGGCGGCGCCACCGGACGGTTTCGTCTTGGATTTTGGCCTGAAGAGGGCTTTGATGATTGCCGCGAGCCAGATGCAGTTGAATACTTGTAATATAACGCAAGACACGGCGTACCACGCGTACACGTATCCCGGCTTGGCCAAGCCGCGCTTGAAGACGGTGTACGCGTCGTAACAGTACATGCCCATCACTGGGAGACCAGTCAAGAAACGCACGGAGAACCAGATGCCGAAACCGGTAAAGTTGATCACTTGAAACGCCTTGGTGTCTCCTTTCCCGGCCTTGATCATGATGTATCGCAGAGAGAGGAAAGGTAGCGTGACCTCCCACAATAGGAAAAATGTCGCATACACTTGCAAAAAGCCCTTGCGTGGCATCAGCTGCGGTAAGAGAAAAGTCACCACCGACACGACGGCGTGCGCGATATACTGTCGATCATAGTACAGCACGCTCACGATGGTATCCCACGCGAAAAATCCAGTCGCGAGACACTTGAGCTCCTCGAGAGACTCAATTGGCGGCGTGGCGTACATGCGCTGCGAAACCGTCGTTCCTAACCTCAGCGCCTCTGGAATGAGCGACGACGCCCAAACCCCGCACACGGCACCCCAAACGCTCGACGCAATTCTCACGCCGAGGTCCGTGCGGCTCTGCGAGTCGAGCGACGCGAGGAACTTTTTATGAAACTTTCGAACGTACGCCACAGAAGCCAACTGAATGAATAAGGGAACGAGAAACCCGAGCGCGACGTGCGTCGCCTGCGAGCGCGTCAGCGATAAGTCCAGCGACACATCGCCCTTTGGCATTCCAGCGAACGGATCGACGCGGCGTCCCATGACTGACGCGCGACGGGAGGTTTACTTACGCTCGCAAGTCGAGAGGTGAGGACTTTGTAAAGACAGACAACTGTCTCCGACGAAGCGGAACCTATTGAATTTACATTGCTTTCTAGTGCCTACGATCAATCGCTATCTTCTCCGTCGCTCTCGGACACTTCCTCAAAGTCGTCTGAGATGGAACGGACGTCGTCGTCGTCGTCCAAGTCGGGGTTGAGATCGAGAGAGACAAAGGGTACGACGCGTGCCGCGGGTTTGGCTTGCGCGACGGTGGACGTCGGTTTCACGAGCGAACCGACTCCTTCGTCGCCGCGCGGTTTGGGTAAATCGAAATGCAACGGATCGCCAGGTTTCCAACCCGGTGGAGGGGGTGGGATTCCCTCGGGCCACGGCTCGCCCGGCTTCCACGCCGATAAGCGAGCGATGAGTTCCTCTGCGTGAGTCAAAGACGTTTCCGTGGTCAGTAAACAAATCGAGTTCATTTTTCAAACGCGATATCGGTGGTTTTGAAGAGCACATACCTGGTGAAATCGCCGCGACTTGTTCTAATAACCTCCGTCTCTCCTCCTCCTTCTTCCTGGCCTCTTCTTCCGTCGCCTTTGCCTTCGCCTTTGCCTTGACCTCGGCTGCGTTTGCGCAAAAAAAACTCTTCGTCAGTACTCCGCAAAAACGAAACGCGCGTGGTGCGTGTGTTCCAAGCTCACGCGCCATTCGAACACGTACCAGCGTGACGCGCGAGATTAGACACTTGGAAATGTTCTTCCTGCGGCGCCGGGGGCATGATTCCATTCAGTGGCGCGCCGGGAGCGTAACCGCTTGGAGCGTGCGTCGTGTAACTGATTCGCCTCGCGTAGTCGAGAAGATCATTCACTTTCAATACGCCTGCGCGCGGTGAGAGTCATTCGTACGTCGTCAGTACGCGAACGTCGATTCCAACGTTCATCGAAAGCCAGGACTCGCAGACGACTGAACGCCAACACGCACTCTCTGGGGGTAGACTAACGTGTCCTAAATTTTCTGCTCGATCGAGCGCATCCTGAAGCGCAGCGCGCGCGTTCGCGAGTTCAATCGCGCGAGATCCCGCGGCGTCGGTCGCAGTGGTGACGTCCATCTGGGTCGGCTCCGCGCTTGGCGCGCGGGATCCGGCTCGACCGCGTCGAGGTGGCATGGTGCGTCGTCGAGTGTGGTCACCTTCAGGAAACTGGCGCATCCGCGACGAAGAGGCGACACCGGGAGCGTTCAACGATGCACGAGTGCAAGTGGTGTATTACACGTTTTCAAAAGTTTAGAGAAAGTGTTCTAGAAAAACCCAGGATCCGTGGTGACGTCCTCCACGCCGCCGCCGCGTCGATATTGTTAAGATTCCTATTCCGTCTTTTTCGAGCCGCGTTCCAAAGAAGCGACTGCCAACTTGCGGCGCGCCGCGGCGACGCCCTTCTTCACCTTCAACGCGAACCAGTTGAGCAACAAAATCCCACCGATGGAACCAAAAATCGTAGCGTACTTGATCCAATCCTCCATAGTCTTGCACACACCGAGTGTGAGCCAGCGACCAATCTTCAAAGCCGTGAAGACTTTCTTTTGCAGCGCCGTGTAAATCGGCACACCCGAAACGACGTTACTCGCCCCGTGGGTCACCTCTCTGCCAGAGCTAGCCAAGTACGACACGCTCGCCGCACCTCCGTTGAACGTACCGCTCGTCTTCGGAACGACGACGAATGAATATTCCTCACTCGCGCCAGCTTCGAGCGTAGCGTACGTAGCGCTTAGGGAATCCTTTCCCGTGATCAACTCGAAATCCGTCTCAGGAAAGCCCTTGTCCGACACCTTGACCTTTCTCGCCTCGGTTTCTCCGGCGTTGACGAGCGTGATGGAGATGGTCATGTTTTCTCCTTGCACCGAGAGCGGTTCGACGACGCGCTTGTGGACCAAGACGTGCGCGGGCTTGGCGACATCGGAGGAATCATCGGCGCGGGCGTTGCCGGCGGTCGCGAGGGCGAGCGCGGCGACGCAGGCGGTGACGCATCGCGCGTACGTCGAGCGACGGGTGACTGAGGTGCGAGCCATGTCGTGTGCGCGCGTTCGGGGGCGGTCGCGGCGGCGTGTGGCGCCAATTTTCACAGATTAGTTCGCGCGCATCTTGCACTCGTGTCGACTCGCCCGAAAAGGCTTCTGTGCGTAATGTAGGTTACAATTGGCTATGCAATGAATAATGTGTCATGTCTCGCTCGACGCGAAGCGAAGCCGAAGGGCGCGTTCGGCGCCGTCGTGCCACGATTGACGCCGCCCAACGTCGCCGATATCGATGCGATCGACTTTTAAACCGGCGCGCTCGCACGCCGCGACCAAATCGTCAAACATGGTTTCGTATCTCGTCGCGTTTACGAGAACGCACTCGCCCGCGGGCCGCATGCGTCTCGCCACGCACGCGGGCAACGCGGCGACGTGTTGCGGCTCGTAGAGGACGTCCGAGCCGAGTAAGACGTCGAATCGCGCGTCCGGAGGCATCGCGTGCGCTGGGTTCGGGGTTGGGGTGTCCTCGAGCGCGGCTTCTTTCGTCCAATCGAGCGCGCGGACGACGACGGAGCAATGGCCCACGTCGTTTTCGGCGACGCCTCTGTCCAAGGCGTCCAACAGCGGCTCCTCAAAATCGCTCAACGCGACCGTTTTCGCCCCCATCTTTGCCGCGAGTAACCCACAGAGCCCGACGCCGCTTCCGAGCTCAAGCACGTCGCGTCCACGCACTAAGTCTGGCCCATCTCTCACCAACCGGCTCAGCGTCAGCGCGGCGCCCCACAGCCGCGCTCCGACGCCGTTACCCAACCCCGTCTCAATCACGCGCACGCTCACCCCATCGAAATCCCGCTCTTTGACGCGCTCGATCCCCTTTCGCGCCCTCACGCACGCCTCCAACGCCCGATCGATCGCCTCCCGGGTCTCCGTCTCCCCGAGCGTCTCGGCCGCGGCGCGCGCTTTCTCCAGCGCTCGTTCCAACTCGCCCGCCTCCATCGCCCCACCGTCCGACGCCATCAACCCCGCGAGTTCATCCGCCGCCTTCTTCGCTCGAAACCATCTCGCCCGACGTCTCGCTCGTCTCGCGTTTTCGCTCAAACCCACCGCGTCGGCGTCCTCGTCGTCGGCGTTTTCACTCGCCACCGCCGCCGCGACCGTCTCAACCAACGTCCACGCCCGCTCGCTCGATACCACCGCTTCGACCCAATCCCCTTCGCTCGCGATCGACGACGACGACGACGACGACGACGACGACATCACCCGTCCATCCGTCTCTCCGTCCATCCCTCACCCGACACGCCGTCGTCGTGTGTCGCGCCCGTGTGTCGCATCCACAGTCACCGTCGGTCGGTCGGTCGGTCGGTCGGTCGGTCGGTCGGACAATCGGTCCAACGGTCCGAAGCGTGTGACCGTTGTTTTTTTTTTCTTCCTCGCGCGTCGGCTCGGGTCACTCCCGGTGATGGTTGATGACCCGTCGATTATATACGACCACGTGGCGCTTTTCGCACGTCGACGACGGGCGCGCGAGGCAAGGGGCTTTCGCGCGAGAAAACCGCGTGAAATTCCATTCGCCGATCCGCGCGTTTCGTCGCCATACCGACGCCGCGCCGCGCGCGTTCGGACGAACGGGCGCGGGCGACCGAGAGAACGAGTGAACGCGTCGCGAAGGGCGCGATGTCGACGTCGTGGATTCGAGCGCTCTCGCGGCGGGAGAAACGCGAGGAGGAGGAGGCTGGGGCGAACGAACCACCCGTTGCGCAAACGACGACGACGACGACGACGACGACTGGGACGGGCGATTCGAAGGCGTCGGTGCCGCCGGCGGGACGGACGAGCGCGAAGGAATCCGGTGCGGCGGTGAGTGGGAAGACGCAGTCGTCGTCGTTGGTGAGCTTTGAGGCGCAGACGGAACAGGCGCCGAAATTGAGAAGCGGTTCGGGACGCGAGACGCCGACGCACACGAAAAGTGGGACAAAGTTGTACGAGGTGCAGGAAGATGAGTCGTTACCGAGCGATGAGGAATCTTCGATGGCTGGGGATGACGACGATTTTGGCGCGACGACGAACGAGAAGCATCTCAAGGAGCACGACGGTCTCTACGTGGAGCAAGTGAGCTCTATCAACGTGTTCGAAATGATTGAAGAGTCGACGACGCCGGAAAAGGCGAGGTACCGACTTCGACCGGGGATGAAGGTTTGGCAGTTCGTCGTCATGCTCATTGGAGAGTGTGCGCTCGCCAGCGGTATCATCGCCATGTATTCCATGCTCGGTTTGGGGGCGCAGACGTACGGCGAGCTGGCGAACGACGAAAATTGGAAGCTGTCCTGGGCCGTCGCGGGTGCTTCGATCGCCATGTTTGGTTTGTTGTGGATTTTGGACGCGACCGAGGCGGCGGTGCAGCGAGGTAGCACACTTGGCAAGTCGCTCACGTTCATATTTGCGTCTCTCGCGTGCTGCGGTCTCGTTTTGAGCGGCATGCTGAGCATCAAAGAGTACGAGACGCTTCCGCTGAGCATGTACATGCTTTTGAAGGCTGCGTGGGTTCGCGTTTTGAAATCCAGTATTTGCAAGCGCACGCACATTGGGTCCTTCCTGAGGCACGCGGCAGCGGCTAGCTATTTTCTGGCGCTCGCATCAATCGTCGCTTGGGCTGTTTGGGTGTTCCTCTACGACAAGAAGTGGGACGAAAGCATGTTTGACGCGTACGAGCGCAAGCTGGGCTGCATGGACACTGATACTTCGTCCGCCAGTGCGGGCGATGGTTCTCCAGGTGGATGCGAAAACGCTGTGTACGTCATGTACGCTGCGCCGATCGCAGTTGCCGGGCTGAATCTCGTGTACGGTTTGTCGTGTTCCAAGCTCGCAAAGAAGGCGGGCGCGTTACACCTCGTCGCCCTCCTCGCGGCGATGGTCGCTTTCGGTACTTGGGTGAGCGTCGCCCTCTCTGCGATCGAAATGGGCGTCGCAGATGATGTCATTCAGCTCGCCGTCGTCTTTTGCGCGATTTTCGGCGTCGCATGCCTGATTACCGCCGGCCCGACGCGCATAATCCGTCAAGTTAATCAAAACAAACTCGCGAAGAAAGTTATCGGTTACACTCAGAGCGATCTCGCCAAGGCGATGCTCTTCTGTTGTACGATGACACTCCTTCCATTCTGCTTGGCCGTCTCGGCCGTCAGTTCCGCCGCGCGCAAGCTTGGATTGAGCCTGTACAAGCGACCTGCAGACATGCCAAAGGATGGAATTTTGACGGCGTCGACTAACGCGCTTCTTGCGTGGTGGTTCGCACAACCGACAAAGATTTTCAAGTATTCAGCCTGGTTATCTATCATCTACTTCACGTTTTCCATCGGGGTGGGCAAAGGTGCTATTCTTTTCCTCGCCTGGCTCGTCGACGTACTCGGAGCTTTGAACGTAGGTACGGTGATTGCGGTGTTCATACTAATTGGGGTCGGCATGTTTTTACTACCGCCCGTTCCGGGCCCGCCCGTCTACCTCACCGGTGGTATCCTCGTCGTCGGTAAGCTCGAAGCAGATTGGGGCTTCTGGCCGTCCGCGTTGGTGTGCGTTTGTGTTTGCTGGTTTACAAAGCTGCTGGCGTGCGCCATGCAGCAAAAGCTCATTGGCGAACTTCTCGGCAAGTCGGCGTCAATCAGACACACTGTCGGAATCAACTCTCTTCAAATGCGCGCGATCCGGTATTGCCTCGAACAAAAAGGCTTTTCCATTCCGAAGATTGCCATTCTGTGTGGCGGACCGGACTGGCCCACGTCTGTGTTGTGCGGAATTTTGCGATTGTCGCTCTTCCAATGCATTCTCGGTACGGCGCCAGTACTGATCTTGTACCTCGGATACACGACCGTCGCGGGTGCATTGCAACTGAAGGTTGGTGCATGTCCGGGTCCGGATGGCGTCGTTGCGACGGTTTCCGGTAACTGGGGCATGCTCAACTCGATCTTTTTGGCGCTCGCCTTCATCAGTATGATGGCGACGTCTCTCTCCGCAGTTTACTTTATGGAGAAGACCATCGAAGATAAGAGAGAAGAACTCGACGCCATTCCTTTGGATGAGGAAGTTCTCGTGCTGGAGGAGGCGCAAAAAGTCAAGGAGGAGGCTTACGCCGCAGTGACGCAATGGGAAGTGCTCAAACCGGTGTCAAAGTATGCTCTCGTCATCGCAGCGGTGAGTGGCATCTTGAGTTGCCAACTCGGTGTTGTGCTGTCGCAGCGTTCGTTCGCATCCTTCTCTGTGTCTTGTCCAGTTGCGGTGAAAGATGTCGTCAAGCCCACTGGCTGGATCTCGATTGGGTTGATCACAATCTGCTACCTGTCCATAAAAGTCTTTAGCATCATCGCGGCGAACGACGTGAAGAATAAAATGGCGCAGATGAGAGCTGTGGGTGGGCAACCCGCGCAGGTGAAGGGGCGCGTGTGATCTAGATATCGCATCTTGTATTAATGAGAACAGACTTTTTATATATAACAAGCTATGCTGATCTATTCGTTAGAATTCGAGAATATGTGTTCTCGAGCCGCGCTGTACTCCTTGCCGCGGAAAATCGTTGAAAAGATGCGCCTCCAAGCACCTCCGCGCTGTACTTCAGCCTGAGTCGCATGCTTGAGATGATGAACAGCGCTACGTTTTCGACCGAGAGCAGCCTCATTCGACGTCTCTTGCTCTTGCGCAGCCGCTTCGACAACTTCCGCGACAGTCTTGTGGCGTTCATTGTGCTCCTTCGGCAACCTAACCTCAGACGTAGACGGAGCGTCTTCGTACAAGTCGTCATCCACCGGCACAGAGCTCTTCTTCGTAGCTCCCAACTTTGGATTGACGCGTTTCAGCGACTTGTGTGTCTCTTCGTTGTGACCTTTGACCTTTGAGAGGTACTTTGCCGCCGTTTCCTTGGACATGCGACCTATTTTTGTGCTACGCTCGCCTTTGGGTTTGGATTGAGAAGACGAAGACGGAAACTCATGTTTTTGTTTCGACGATTCAACGTGCTTTGCCGTCTTTGCCGATTTAGTCTTGACACTGTTCTTCTTCGCGCTCTTTACACTCGACTTGTGTGGCTCACTGGATGAAGCCTCGTCAGACCAATCGAGAGTGCCCTTCGCGGACGCGCGACTCTCCTTCGTTGACGCTCCGGACCAGTCGAGCGCGTCGGCGCTCTTGCTTCCACCTCTGCTACCCCAGTCGAGGGACCCGGCTTTCTTCGCCACCTTGGCATCTTCGCGCTTTTCTCGTCGCTCATCGACGGCGTGTTCAACCTTTTGCTGCTTCTTGCGCAACTTGGTGTGGGAGTTCGCCTTCTTCGCCGTCACGTGCAGCGAACTCATCAAAGACTGCAGAGCGTCTGGATCATTCTCGATATCGCCAGCTGATGCCGTTCTCGACGGGTAGTGAACGGAACCACCTCCCGAGCTTGGGTAATTGGAGACATCAACGTCGTCGACGGTGAGGCTGTGAATGGCACCAGAGTGACGCGGCTCCAATCCACGACCATACTTGAAGTCGTCAATGGTGGCTTGATTGTATTCGCCGAGATCGAGCAAGTCAGACTTCTTGTAAAAGACTTCAGAATCATTCTCGTCGTTTTCATCCTCATC
>Ga0255780_10000792_pt1 | contig 29700 bp, 33 predicted proteins | sample 071ome_32_FD_179978 | JGI IMG/M metagenome (GOLD analysis project Ga0255780, IMG submission 179978) | Coastal salt marsh microbial communities from the Groves Creek Marsh, Skidaway Island, Georgia - 071405AT metaG (version 2) | ecosystem: Environmental > Aquatic > Marine > Intertidal zone >... | reverse complement strand
CGCAGAATCGCCTCGTCGATGCGTACTTCGCCAGGGTCGGGGCACACAGTCACTCCGACACCGACGGTCGTACCGTCAGCACATGGCGCAGCTGACGTGACGACCTCGAGGTCGACAGATGAGCCGATCGCGAGGGACCAGAATTCATCCAGATCGTCGCCGAGGAACTGTCCAGCAGGACGACATTCGGGGTCGGTCACTCCAGTGCAGTCGTAGGGTGCATCTCCACCCCTTGCGAGATCGCCGAGATCACCAAATGTGTTGGGCATGACCTCCAATGGCTCTGCGACCAGGGCAACGCAGGCCTCAGCCCCTCCGGCGTAGCCGTGAGTGAAGGCACCGATTCGGTCGAATGCGGTGCCATGGCCGCCCGGTGAGTACGGGTCGATGCCGACGGGGTCGCGCACCTCGATCAGCGCGACCAGTGCGGTGAGCACGGCATCTCGCCCCGGAAGCAGAGAGCGCGCGGGATCGTCCCATCCCATCCAGGCACCGGCAAGACAGTCGGCGTGTTGTTCGAGAACGATTGTGGGCAACGGTCGGTTGAGCACGCCGATGCGTTCTTGGACGACGTGACCGTATTCGTGGGCGATAACGACGGCGGTGGCCATCGCGCCACGTTCGTTGTTGAGCGAGCCGAGGAGCCCGATATCGCTGGCGTCGTAGGCGACGAAGTCGTCCGCGGGGCAGTAGAGAGCCACATAGTCGAGCATGTCGCGATACTCGGTGGCGACGCCGCCGCAGTCGGGGGTGGGATCGCGGCGATCGGGATGCACGGCGTGGACACCTCCAGCCAGCGGACGGTGGGCGCGGCCGTAGACCTCGGTGACGGTGTGGTTGAGCCACCTTTCGATATCGACGACTGCCGCGGCAACGAGTTCGTCGCCCGGTGACGGTGCGCGGCCGCCACCGGTGATCACGGTGGTGTCGAATGTGGCTGGGGTGACGACGGTGGTGATGTCCGCCGGTGGTTCCAGCGTGAGATCGACATCACCGGGTAGCCAGGGTTCGCCGTCGGCGGCATTGTCGGGCACAGCGGTATCGACCGGTGCGGACGTATCGGAGGTGTCGGGAGCGCCGGTGGTCGCTGGAGGTACCGGTGTGGTGGCGGGCACAGTATCGGCGGTGAGGAGTTGCACCGGTGTGGGAGCGGCGCACGCCGCAGCGGCGGCCACGGCCCCGATCAGGGCGGGGATGAACCGTGCCAGTGGCGTGCCCCGACCCATGACCTTCAGTCGAGTTGGCCGAGCATCTCGGCAATTTCGCCGCGCTGGGCCGCAGCCATCGACGCCGCCATGGCACGGACTTCGTCGAGATTGGCTCGTTCGGCCGCGTAGGCAGCCATCTCGATGCCACCGAGATGGTGTTCGGTCATCAGGTCGACGAAGATCTGGTCGGCCTCGACGCCGCGGGCGTTGCCCAATTCGAGGAGCTCGTCGCCGGTGGCCATACCCGGCATATCGTCGACATCGGCCGACATGCCCATCCAGGTCATCGACACCCCGGTTTCGTTCGCTTCTGTGGCTCCCACATCGCGCAGCATCTGGATCATGCGCCCAATCTCGATGCCCTGGCCAAAGATGATCGAGCGCGCGATGGTGCGCAAGCCGGGATCGGTGTCATCAATGGTCAAATAGATGAATCCCATCTGTACGGCCTGTTCGTGGTGACCCCGCATGTCCTGGAGAAAGCCGATGTCGACCTCGTTCGGATCGGGATCGGCGGCTGCGTCACCCACCATGAAGCCCACCATTCCCGCGATCAGTGCCACGGTGATGATCAACGCGAGCGTGTTGATGGGGCGCATCCACCATGGCAACACGATGCCGTCATTGTCGCCACCGCCGTGGTCGTCGTTGTCGCCCCCGCCTCCGTCGCCAGAACCACGATCGGCGACCGGTGGGGTGTCGGCCTCTTGCAGCATGATCAACTGGTCGAGCGACAACTCTGAGATCTGTCGCTGTGTCGGGCGGTCATCGCTCGAAGAAGTCACCCCGACAGTGTGTCAGGTGGGTGTGGTGTTTGCTGGCCGTGCTTGCGCAATGGCAACGATGACGAGAGCAACCCAGACCATTGCAAAACCGACCAGGCGCGCTGGGGGGAGATCTTCGTTGTAGGCGATCCAACCGAGCCCAAAGTTGATGATGGGGATCAGCCAGCCGAGTGGTCCGAGCAGGGTGAATGGCACGCGTTGGGCTGCGTGAGCGAACAACAGCAACGGCACAGCGGTGATGACACCGGTGCCGATCACCAATGGCCACGTCGTTACATCTGCGATGGTGGTGACGCCCTCGCCATTGACCGCTCCCATGGCGACAACGGCCAACGCGACTGGCGCCAGAATGGTGACTTCGCCGGTGAGTGACTCCACCGGGTTCAGCGGGACCCGCCGCTTGACCCAACCGTAGAACGACCAACTGCCGGCCAACAGCACGGCGACCCACGGGAGACGGCCGTACGACACCGTCATGATGATGATGGCGGTTCCTGCGAGCAGCATGGCGGCTCGGCGGGCAGCATCGAGGTGTTCGCCAAGAGCAACGACGCCGATGGCGACGGTGAGCAGCGGTGACAAGAAGTAGCCGAGGGCGGTTTCGAGCACGCGGCCACCGGTGACTGCGATCACATACGTGGACCAGTTCACCGCCAGCAGCACAGCCGCGATAGCGAGATGTCGGCGCACACCCGGGTCGCGCAGCGTGGCGATCATCACATGGCGCCGCCGCCGCATCATCTGCGCCGCCCATAACGCGGCACAGGCCATCGCCACGCGCCATCCGACCAACTCGATGGCCGGCAGGTCCGACAGAAGTTTCCAGTAGGCCGTGAAACCACCCCACAACAAAAACGAGGCCACAGCCGAGCGCACGCCGGCCCCGAGTTCACGATCCACGTGTCGACACTACGTCCGTGACGCCCTATTGGCCGTTGATCGAGCCGTCGGGTATGCGGCCACAGCGTCGCAGTGCCGGTGGTTAGTGTCGACGCAGTGAGACGAGTTCTTGATGTGTCGCCCGCGTCCGAGCCGTTGCGGGAGTTGGTGCGCGACCCGGCACGGGTCGACGCACTGGTTGCCCAGATTGGCGACCTACGCGTCGACCTGTCACGTCAACCGATCACGGTTGACACCGCATGTGATCTGCTTGCCGCGGCTGCGACCGCAGGTGTGGGCGGCCATTTCACCCGGCTCTGGACTGGCGAGCAGGTGAACAACACCGAAGCACGCGCAGTAACGCACCCGGCACTGCGCGCGCCCAGTTCAGCGGTGATGACCGTCGACGGTGTCAACGTGGTTCCTGCGGTACATGCCGAGCTCGCTCGCTGTCGCGCCGTGGCCGAGCGCATCCGTGCAGATACGACGATCACCGATGTCGTGAACATCGGTATCGGTGGATCGGACCTTGGCCCGGCCATGGTCACGCAGGCACTCGCGGGTGTGGGGCACCCACGAATTCGCACCCATTTCGTATCGAATGTGGACCCGGCCGACATCGTGTCGACCTTGGCGGGGCTTGACCCTGCCGCCACCGTGGTGGTGGTGGTATCCAAAACGTTCACCACCCAGGAGACCCTCACCAATGCGCGGGTTGCCCGCAACTGGATCATCGATGCATTGGGGTCCGAGGCGGTGGCCGACCACTTCGTCGCCGTGTCCACAGCCACGGATCGCGTCGCCGAATTCGGTATCGCGCCCGAGGCCACTCTGGGATTCTGGGATTGGGTCGGCGGCCGGTATTCGGTGTGGTCCGCGGTGGGTATCACCCCGATGATCGCCATCGGGCCCGACGCGTTCGACGAATTCCTTGCCGGTGCGCGCCTGGTGGATGACTACATGGCGGCCACCGTGGGCTCTGATGGGGTGGGCGACAACATGATCGTGCTGGCTGCAATGGTCGCCGTGATGCACCGCGAGGTGCTCGCACGGCCGACCCGTGCTGTTGTGCCCTACAGCCATGCGCTGCGTCGATTCCCGGCATATCTGCAGCAGTTGGACATGGAGTCGAACGGCAAGTCTGTGCGCAGCGATGGAATGCCGGTCGTCGGGCCGACGGGCCCGGTCATCTGGGGAGAAGCTGGCACGAATGCCCAGCACGCCTTCTTCCAGTTGTTGCATCAGGGAACCGATGTGATTCCGGTGGACTTCATCGGTGTGGCCACCCCCACCCATGGTGAGGACGAACAACACCACCTGTTGATGGCCAATATGTTTGCTCAGGCTGCGGCGCTGGTGCAGGGCCGTGAGAGCCCCGATGAGCCGCATCGGTCGATGCCCGGCAATCGACCCTGCACGCTGGTGACGCTGACCGAACTCACGCCGTCCACCCTCGGGCAACTCATCGCGTTCCACGAGTGGAGCGTGTTCGTCCAGGGAGCCTGGTGGGGTATCAACAGCTTCGATCAGTTCGGCGTTGAACTTGGCAAAGAACTCGCCGGATCGCTCGGGCCCGATGTGGCCGGTCAACGCCCAATCGATCCGGCCACCGATGCCGCGACGGCCGCGACGATTGCGTGGTACCGCAACATCACCTCGTGATGGGGATGTTCAGCGTGGTGGCCCGGCCGGATCGGTGCGTCGCAGCACGATCGTGGTGAATGGCGGCATCTGCAGCACCGACTCGGCATCGTAGGTGACGGCCGCGGCGGACTGGTGGTTCTCGGGCCAGCCCGCAGTGCCAGCGTCGGGGTCATCGCTGTTGAGCGCAACCTCCCAGAGCCGACCCCATGTCGCCGACGGCAGCACCCAGTCCAGAGCGATTTCGCTGGCAGAAAACAGGCACAAGAAGGTGTCGTCACGGATCCGTTGACCATATGGATCGCGGCTTGCGATTGCTTCACCGTTCATGAACACGCCCACGGATCGCGCGAAGCCCTGTTCCCAGTCGGCGTCGTTCATTTCGACGCCATCAGGTCGGAACCAGGCCATGTCGTCGAGACCACGGATCGATCGGCCTTTGAACCACCGCCGGCGGCGGAACACCGCATGCCGGTGGCGCATCGTTGTCAGCCGACGCACCCACATCGACATCGTCGTGTCGACGTGTGTCCAGTCGAACCATGAGACGTCATTGTCTTGGCAGTAGGCGTTGTTGTTCCCTCGTTGAGTACGACCGATCTCATCGCCTCCCGACACCATCGGTACACCCTGGGAGAGCAGAAGGGTCGCCATCATGTTGCGTCGTTGTCGGTCGCGCACGGCGATGATCTCAGGGTTGTCGGTGGGGCCTTCCACCCCGTGGTTGACGGACCGGTTGTGGTGTTCGCCATCGTGGCCGTCTTCGCCGTTGGCGTCATTGTGGCGTTCGTTGTACGAGACCAGGTCGGCCAGGGTGAATCCGTCATGGCAGGTCACGAAGTTGATCGATGCCGATGGTCGACGGGTGTCGGCCTGGTAGAGGTCGCTGGATCCTGTGAATCGTTGCGCGAACTCGGCCAGATGTGAGGGCTCCCCACGCCAGAAATCGCGCATGGTGTCGCGGTAGCGGCCATTCCATTCGGACCATTTCGGTGGGAATTTGCCCACTTGATAACCGCCTTCACCTACATCCCAGGGCTCGGCAATGAGTTTCACCTGAGAGATGACCGGGTCTTGCTGGACGATGTCGAAGAAAGCGGAGAGTCGGTCGACCTCGAAGAGTTCACGTGCGAGTGCGGAGGCGAGATCGAATCGGAACCCGTCGACGTGCATCTCGAGCACCCAGTACCGCAGGCTGTCCATGATCAGCTGCAATACGTGGGGGTGGCGCATGTTCATCGTGTTCCCACAGCCGGTGAAGTCGAGATAGTGGCGTGGGCTGTCGTCGAGAACGCGGTAGTAGGCGAGGTTGTCGATTCCGCGCCACGACAGGGTGGGCCCGAGATGGTTTCCTTCGGCGGTGTGGTTGTAGACGACATCGACGATCACTTCGATGCCGGCCGCGTGGAAGGCGCGCACCATGTCGCGAAACTCGTCGACGACACGCGTGGGGTCGGCTGCGTAGCCATTGTGCGGACTGAGGAATGACACGGTGTTGTATCCCCAGTAGTTCCGCAGGCCGTGCTGGGCGAGGTGGTGGTCGTGAACGAACTGGTGGACCGGCATGACTTCAACAGCGGTGATGCCGTGGGCAACAAGGTGGTCGATGATCACCGGCTGGGCCATAGCGGCATACGTGCCCCGCATTCCGGGATCGATACCTGGGTGCTGGTAGGTCATGCCGCGCACATGGGTTTCGTAGATCACGCTGCGGTGCATGGGTTGGTGCGGCGCGCGGTCGTCACCCCAGTCGTAGGTGGGGTCGTGTACCACGCCCAGCATCACGTGCGGTGCCGAGTCGATGGTGCTCGCTCGCTCAGGTTCATCGAGGTCGTATCCGAAACAGGCCGGGTCCCAGTCGATGGTGCCATCAACGGTCTTGGCATACGGATCCATCAGTAGTTTTGCCGGGTTGCACCACATGCCGCGGTCGGGTTCCCAGGGGCCGTGGACGCGGTAGCCGTAGCGCTGACCAGGGCCAATATCGGGCAGCCGAGCGTGCCAAATGTGGCCGTCGACTTCGGAGAGCTCGATGTGGATCGCGTCGCGACGATCACTGTCGTCAAACAGGCAGAGTTCCACTCCGTCGGCCACCGAGGAGAACAACGAGAAGTTGGTCCCATCGCCATCGAAGGTCGCGCCGAGCGGATAGGCATCGCCGTTCCACACCCGCGGCGAGCCAGATCCGGTGGGCGGCGACGATGACATCGTTCGATTCTGCCCGCACAGGATCGTGACGACACCGATAGAGCGGGTGAAGTGGGTGAGCGTGGGGCACAATGGTCGTATGGATGCGAAAGCGATGTCAGGAATCGAACGTGTTGGTGTGGTGGGCTGCGGACTGATGGGCTCGGGTATCGCCGAGGTCTGCGCTCGCGCCGGACTTGATGTCCTGGTGCGCGAGGCCGGACCTGAAGCTGCCGAGGCCGGTCGCGCGCGCCTGGTGTCCTCCCTCGATCGTGGTGTGGCGGCAACCAAGCTCACCGAGGCGGAGCGCGATGCAGCGCTGGCTCGCCTGAATTTCACGACCGATCTCGCTGATTTGTCCGACCGGCAGTTGGTCATCGAAGCCGTTGTCGAAGATGAGCAGATGAAGGTGGACATCTTCTCTGAACTCGACCGTGTACTGAGCGCCGATGATGCGATCTTGGCCTCGAATACATCGTCGATTCCGATCATGAAGTTGGGTACCGCGACCGGTCGCCCGGAGCAGGTCATCGGCATCCACTTCTTCAATCCGGTGCCCGTGCTCAGGTTGGTGGAGGTCGTCACCAGCTTGATGACATCGGAAACCACGCTCGATCGCGCAGAAGCGTTCGCGACGGGCGATCTGTCCAAGCGCGTCATCAGGTCGCAGGACCGTGCTGGTTTCGTAGTGAACGCGTTGTTGGTGCCGTACCTGTTGTCGGCGATCCGCATGATGGAGTCCGGCTTTGCCTCGGCCGAAGACATCGACACCGGCATGGTGGAGGGCTGCAGCCACCCGATGGGGCCGCTGCGTCTGACCGACCTGATCGGGCTCGATACCACCCTTGCGGTGGCTGAGAGCCTCTATGAGGAGTTCAAAGAGCCCCTGTACGCACCGCCGCCGTTGCTCAGCCGCATGGTGGATGCCGGCCTGCTGGGGCGCAAGGCGGGCCGCGGTTTCTACGAGTACCGGCGCTGATGGCCGAACGCGTCGAGCGGATCACCAACCTGCTGGCGTTGTTGCTGGCGACACGCGAACCTCTCACGCTGCAGTCCATTGCGGACGAGCTTCACGGGCAGTACCCAGATGGTCATGACGCGCGTCGCGCAGCGTTCGAGCGCGACAAAGCCCTGCTGCGACAGATCGGGGTAGAGATCACCACCGTCACCCTCGGCGGTGACGATGCGGGAGCCACCGGCTACATGGTGCGTCCCGAGGAGTACGAACTTCCCGACCCGGGCCTCGACAGCGATGAGGTGGCCGCACTGCAGGTGGCCTTGGCGGCTACACGGCCGGGTTCGTCGACGGCCACCGAAGCACTCTGGAAGGTGGGGGCACGCCGATCCACCGACCCGGTGTCGGTCGGAATTGAGGTTCCCCATCTCGATGCCTTGCCCATTGTGCGTGACGCGGTGGTGCGTCGCTGTGTGGTGCGCTTCGTCTACGCCGGTCGCGACCGCGAAGTCGAGCCGTGGGGCATGCTGTTGCGCGATGGCTTTTGGTATCTGACCGGCTTTGACCGCGTGCGTTCTGATCGGCGCACCTTCCGCATCGACCGTATGGAATCTGCAGTCGACGTGGGCCCACCCGGCGAGGTGGAGATACCTGCCGATGTCGATCTGACGACCTCGTTGCCCGATGACCCGATGATGCTCGGAGCAGATCACCACCGGGTGCGAACAGCCCGCGTGGTTGTGTCGGCGCGCCGGGCGCGGCCGGCCATTGCAGATCTCGGCGCCGAGCGCGTCGTGCAGGTACACGACGACGGATCGGTCGAGGTCGACGTTCCCTATGCCAACACCGCGGCGATGATGTCGTGGGTGCTCGGGCATCTTGACGACGCGGTCGTGGTCGCCCCTGAGGATCTGCGCGACGACATCGTGAGTCACTTGCGGGGGTTGTGCCGATGAGCGGGCGCACCGCCGAACAGCGTCTCCGCCGGTTGTTGGTGATGCTGCCGTGGCTAATGGAGCGCGGCGAGGTCCCTGTTGCTGAGGTGGCGGCTCGCTTCGAGATCGACGAGGCCGACCTCATCGCCGATCTTGAGCTGGTCGCAATGTGCGGCCTACCGCCCTACGTCGATGAGATGATCGATGTCTTCGTTGACGAGGGAACGGTGTTCGTTGGAATCCCGCGGCTGTTCACCCGTCCGCTGCGCCTCACCCGGGAAGAGGCCTTCGAACTGCTGGTTGCAGGGCGTGCGGCGATGCAGCTGCCCGGAGCTGACGCTGGCGGCGCCCTGAATCGCGGACTGCGCAAACTCGCGGACGCGTTGGGCGAAGACGACACCGGTGTGGTCGTCATGTCGGTGACCCCCGACGAGGTGCGCTTGTTGACCGCCGCAATTGAGTCGCGCCGCCGTGTGCGCATCGGCTACCGGTCGGCTGACGACACCGACCCCTCAGACCGGGTTGTCACACCATTCAGGGTGCGCCATATCGATGGCAACTGGTACCTGTGGGCCCACGACGACCGTCGCGAGGCGTTGCGGACATTTCGTGTGGACCGCATCGCATCGATCACCGATGATGGTGACGCCACGGTGGACCCACCCGAGGATCTCGACGGATCCGAGGTGGAGTGGTTTGGCGATGATGTGCCCCGGGTGTTGTTGCGCCTGGGACCGGGCGCCCGGTGGGTGCTCGAGCGGTATCCGATCGATGAGGTGTCCGAGCCCGATGCCGATCAATGGTGCCTCGCACGTGTTCCGGTGACCTCTGAGCGGTGGTTGGCACGGCTTCTGATGCGCTTGGGCGGAGACGCCCAGGTGATTGAACCGGAGCGGTATGTGGGATTGGCGTCGTCGACGGCAGCAGCGGTGTTGGCGCGCTACGACGTGCGGTGACCAAAGGGCCACAGGCGTGGATCGGCGGCGATCAGTCGGCCCAGCACTTCGGCCGTTGCGCGCGCATCGTTGAGGGCATGATGCGCGCCGTGTAATTCCACTCCGTGGCGCTCAGCGATGTCGCCGAGGCGGTGCGAGAGGTGTCGTTCCGGGTCGGTGCTGCGCGAGAGCATCAGGGTGCACATCTCGCCGTCGGGGGTGATGGATATGCCATGGCGGTTGGCCGCGGCGTCGAGAAACGACCGATCGAAGTCGAGGTTGTGCGCGACCAGGGTGCGACCCGTCACCAGATCTGCAACTCGTGACATCACGCGGCGCTCGCTGGGGGCGCGCAGTAGCGGCCACCGCCCGATGCCGTGGATGTGTTGCGCGCCGATCGGTCGCCATGGCGGGCGCAGGCCGACGAGGGATGACCACTCGTTGGTGATCGACATACTGCCGTCGGGGCTGATGTCGGCATGGACGACCGCTACCTGCAAGAGCGGGTCGGTGGCGGAGTCAAGGCCCCCGGTCTCGGTGTCGACAACGGCGATGGCATGCGCGGCGTGGGGGGGTGAGTTGTCGGACACGCCCCCACCATAGGGTCAGGGGTGTGACGCTCAGGCGTTGCGTGCGCGAATACCGATGGGCGCGGCGACTGTGTAGCCCATGAGGTGACGATCCTCTTCGTTCTCGCCGCCCCAGAACCCGTATTCATGGTTCTCACGCGCGAAGTCGCGGCACGGGATGCGCACCGGACATGCCGTACACAACATGTTGGCCTTGGCTTCGCGGCGGGCGCGCGCCTGCGGGCGTTCAGCCTTTTTGGCAAAGAAGAGTTCGAGGCGACCGGAGCACATGGCGTACTCGCGCCAGTCGACACCGCGGGGGAGGTCGGTCGCCGAACGGATCTCGAGGGTCTCTGAGATGGCCATATGCCATTTAACACTAAATGGCCCAGACCTATTCCGACAACCTCGATGAAATTCGATGTGTCAGAGGAGTTCGGCGGCCAGACTGGCCACGCTGGAACGCTCGCAGGCCTGCAGCGTGATATGCCCGAAGCACCGCTGACCGGCAAATGCCCCGGTCAGCACGGCGAGGGCATTGTTGGCCTCTCCCAGATACGGCGCATCGATTTGGCTGGTGTCACCGGTGAATACGACCTTGGTTCCCTCACCGACCCGGGTCAAGATGGTGCGCAGCGTGGTCGGCTCTAGGTTCTGGGCCTCGTCGATGACCACGAACTGCTGCTGCAGTGACCGGCCTCGTAGGAAAGTGACCGATTCGAGCGAGAGCTTTCCGCGTTCGGTGAGCTCATCGACCATACGGCGAGCGTCGCTGGCAGAGCGGCGATCCGTGAGCGCGACGACCGCATCATGAATGGCCGACATCCACGGATCGAGCTTTTCATCCAAACCCCCGGGGAGAAACCCAACATCGGCGCGACCGACTGGAACGAGTGGGCGATACACGGCGACCCGTTCATAGATCTGGGACTCCACGACCTGTTCGAGTGCCGCAGCGATGGCCAGAATGGTCTTGCCGGTGCCGGCCCGGCCGTCGAGGGCCACCACGGTGACCTCGGGATCGAGGAGAAGTTCGAGCGCGAAGCGCTGCTCTTTCGAGCGCGGGTGCAGGCCCCATGGTTCTGGCGTGGCCGGCGGAAGCAGTGCGAGTTGGGCGTCGCTGCGGCGAACGAGCGCGGATTGGGAGCCGGCACGCAGGACGGCGAATTCGTTCTCGCGCAGGCGCGTTCTGTCACGTGCCTCGCGGTCATGCCCTGCGGGTGGGGTGTCGTCGATGCCGATGGTGCCATCGGGAAGTTCGGCAACATCGATGCTGCCATCGCGATACACGGTGTCGACCACGTCTGCGGGCACATCGAGGATGCGCCAGCCACTGGGTTGGACATTGCGGAGCCCACCTGATGGCCGGTGCTCGGTGGCATCAAGCCCGAGATGCGCAGCCTTGATGCGCAGCGCCGCATCATTGGACACGATTGTTGTCGGGCCATGCGCCCGTTGGCCAAGCGCCGCCCCGATGATCCGATTGTCGGGCTTGGACGGGTCGAGGCCGTGTTCTTTGAGCAGATGTTCGAGGACACCGTTGACTTCGATGCGCAGGCTGCCCGACCCGACGTTCACGCCGTCGGCGAGGCTCCCGCCGTTCCCCACGCGAAAGTCCTCCAATGTGCGCAGCGCAGCTCGCGCGGCCCTGCCGACATCGTCGCTGCGCGACTTCAGTCCGTCGAGTTCTTCGACGACGGTGAGCGGAATGACGACATCACAGGCCCAGTCTGACCCGAGGCAATTGGGGTCGGCGACGAGCACGCTGGTGTCGAGCACGGTGATTGCGCGTGCAGTGGGGTCAGGGGGCACCCCGCGTGTGGGTGCGGTCGCCAAGTCGGTCACGTGTCCCCCTTCGGATCAACAGTGCAACGGATCACCGAGGGGACTTGGTAGTGGCTGTGGCGGCGCCGATGGTGGATGCTCGGCGTAGCGCGTATTCCTGCAGATGTTCCGGCTGCACATCGCAACCTCGTCACGACATCGTATTTCATTGCATATGCAACGAGAATGGTCGTTGCGCAATAACGGTCATGTCATACGAACATGGGGGTATCGCGCAGCCGTGGGTTGCGTGACGAACGGTTCGCCGCACCGGTGGACCACCCGATGGAAAGAAGGATCAACATGACCAAGTCAGAACTCATCGATGCAGTCGCTGCGGCCGCCGATGTGTCCAAGTCGGATGCCGAGAAGACGATCGGCGCCTTCTTCGACACCGTGGTCGCCGAGACCAAGAAGGGCAACAAGGTCGCGTGGCCGGGCTTCGGCGCGTTCAGCACCACCAAGCGTGCTGCTCGCACGGGTCGCAACCCCCAGACTGGCGCACCGGTGAAGATCGCCGCATCGACAGCCATGAAGTTCAGCGCCTCCTCGACGCTGAAGTCGACCCTGAACGGTAAGTGAGCTGACGATGGCTGCTGCCAAGAAGGCCGCCGCGAAGAAGCCGGCGAAGAAGGCTGCTGCGAAGAAGGCAGTGAAGAAGGCTCCGGCCAAGAAGGCTGCCGCGAAGAAGGCCGCCAAGAAGGCCCCGGCCAAGAAAGCTGCTTCGAAGAAGGCAGTGAAGAAGGCTCCGGCCAAGAAGGCTCCGGCCAAGAAGGCTGCTGCCAAGAAGGCAGTGAAGAAGGCTCCGGCCAAGAAGGCTCCGGCCAAGAAGGCTCCGGCCAAGAAGGCTGCTTCGAAGAAGGCAGTGAAGAAGGCTCCGGCCAAGAAGGCTCCGGCCAAGAAGGCTGCTGCGAAGAAGGCAGTGAAGAAGGCTCCGGCCAAGAAGGCTGCTGCCAAGCGTCGCTGACACCACGCGACTGTTCGACGAGGGGTGGGGCCACTGGCCCCACCCCTTTGTCGTTCCCGGGTGCGTCCGGCTCGTGATTCACGTTGTGGCGCGCCCTGCCAGGGCCCGCGTTGAGTTACAACCGGTCGATGCGGTGAAAGGCCTCCGCAGCAGTCATCGATAGCGCGCTCCCAATCTGTGCACCACGTTCTCGCACCCGTTGCCGGAACTGCTCCATGGCCGCATCGTCGGTGGCATGCATCGTGGACTCGAATTGCGACTCGTGCGCCTCCAGAGCCCACAACTTGGTGTCGAGCGATGTCGAGATGTCCTCGATGTGATCCACTTCGTCGGCCTCCCACAGAAGTAGATCCGACGGGCGATGCGGGGCGAGCCCGTGATCGCGATGAAAGTGCGGGTCACGGGCGGCGACGATGGCATCGCACACGAGTTGCCCGGCGGCCCTGTGATCTGGGTGGAGCCGGTAGCGCTTCCATGGGTCGTGACCCAGCACCACATCGGGTCGCACCATACGAATGACCCGAGCAACCTCCGAGCGTGTTGTGGCATCGGCGATGAGTTCGCCGTCCACGCGCCGACAAAACACCACCGCATCGGCACCCGCACCACCAAGTCGACGATGGGCTTCGATCTGTTCGCGTTCGCGGATGTCGACCAGGGCCGCGGTGTCGGCATCAGGGTCCCACGTGCCCTTTGAGCCGTCGGTGAGCACGAGATGGTGAATACGGCAACCCGCTGCCGCCCACTTTGCCAGTGTGCCGCCGGCACCGAACTCGACATCATCGGGGTGGGCCCCCACGGCAAGGGCAACAGCCGGCACGTCGAGGTTGTGTCCGATGGTCGCCGCAGCAAGTCCAGGTTGCCCGGGGACGTTCGGATCGTGGCGTTCAGCGGTCATGGGGCGCTCCTTGATGTCGTGTGGTCGACGTAACGGGGTGAGAGAGGTCGCTGGGGTGGTCGAGGTCGAGTCCGAGTTGATGATCGCGGATCACATCAAGCCTGAGGTGTCGATCGCGTGCCAGTGAGGTGAGAGCCCCGAGATGCCGGCGAAATGACCCCGGCCCGTAGGTCACGCAGCGGGCTTCGTCGCTGGGGAGGATCAGCACGTTTGTGCCGTCGAGGCGATGATCGGGCACGATCGCGAGTTGGCGATCTGTCGCGATCGTGGTCAGGGCCTCGGGGCGTGGAAGATCGGCATGGGCCACCATGACCCTGGCGACCCCCCGATGATGCAGGTGCTCCATCGCCTCGGCGACCACCGCGTTGAGTCCGCGTGTCATGGTCATCATTGGCTCGCAACCACAGTGCACAGCGAGATCGGCCACGGCCTCGTCGTCGCAGACCACGACGGTGGGCACCCCCCGCAACGCCTGCAGGACCCCGGTGGCGGTTGCGACGGCGAGGCGTTCTCGGTCGTCGGCGCTGAGCGCTGGCCGGAGGCGACCCTTTGCCCGGGTGAAGGACTTGATCGGGACGACGGCCACCAGATCGGTGTCGGGTAAGTGCCGGATGGGTCCTGCATCGCCCCGGCGTGGCTGCGTCGACATGAGCGCATGGTAGGTGGGGTGCAGCCGGTCCACACCGCCGGTTGACTGGCGCCATGGCCCTCGATGACCCGCCACCGCCCTCGCGCCGCATCGGTGTCCTCGGTCGTGGCGCCACCAGCGTCGACGCGGCAGGACGGCTGATTCGTGACGACAGGTGCTTCGTGCGCTGGTGGGTGCAGGCCGAGGACCGCCTACATGATCCCGCTGAGTCGCCGACTGTGCGACAACGAGCGTTGGGCGGGCTCCCCGTTGTCGAGACGCGTGTCCGGGTGCCCGATGGAGATGTTGTGGCGGTGGCATTCGCGACAGCTGATCGCGGCGGGGCCGATGTGGTGGCGTTCACGAACGAGTCGCCACGGGCGGTTGCGATCGTGATCGACGGGCCCGATATCGACGGACTCCGCTCGGCCGCGACAGCGCCCGATGATCTTGGTCTTGGACCTGCGCGTGTCATACCGCTCGCCCATTCCGCAACGTTCAGCGTTGCTGTGGGGCATTCGGGGTCAGTCGGTGACCCGTCCACCTTGGCCGACGCCGCGACGGTTGCCGCTGGTTGGCGGTCGCTGTGCGAGGCGGCCGGGCGAATCACACTGCCGCCTGGTCCGATTGGTCGGCGAGCGGTCGATGATCTGGCGTCATTGCGTTGTGATCTGCTCCTCGATGGGCCACCCCACCCGCTCGATGACCCGGTGGATCATCTTCTCGCCGCCGATCAACTCGTGCGGATGGGCGAATCGGCGGTGGCGTTGGTTCCCGATGTGGTGACCGCGCTTGAGGCCGGTGCGCGACGCCGACGCTCGCCGGGTGAACGAAGTGTGCGCGCTGCATGGCGCGTGCTGACGGCTGCGGGTGAGCAGCGCGCCATCGATGACCTCGCTCGGATGTGGGCCAAGGTGGCGAACCGGCGGCCTCTGGAGGGCGGTGATGTTGCAGCGGTGACCGCGCTCGAATGGCGGTTTGTTGCCCCGCGAGACGATCGGGTGGAACTCTTCGGTGCCGGTTTTGACGACGAATGGCTTGGGCAGTCTCTCGAGGCCCACGGGCTTCCAGGTTGTGGCACGGCGACGGTGTCGGTGGCTGTGCGGTGGCACGGTGCTCGGCCGGCCGTGCTGTGGGAAGTCGCCGGGGAGACCCAACGTTTGACCGCGCCGGTGGCTGACCCGACCTTCGACACGACGGAGGCATCCGGTGAGGCTCTCTGGGCGGCTCCGGCAGAACAGGCGACCTAGGATCTGGCCATGAGTGGCGATGTGCTGGCGGAGTTACGACTAACCGAGTGGACGTCGTGTGGTGGGTGTGCCGCCAAGTGGGGAGCGTCGCTTCTCAGCGACCTCGTGGCCGAATTCCCGCCATCGGTCGACCCATCACTGGTCGTTGGTCTGGCACCTTTCGACGATGCGGCCGTCTATCGGGTGAGTGATGACGTCGCGGTGGTCTCGACAACAGATTTCTTCCCACCGCTCGTCGATGCTCCGTCTGACTTCGGAGCGATCGCCGCCGCGAATGCCTGCAGTGATGTCTTTGCCATGGGCGGCCGTGTGACGATGGCGGTCAACGTGGCGGCGTTCCCAGAGCACTTCCCGCGGGAGGCCATCGCGGCGATTTTTGCGGCGGGTGCCGCTGTGGTGGCTGAAGCCGGCGGAACGGTGGCCGGTGGCCACACCATTCGTAACCCTGAACCGATCTACGGGCTCGCGGTTCAAGGTGTGGTGCACCCCGATCGCGTGCTGCGCAAAGGGGGTGGACGTCCGGGCGATGTCCTCATGCTCTCGAAGCCCGTAGGCACTGGTTTGTCACTCGCTGCCTGTACCCCCGACGAGCAGGCGGCTGCGATCGCTGGCATGCGCACTGTGAATCGTGTGGCCGCCGAGACCTTGGTGGCTGCCGGCTCAGATGTTCATGCCACCACCGACGTCACCGGGTATGGGCTTGCAGGCCACACCTGGGAAGTCGCGGAACGATCCGGGGTGGTCGCGGTGATCGACACATCGGGCATCGTCGCGTATCCGGGCGTGCTCGCAGCGGCTGCTGCCGGAGCTCGCACAGGTGGCGATCCGCGCAATCGTGAATATCTGGTGGGCCACGTCGAGTCCACAGCGTCGAGCGGCCCTGAGGCTGTGTGCTACGACCCGCAGACGTCCGGTGGGCTGCTGGCGGCGGTCACCGAGGATCTGGCGAGCGATCTGGCTGCAGCGGGTTGGTGGCGAGTCGGCGAACTTGTTGCGCCGACCGGGTCGGGCGCCGGCGTCGTGCTGGCGTGAGCCGCCGCGCACCCGTCACGGCCAGTACGTCGGTTGAGGAGCCGTTCTGGGCGCGCGGAGCGGTTGTGGTGGGTGTCGACGAAGTGGGGAAAGGGGCATGGGCCGGCCCTCTTGTGATCGGTGCGGTCATCCTCGATACATCTGGTGGTGCCGCCGATGTTCCCGCTGGGGTTCGCGATTCGAAGCGGCTGTCAGCCACGGTGCGTGAGCGTCTCGATCTGGAGATTCGAGCGCGTGCATGTGCCGCATCGACCGGATGGGCGACGGCGCTCGAGTGCGATCAATTGGGTATGAGCGCAGCGCAGCGTCTCGCGTGTCGACGTGCACTCGATGGCCTGGGCGTGCATGTCGACGTGGCGGTCACCGACGGAAAGTGGGACTTTGTCTCTCCTCATGTGGCCGAGGTACGCACGGTGGTTGGTGGAGATGACCTCAGCGCCTCAATCGCGGCGGCGTCGATCGTGGCCAAGGTCGCACGTGATGCGGCAATGCGCGAGGTGGCCGCTCACCACCCGCACTGGTCCTTCGAGTCGAACAAGGGGTACCCATGTATGCGACATCGTGCCGGGCTGGCCGCGTGGGGACCGTCGGTCGAGCATCGGCGCAGTTGGGCATTCATGGATGACCTTGTGTGGGGCGGCGTGCAGCGCTGGCAACGCGACGGCCAGATCAGCCTGTTGTGATTCCAAAGTGGTCTACGACAGCGCGGAGGCATTCGGCCACCTCCGTGGGCGAGGCCAGACGCATCCGCGCGAGAGTGTCACCGGCTCCGACGTGGATGCCGATATCGCTGGGAGACATCACCGCAAAGACGTCTTCGTCGGTGCGGTCATCGCCGAGATAGATCATCCGTTGTGCGTCGACCTCGGATGCCAGCGCCCGCATCGCAGTTGCCTTTGATGCGTGGCGCACGGTGGCTTCCACAACGTGATGGCCGGTAGTGACCCAGATATCTGGGCGCGATGACAGGTCATCGATCAGGCGCCGCGCCACGTGCTGGGCATCAGCGGATGTGCACTCACGCCAGTGCAGCACCGCCCCCTGAGGCTTGTTCTCCACCCACGCGCCGGGCCCGCACTCCGCGGCCGCGGCACTGCAGGCGGCAATGACCTGATCGCGACGCGTCTGCTCGCCGATGTCGAGCTCGTGGTCGTCGCGGTGTCGCCGCTGTCCTCCATGGGACCCAAAAACGGCGAGCGTGTCGGCGAAGCCGAACCGATCGAGGTCATCCACCGACCGACCCGACACGATGGCCACCGGAAAGGTCGTGGCCAAGGCGTGCACCGTGTCCAATACGTCGGCGGGGATTGTGGCCTGGTCGGCGTGGGTGACGATGGGTGCTAGGACGCCGTCAACGTCGATACCCATCACACAGGTGTCGGTGGCAAGTGCATCGACGATGCTGGAGGTCACCGCCGAGACCGGATCGCAGCGCTCGGGGGTCATCTCGCTCCCAGGGTCTTCAGGAAGCCGTCGGCCCAGTGGGTCACGTCGTGGCGATGGATTGTTGCTCTCATGGCACTCATCCGGGCGCGTCGATCGTGGCGGTGCATATCGACGGCAGCGGAGATGCCATCGGTGAGTGAGTGGGGATCGTGGGGATTGACCAGAACAGCTTCGCTGAGTTGGTCGGCTGCACCGGTGAACTCCGACAGGACGAGGACACCGTCGTCGTCGAGACGGGTGGCGACGTATTCCTTTGCCACGAGGTTCATGCCATCGCGGAACGGGGTGACGAGCATGATGTCGCCGGCGCGGTACAACGCCACCAGTTCATCGAGATCCAACGTGCGGTGCAGGTAGTGCACGACCGGATAGCCGAGACGTGCGTGATCACCGTTGATCGCGCCGACGAGTCGTTCGATCTCATGGCGTTCCTTGGCGTAGTGATCCACCCCATCTCGGGTCGGAGTTGCCACTTGGACGAACACGTGACGGTGCGGGTCGAGGCCACCGCTGTCGAAGAGATCACCAACCGCTCGAAGTCGTGAACCGATGCCTTTGGTGTAGTCGAGACGGTCGATGCCGAGCAGCACAACCTCGGGATCACCAAGTCGGGCGCGGATGGCGGCGGCGCGACGTCGGGTCTCGCGTCCGGCGGCGCGTTCTTCGAACTCGTCGACGTCGATGGAAATGGGGAAGGCGCCCACCATCGTGGAATGGCCATCGTGATGAAGCCAGTGATCGTCGGCATCGCCGACGACGTTCACCAACTGATGTGCCGCCGCAACGAAGTTCCGCGCACCGAGGTCGCGTTGGAAACCCACCAGGTCGGCCCCGAGAAGGCCTTCGATGATCTCTGAGCGCCACGGAAGGCGCTGGAACAGTTCGAGTGGTGGAAAGGGAATGTGGTTGAACCAGCCGATTGCGACATCAGGGCGCAGGCGTCGGAGGATGCCCGGCACCAACTGCAGGTGGTAGTCGTGCACCCACACCACGGCATTGTTCGGTGCCACATTGGCCAACGTGACCGCGAATCGCTCGTTGACATCGCGGTATCGCTGCCAATGTGCTCCATCGAAGGTCGAGTCGCGAATGGCATCGTGGTAGAGGGGCCAGAGGGTGTTGTTTGCAAAGCCCTCGTAGTAGCGGCTCACATCATCGGCATCGAGGGCGATGGGGTGCATCGACACGCCCTCGACCTCGAAGGGGTCGACGTGCCCGCCGACGGTGCCGTTCCAGCCGACCCATGTGCCGCCAGATTCGCGCAACAACGGGATGAGGGCGCGCACCAAACCCCCGGGGCTTGTCTCCCAGCCCTCGTCGGTCCATCGCACCGGCAGCCGATTCGCGGCCACGATGAGGGGGCGCGTGCCGTTGTCCATCCTCACCGGAGGGTACCGCGTGGGCTCAGGCCGAGGTTTGTCGAGATCTCAGGTTGTGGATCGCCAACCCGATGGCGAAGAGCGACACACTGACCAGCGACATCGTCGCCCCTGCCGCGGTGCGATGGTGGTAGCTGATCAGCAGGCCGACGATCGCCGCCACACAGCCAAGGCCGACCGCGGTGACCATGATGCGCGCAACCGTGCCCGCGAGCAGCGATGCAGTGGCAGGCGGGGCGATCAAGAAGGCGAACACCAACAGCGAGCCCACCGTCTCGAACGATGCCACCACGGCCAGCGCGGTCATCAGCAGAAGTGCAAGGTGGGTGATGCGCGGGGAGAACCCGGCGATGCGTGCCTGTGCTGGGTCGAAGGTGGTCATCACCATCGCCCGGTGCCCGATGACAGCCGCGAGGATGGTGGCCCCGGCAACGACGGCAGATCTGGTGAGACCGGGCGCGTCGACACCGGTAATTGATCCGAAGAGGAAACGATTCAGATCACCAGCTCCACCGCGTGCCGACATGATCACAACCGCCAGCGCGAGAAAGCCGACGAAGAGTACGCCGATCGATGCATCGTCGGGAAGCGGTGATGACGACCGGATCAGGTTCACCCCAGCCACCATGGCAATGGCAGCGATGAGGGCGCCGACGGCGGTGCTCTGACCCATGGCCCAGGCAATCGCGATACCGGGGAGGACACCGTGTGCGAGGGCATCACCCAAGAACGAGAGGCCACGAAGTACCACCCAGGTGCCCACGATGGAGGTGCACACCACGGTGAGCAGAGCCGCCACGGCGGCATCGCGCATGAAGGGGTTATCCGTAAACGGTGCTACCCACCAGTCGCCGGGGTCGGTCAGCCATCGCACGGGCGGAGCCTACGTGGCGCGTCAGCCGCCGAGGGCGTCCACGATGCGGCTGGTGTTGGTGCGCATCATCGTGAGGTAGTCGCGTCCGTCATCGGTTCCGGATGTCAACGAACCGGTGAGCAACGTGACGACCTCCACGCCGTCGAGTCGGCGGGCGAGAGCCTGGGCATCGGTGTCGCTGGACTGGGCGTCGACGAAGATGGCGGAGACCCCGGTGGTGGTGATCGCTGTTGCGAGTTCGGCCAGATCGGCGGGGTTTGCCTCGGCGAGAGTGCTGAGTGACGGCAGGACACTCCCGAGCACTTCGAAGTCGTATCGGTCGGCGAAGCGCCCGAGTGCGTCGTGGTTGGTGACGAGGATGCGTGCGTCGGGGCCGAGGGTGGCGACGGCATCGGTGATGTCGGCATCGAGAGCGAGAAGTTCCTCGCTGTAGGTGGCCGCGCAGTCGATGACCGTGGTCGGCCACCCAGCAGCGACCGCGGCTGACGCAATGCCGTCGACGAGGTCGGCTACGAGGACGGGGTCGAGCCAAAAATGGGGGTCGGGCCCGCTGTGGTCGTGGTCGTGGTGGTCGTGGTCGGTGGACTCGTCGTGGTCGTGGTCGTCGGTGGACTCGTCGTGGTCGTGGTCGTCGGCGGACTCGTCGTGGTCGTGGTCGTCGGCGGACTCGTCGTGGTGGTGGTCGTCTGCGTCGCTGTGGTGGTCGTCTGCGTCGCTGTGGTGGTCGTCTGCGTCGCTGTGGTGGTCGTCTGCGTCGCTGTGGTCGTCGTCGGCATCGGAGATGAGGCCGGACAGCGTCACCACAGTGGTCTGTGAGGTGTCGATGGCATCGAGCGCGCTCAGTAGACCTTCTTCGAGGTCAAGCCCGTTGCGAATCAGCAGGTCGGCGCCAGCGAGATCGGCGGTGACGCGGATCGACGGTTCCCATGAGTGCGGGTCGGCGCCGATGGGAATCACGGTGTCCACGGGTGCTTCGCAGAGAGCACGTGATGTGACGTCGGCCCAGATCGATGTGGTGGCCAACGCAACCAGGTCCTGCGCAAGTGGGGTGTCGGTCGACGGTGTCGATTCCGAGGTCGATGCCATCGTGGAGGCATCGGTCGTTGCTGGCCCTGACACTGACGAGGTACCGCTGCAGGCCGCGGTGATGAGCGCGAGTGCTGCGAGTGCCGCGATGGTGGGTGTACGGCGCGCTGAGAGAGCGTTGGTAGTGGTATTGAGAATCATTCTCATATTTGTACGTTACACTCTCGTCGCAATGGATGCAACCGCTGTGACGCTGACCGCCGAGGGGTCGTCCGTGGTGTCGTTAGACGGGGTATGCGTGCATCGTGGTGCCACGGTGGCATTGGCGCCGACGACGCTGGCGGTGTCGCCCGGTTTATCGGTGGCGTTGGTTGGGCCGAACGGCAGCGGGAAAACCACTTTGTTGCACCTCATGGGCCGCCTGCTGGCGCCAACCGATGGTGCGGTCACCGGTGCACCACGGGTAGCTCTCGTCGCGCAGCATCAGGACCACCACCCGTGGATGCCGTTGTCGGTGGATGAGGTGCTGCGCATGGGGCGGTATCGCGGGATGCTGCAGCGACTCCACGGTGACGATCGCGCGGCGATCGATGCCGCTGCGCGTCGGCTCGATGTCGATGCGTTGCGTGCACGTCGGTTCGGTGAACTCTCCGGCGGTGAGCGTCAGCGGGTGATGGTTGCCCGAGCAGTCGCGGCGCAGGCCGACCTTGTGCTGCTCGACGAACCCATTACGGGGCTGGATCTTCCGAGCCAGGAGATCATCCTCGAGGTCATTGCCGACGAGGCATCGCGAGGCGCGGCGGTGGTGTTCTCCACCCATCACCTCGGTGAGGCACGGCGTGCCGATCGGGTCATTCTGTTGGCTGGGTGCGTTCTGGCGGACGGGACGCCCGACGATGTGCTGACACCGGCCTTGCTCGCCGAGGCATTCGGCGGTCGCATGCTGCACGCCGAGTCGGCCACCATCGTGGTCGACGAGCATCACCATGGCCATGGCGCACATACCGATAGTGCGCTGTCAGGGCATCTGGATCATCACGACCACGCTCACCATGACCATGCCCACCATCACGACGAGCCCGGCGGCCATAGCCATCATGCTGATGGTGGTTCTGAGCCCCCTGGGTCGGCAATGACATAGGGTCATCAGCCGTGAGCGATGATGATCGCGGTGGCCTTCACCGTCTCGTGGCTGCCCGGCTGGACGAGGTTGGCCAGCTGTACACCGGTAACCGTCGTCGTCTGATCGAACTACTCGCCGATGCGGGTCCGTCGACCCTGCCCGAGTTGCTCGTCGCTGGCGATGGGCTCGCGCAGAGTTCGGCCTACCGCAATCTGACCGTCCTCGCCGAGGTCGGTGTGGTGCGACGTCTGGTCCATGGAGGTGATCATGCGCGCTGGGAGCTCGCGGAGGAACTCACCGGACACCATCACCACCTGGTCTGTGATCTCTGCGGCGCGGTGGTCGATGTCGAACTGCCGGCAGAGGTCGAATCGCTGATGGACCGTGCCTTCGATGCGGCCGCCGCTGCCGCAGGTTTCGACGTCGATCATCACAATGTCGACATTCTTGGGCGCTGTGCGGACTGCCGGGTCACCGGCAACTGACCTACTTCGGCAAAAGGTGGGGTGCGGTGCGCTCGATGAGTTCGGCCACCTCGCGCGCCGACGGGTTCACCAAGCCGGTGTCGCCAACGACCACAGTGGGAACGGTCTCGTTACCGCCGGCGAATGAGCGCACCACCGCTGCAGCGGTCGGGTCTTGCCAGATGTCGTGATCGACAGTGGTGATGCCACGCCGATCGAGGCCCCGCCGCAGCATCGAGCAAAACGGGCAGCCAGGCCGCCAGTAGAAATGAACGGCGTCAGCGCTCATGTTGCGGGGTACAACTCCACCAGTCGGTCGAGGGTGCGCTCGATTGCGGCAAGGTTCTTCTTCGGGTAGCCGGCACGCTCGATGAACGGCGGGAACTTCGCGGTGGACCAGTCGAAGGTCTCGGTCACCTGGGTGCCACCATCGACGGGTTCGAGTTCATAACGCCAGCGGTGACCACCGACATGGGCCCAGGCGATGAGGCGATCCTGTTCGAATTCCACCACGGTGTTATTGATCCGGTAGGGAAGCGGGCCGAGCTTCATGTGCATACCGAACTTGGTGCCAAGAGTCAGCGTGCTGGCACCTCCACGAGCGCGCTGCACCATGCCGGAGCCGTCGATATCGCCGTGACGGCTCGGATCACTCAGCAGGGCAAAGATGTCAGACGGGGACGCCGCCACGATGCGTGTGGCGGAGACGGAGCGTGGGCTGTTCGATGCCATGCCATCACGGTACCGACCTACAGGTTGCGCGCATCACCGTGCTCTCGAATGATGGTGATGTGTGCGCCCACAATCTCCCCACCATCGTGAGCGCAGGTGTCAGCGCACCCCGGCGAAACGCTCGACGTCGGCTGGATGCCCCGCTACCACGATGTGGTCTTCTGGGCCGAGGATGGTGCCGGGCTCGGCGTAGGTGAACCGGCCACCTTTGGGGCGCACGCACACGACGGTCACGCGGTGCTCGGCACGGATACCGGCCTTGCCGAGTTCGCTGCCGGCAAACCGTGCCGGAACCAGCATCTGGCTGATCACGAACTCGTCATCGTCGGTCTGGTCGGTGTCGGAGAGCTCGGGAACGTGCAGCGTCATGTAGTCCTCGAGCTTTCCGGTGACCAGGTGCGCCACGCGAACACCCATCTGTCCCTCGGGGAACACCACGTGATGGGCGCCGACCGCTTTGAGGATCTCACCGTGTTGGTCGGTGATTGCCTTGGCCCAGATGTTTCTGATGCCGAGACCGACGAGGTTCAGCGTGGTCAGCACGCTGGCCTCGATGTGGTTGCCAATGCAGACCGCGGCAGTCATGGCATCACCGACACCCAACTGTTCAAGGGCGTCTTTTTGGGTGGTATCTGCGCGCACCACCTGGTAATACGCATCCCGCTTCTGCTCGACGAGGTCTTTGTCGTTGTCGATGGCCAACACTTTGTGGCCATGGCGGGTGAGTTCGTCGGCAAGTGCGGTGCCGAATCGGCCGAGGCCGACCACGACGATCTCGCCGTGGTGTTCAAATGGAGACCCTTTCGAGAAGAAGGTCTTGTTGTGGATGATGCGTTCAGCCAATGATCGGTCGCTCCTCGGGATAAGAGTAGGGCAGGTCGCGGTTACGCATGGCGAGTGCCGCCACGAAGGTCATCGGGCCGATGCGGCCCGCGAGCATGACCAACACCAGCAAGATGTGCGCGAGTGCTGGTAGGTCGGCGGTGATACCGGTGGACAAACCCACCGTGCCGAAGGCCGATGTGGCCTCGAATAATGCGGGTGAGAGTGTGAGGTCGGTCATGGCGATCAACATCAACGCGGTGCCGATGACCAAGCCCACCGACAACAGGGCAACGGTGATCGCGGTGCGGATCACTCGGCGGGGAAGGCGCCGTTGGAACACGTTCACATCGGTGCGCCCGCGCACCTCCGACCAAATGACAAAACCGAGCACAGCAAAGGTCGTGACCTTGATGCCGCCACTGGTTGATGCAGGTCCGGCTCCGATGAACATCAACGTCGATACGAACAGCATCGTGGGTTCATTCAACGCGCTGATATCGAGCGTGGAGAAACCGGCGGTGCGTGGGCTGGTGCCCTGAAACCACGAGGCCAGCAGTCGTTCGCCGATGTCACGGCCACCGAGAGTGTCGGGGTTGGTCCATTCGAAAAGGGCGAATACCACCGGTCCGACCACCAACAGCACCGCAGTGGTCACGATTGTGATCCGGGCATGCAGCGACCATGCAGACCACCGCGGGCGACGGAGCACACGCGGTCCACGATCGCCGTTCTCGCGAGGAAGCACCTGTCGCGCAATGGCCAGATACACCGGGAAGCCAAGGCCTCCGATGATGAAGGCAGCCGACACCACCAGCATCACCACCGGGTCGGCGACATAGCGTTCGAGCGAATCCGAATACAGCGAGATGCCGGCATTGTTGAATGCCGAGATGCCGTGAAACACCGCCGAGTAGAACGAGCGAACCAGTGGTTGCGAATCGAAGAGGAAGCGCGCGAACAGCATCGCGGCTACACCTCCCTCGACGATCATCGTCATCTGGAAGATCCGCAGCAGGAGGTTTCTGACGTCGCCGGGCGCCACACCGAACTCGGTTGCCGCCCGGAGCCGTGCCCCGAGATCCATGCGATGTGAGGCGGCAAAGGCGGTGATGGCCCCGAGTGCCATCACGCCGAAACCTCCCACCTGGATGAGGCAGAGGATCACCAACTCGCCGAACAGCGAGAACCCTGAGATGTCGACCGTGGCCAAACCGGTCACCGTGGATGCCGATGCCGATGTGAAGAGCGCATCAATGAAGCCGGGATGATCGCCGTCGACGGCGAATGGGAGCCAGAGCAATGCTGTGCCAATAGAGATGAGTGACGTGAACGCCACCAGCACTGAACGTGCGGGGTTCGTCGCCACAGCGGGACGCATCAGTGAGTCCCCCTCGGTATGCACCCTCTCACGGCCGCGACGCTATCCGCGCGTGGTCATACGACGACGTTCTTCGGTCCTGCCGGCGCCGGTGGCCGCGGTGACGACCCGGTGGAGAGATGCGGCACTGCGCTAGATTCAGCGCCATATGGGTCAGTTGGTCGGCGTTGCTCGCAGGCCCGGTGCAGCACCGGGCATCGTCAGGTTTGAACTGAACCGCACCCTGTCGGGTCAGGGCCACGAACGTTTCGTCTCGGTTGACGATGCCGACGGTGACCGCCCGAGCGCGGTGTTGGCGCGTCGCCTGCTCGGCACGGGCCAAGTCGATTCGGTGCACATCTACGCGAACATCGTCACCATCGATGTGTCCAAGGGTGCCGATGGCGCGGGTCTCGATGAGGTGATTGCGGAGATGTACCGCTATTGGTTGCCCGGTGTGGAACCGCCGACCTTCGAAGATCTCGAACCCGAAGCAGCTGCTCCTGCGGCTACCGGTGATGCATCCGATGGCGACCCGTGGTCGGCGGCAGCGGCGCTGGTGCCGGTGCATCTGCTCGAGCGCTCCAAGGCCGCGCGCGAGCGTTGGGCAGCCAAGGCCGGCTGAGTCAACCCACCATTCGGCACGGTCATGCGTGTGGGAGATCGCACGCCTACCATCGCGACGTGCCGTCCGAGTCCGTCACTTTGCAACAGGCCGCCGATGAACTCGGCGTGCACTACATGACGGCCTATCGCTATGTGCGCCATGGCCAGTTGACGGCAACGAAGCGCGATGGAATCTGGCAGGTCGAACGCACCGATCTCGATGCGTTCAGGTCGGGCAGCACCCCGGCTGCGCGTCGAGGTGCCGGCCGTGCGGTGGAGGCCCCCTGGGCCGATCGGATGTATGCCCGATTGGTGGTTGGTGACGCGAATGGTGCCTGGGGTGTTGTGGAGGGCGCGATGGCTGCCGGTGCCACCCCTCAGAAGATTTACACCGAGGTCGTCTCCCCGGCTCTGGTCACGATCGGTGAGCGATGGGCAGCGGGTGAACTCGATATTTCTGTTGAACATCGTGCGACCGGCATTGTGCAGCGGTTGATCGGCCGTCTGGGGCCACAATTCGTGCGCCGAGGTCGTTCGCGAGGCACCGTCGTCGTGGGTGCGCCACGCGGCGAAACCCATTCGCTCGTCGTCTCGATGCTGGCCGACCTGCTGCGCGCGGCAGGGTGGGATGTGTCGGACCTCGGCGCAGATACTCCAGCAGCATCGTTCCTCGCTGCGGTCACCGAGGTTGACCCGGTTGCGGTGGTGGTGTCGGTGACCAATGTCGACAATCTGCCTGTCGCACGCGAACTCTGCGCTCAACTCGGCCCGGCGCTCAACGGGCAGCCACTGCTGGTTGGCGGGCGTGCGGTCGACTCGGCTGAGGTGGCGGCCTCAATCGGTGATGTGCGCTGGGTGGCCGACGTCAATTCGCTCGTCGACGAACTCGTCGTGGTGGCAGCCGGTAGCCGTACGGCCTGAGAGGCGTCCGCTCAGTCGGCGATCTCCCACACCGCACCCTCGGCGGTGTCGTTCACGGTGATGCCAGCGGCGGCGAGACGATCGCGCACGAGGTCGGACAACTCGTATTGCTTGTCGGCGCGCGCTCCTGCGCGGATGTCGAGCAGGATGTCGATCAGCGGGCCACGGATGGTGCGCGGGTCGACCAGTCCGTCGCGGGCAGCCGTGCCCAGGCGGGTGATCATGGCGCGCAGGGTGCTGCGCGCACGGTCGGCATCGTCACCCTGGAGGGTGTCGGCAGACCACGCATGGATAGCTGCTTCGGCGCGCAGCACAGCCCGGACGGCTCCGTCCGCGTCACTGGCCTCGATCGCGGCATCGAATTCGGCGGCGGCCTCGGCGATATCGGTGCTGAGCGATGTAGCAGCCGGTGGTGTGGAGGCGGGCTGGGCTGTGGTGGTGGCTGTGGTGGGTGTGGATGCCGCTGTGGTGGTTGCAGTGGCGCTCGGATCGACCAGATGTTCCAGTGCAATGGTGCTCCCGCTCGGGTGTACCTGTGAGGCGCCATCGACCCGAACGGTGACGGTCCCGTTGCCAACCACATCGGCCCGGCCGGCATCGAGGTCGATCACCAGGCCGGTGTGTTCGTCCACCCCCAGCACCCAGGTATCGGTGGGCAAGAGGGCTTCCATCTGCACGAGCCGCCGCTCGCCGAGATAGCAAAAGCGCGTGTCGTGATGCCCGCCCTCGGCATTGTCGAAATGGGGAATCACCACTGCGTTGATACCGATATGGCCGAGAATGCCGAGCCCATCGACCCAATGAGGTTCCATACCGCACTTGTAGATCTCGTAGACCGGCACCGTGTGGCTACCCATGGTGAGCGCTGCTGCGGAGGCGAACACGACGATGCCGCCGGTGTCGAGTTTGGTCGTGAGGAGTTCGGGCACCACGGTGCCGCGCCACTGGTCGACGGCGTAGGTCGGTGAGCCAGGTCCGGCGAAGACGTAATCGCTGGATCGGATGGCAGCGAGTCCCTGCTCGATGACGAGCGGATCGGCGTCGCGCATCCGGGTCAGTCCGGCCACTGCAAGATCGACGTCGATGGATTCGGAGAAATAGGCGACGGCACGTTCGGCGAGTTCGGGGGCATTTTCCTGGAAGCCGTACGGGGTGTCGAGCACCACTGCGCGGACTCCGGCCCGTACCGCAGCCGGCCCGTCGACTAACCGGCCGGCCAGGCGACGGTGAGTGGTCACCATGGTCGGCGCGGTCTCACCCGATCCCATGAGGGCGAGGATGCGGGGGGTCGTCGTATCGGCCATCGGCCCAGTCTGGCGTGGAAGTTGCGCTCTTGCCATCGCCGGGGTTGCCTGCGCTCCGACCCAAATTCGGATCGAACACCCGTTCGATAGTATTCGCGGTGATGGGTTCAGATGCAGTTCTCACAGCACTGACGGGCACCGCCGGAGTCGGCCGAGCCGGCGATCTGGTGGCTCCCGAAGTTGTCCGTGTGCCGTCGTCGGTGGGTGCATTGTTCCCCCACGGTGGCCCGGTGGCGGGGTCGGTACTGGCCTGTGAGGGTCCTGCGGCATGGTCGCTCGCTGCTGCCGTGGTCGCCCCGAGCGTGGCTGCAGGCACCTGGATGCTCATCGTCGATGTCGCCACGGCCCATGCGTGCACCGTTGAACCTGAGGCATTGTCCGAGGCCGGGGTGCCCCTTGAACGGGTGGTGCGCGTCACCACCGATGCTGCTGGGTCGGTGCATGTCGTCGATCTCGTCATCGCCGGTCTCGAGGGCTTCGGTGTGGTGCTCCTCGTCGACCCCGGGTCGCTGACGGGCGCGGCGGAGCGTCGCCTACGTCGTCGTCTGGTCGATCGCGGCGCGATGGTGGTCGTGGTGCGGCCTCATCAACTCGGCCGCCGTGTGACCCGCGGCGCCGCTGCAGATGCCGTCATGTCCACATCTGTCGTCGGTGTCGACGGCATTGGTGAAGGCTGGGGACGTCTGACGTCTCGGCGTGTCATGGTGTCGGCCAGTGGCCGGCGACTGCACGGCGGGCGGCACGTCGAGATATCCCTGCCCGACGAGAGCACTGCCGGTGTCTCGGTGCCGGATGCCCGGCCATGACGCCTCCCATGACGCCGCCATCGTGTCGGCTGCTCACCGTATGGTTTCCCGACTGGGCGGCGGAGTGCCTCGCAGGTAACGACCCCGCGATCGTGTTCCATCGCGATCGAGTCATCGCCGCCACCGCGCCAGCACGTGCCGCCG
>Ga0255780_10000785_pt1 | contig 29811 bp, 32 predicted proteins | sample 071ome_32_FD_179978 | JGI IMG/M metagenome (GOLD analysis project Ga0255780, IMG submission 179978) | Coastal salt marsh microbial communities from the Groves Creek Marsh, Skidaway Island, Georgia - 071405AT metaG (version 2) | ecosystem: Environmental > Aquatic > Marine > Intertidal zone >... | reverse complement strand
AATGCTTTGCGCGGATCAAAAAAATAATCAGATGCACGCCTTTTATTGCATATCGTTGCCTGTCTGGAAAGAGGCGCGCGATAGTCAGCGCGTAAATTGCGCTGAATTCATGTTGGGCCCGAGCCGCAGGATGCGCCCTCAAGTCACTGCTTCCCAGCCAGAATGGCAGCGCTCATCCTGAAGCTAGCTCCCTTTGCAAGACAGGAAAAGGCCAACGTTTTCACAGACGGGAGGCCCCTGATCGGGCGTCGGATTCAGCGCGGGGGCCGCATAGGCGCCTCACCACTCGGAGGCTCGAGTGACAGGATCAGAAAAAGTAGTTGACCCATTAACTAATATTAGTTAAAAGTTATTTACCATTATTAGCAGTAAAAAAATGATTAATACCTAGGGCCGCTTTTAGTGCACTAGCAACATTGGACTGCATCTTCACTTACATTGAAAACGATAAGGTAGGGGGTTACATGTTCTTAAGAATGGCTTTGCTTCTGGTGGCACTCTCCGCGCCCTTGGTCAAATCCGAACCTGTCACTCTCGCCGGTATCAACCTTGACATGTCGTTAAAGAATCGACTGAGTACGTTGATGAACAGCGGATTTGCGTGCAAGAAGCGCAAAGCAGCGCCTTATCAAGGTTACTACGAATGCAACAAGCAAAAAGCCAACATCGTGTTTAGTCAGACGGAAATGTTTCTAAACTGCGCAGCCGTGGGTAATTGCAATCAAGATCTCGAGGAACTCGCGCAGACGGTGATGAGTCAGAATGCAATTGAGCAAATGGAGCCCACCGTTTTTTATCGTTCCATTGGTAAGGTCCGTTGGTATTGCGGACGCGACGAGGCATCAGCGTCTAAAGTCTGCGTCCAACAGATGGTCTCCGTTGATCGGGAGATGGTGGAAATTGAACGACTGACCAACGATCCAGGCGTGGTGGACTTTATGCTGTCGCGTCAGGTTCCTCATATTCACGTGCAAAAATTACTGCAACTCGATACCTAATCTAAAGGGTCTTCTCTTGAGCCGAACGTTACTCCCACGCTCGTTTCAGCTAAAATCACCTGTCAACATTAAGCCTCGATCTTTCTAAGCTTGATTCATTCAAGGCTTTGATTCACGAATTTTGGACTCTCCCCTTGAGCAACTTCCACTCAGATACCTTAGCCACGCGAAACCTCAGAGCGATCTGGGAACTCCGAAAACGTGAGCTAGGCATCACGCAGGTTGAGGCCGCGAAGGCGCTTGGTCTCACCCAAGGCGCACTCAGTCAGTATTTAAACGGTACGATCAAGCTGGCACCACCGGCAATCATCAAGCTGGCAAGATATCTTGAGGTCGAACCCTCAGAGATCGATCCCGATATCGACAGCCACATGAAAAACGTCTTGGGCATCGATATTCGGTTCAACTTCAGCGATGCAACCCGAGAAATTAGACAGTATGGTTTCGTGGGCATCGATGCTGATGTATTCGGGATCGTGGTCGACGACTATGCAGAGTTCAGTTACCCAGATGCGGGGGCTGGAAAGTCAGCCATTGGACGCATTCACGCTGGCGCTGTGATCGCTGTTATCGAAACCAAGAAGTTCAGGGAAGGCTATTTTCCCGCTATCGTCGAGAAGGATTGGAACTTCTGTCTTGTCCAAGAACATGGCCAGAAAAGTTTTTCAGTCCAGCTGGTCCCAAAGAAAGAGACCGTGATTTATCAAGATTATGCGCAACATCTCACGGCGCTTTACTACCTGCTTCACTGATCGAAAGTAAAGAAGACCCCCGCCGAACATCGCCAGGCGAGCACGTGGACAAGAGAGGATTCTTTTATGCAGAGCCAAAGCGGCCGGTTGGCGATTTTTGATCTTGACGACACCTTGCTCGCGGGTGACAGCGACTATGCGTGGGGCCAGTTCCTGATCTCAGAGGGCGAGGTCGATGCCGAGCTGTACAGGGCTAAAAACGATGCCTTCTTTGCCGACTACAAGGCTGGCGAGCTCGATATTGAGGCATACCTCAAGTTCTCCTGCGAGCCTCTGACTCGAATCCCCGTTGAACGATTGCACTTGTTGCAGAAGGCCTATATGGAACAGGTCATTGAACCAATGATTTTGCAAAAGGCTGTTCAACTCCTTGATCAGCACCGATCTCGTGGAGATCACTTAATGATTAATACGGCAACGATCGATTTCGTTACCGCACCCATCGCTGAACGGTTAGCCGTAGATAGTTTGATCGCGCCCCGTGTTGAGTACCTTAGTGGGCGCTATACGGGCCGGGTGGTTGGCACCGCCAGCTATCGCGATGGAAAAGTCGCACGCCTGAACGATTGGCTTCAAACTCACCCCTATGACTTGCGCACCAGCGCATTTTACTCCGACTCCCACAACGACCTTCCACTTCTATCGCTCGTCGGAAATCCTTGCTGCGTCGATCCTGATGATCGCCTCAGAGCTGAGGCGAAGCAGCGGGGCTGGCCGATTCTCTCCTTGAGGGACTGAGCGCGCTCGATGTTTGACCGAGCGCGCGGTCACAGCAACTGGTTAACTTGCGGCAAACGCGAGGTCTAAATCGCGTGCAGCCTTCACGTCATCCAGCCGTTTGACCGGCATGTTGTGGGGTGCTGACCTGACGTATTCCGGGTTGTTAAGCGCTTCTTCTCGAATTTGAATCATGGCATCGATGAAACCATCCATTTCCGCTTTCGTTTCTGTCTCCGTGGGCTCAATCAACAGACACTCTGGAATCAATAAAGGAAAATATGTCGTGGGTGCATGCAATCCAAAATCTAAAAGTCGCTTGGCAAAATCCATCGCCGTCACACCTTGCGTTTTGGCTTCTTTTGACAGGGTAACGATGAATTCATGGGTAGCACGTCGATCAGGAAACGCCAACTGAAAGCCAGCGCGCTTGAGTCTCGCGGCCATGTAGTTCGCGTTCAGCGTCGCGTACTCACCCACTCGACGCATCCCGTCTGCACCAAGTAGTCTTGAATAAGCGTAGGCGCGCAGCAGGATGCCCGCATTCCCCATATGGGCAGACAAGGGACCAATGGTGTCTGGTAAGTCCTGCTCATCCAGCCATCTGTAGAACGGCCCTGTTTCAGTCATTTCCTTACCCACAATCGGCGTTGGCAAAAAAGGCAATAACCGCGGACCCACACCGACCGGACCCGAGCCCGGCCCGCCACCACCGTGAGGTGTTGCAAACGTCTTGTGCAGATTCATATGCAGCACATCAAACCCCATATCACCAGGACGCACCTGACCCAGAATCGCGTTTAAATTGGCGCCGTCGTAATAAAGCAAGCCACCGGCTTGATGAACGGCTTCGGCTATCTCAGGAATTTGTCGCTCGAAGACGCCGCAAGTCGATGGGTTCGTCATCATCAGGCCGGCAGTTTTTTCGCTCAACGCTGCTTTCAGCGCAGTGAGATCGACGTCACCCTCTGAAGTTACTGGAATTTCCCGGACCGTATAACCGCACATCACCGCGGTCGCGGGATTGGTTCCGTGCGCGGCTTCAGGCACCAGGATTTCCTGTCTTTCGTGATCCTGTCGCTTGTCGTGGTAGGCCCGTATCATCGCAACCCCAGCGAATTCTCCTTGCGCGCCAGCCATTGGCGTCAGAGATACGCCTTTCATACCCGTCACCTCAGCGAGATCCTCCTGAAGCTCATAAAGGCAAGATAGGAATCCCTGGCTCAACGCCTCAGGTGCCAGGGGATGCCTATTCAGGAACCCCGGAATACTGGCAGCGCGATGCGCACCCCGCGGGTTGTATTTCATAGTGCAGGAACCTAGCGGATAGAACTGCTTATCAATCGCGAAGTTCTTCGATGATAAATTCGTATAGTGGCGGACCACCTCCAGCTCTGACACGTCCGGCAGTCCCACGGGTTGAGATCGCAAATGGCTTCCTAGGGTTGATAGATCTACGTCGTCTTTGAGTTGCGGCGCTTGGGCTCTGGCTTGTCGCCCGATCTGGCTCTTTTCATAAATTAGCATTAGGCCGCTTCCTCTCTAATTGCCAGGTGCATCTTGCTGACCAGCAGGTCTAGATCCTCTGATGTTTTGGTCTCGGTCACATTGATCAGCAATGCATTGCGATAGCCATCGCCCAGGAAATCAAGATTGAGACCTGGCAACACCCCATCGCGCATCAGGGTCTTGACCATTGTCTCTGCCGCCACAGGCAATTCAAATACCTGCTCATGAAACGCAGGGCCTTGAAACTTTGGCGCAATCCCAATACCTGCTAGACGCTCACGGAGACGGTTCAATCCGTCGTGGGACGCGATAGCAACTTGACGGAGCCCTTCGCTACCCAGGAGACTCATGTATAGCGTCGCCGCGGTCACCAAAAGGCCTTGGTTGGTGCAGATATTGGAAGTGGCCTTGCCACGCCGAATATGCTGCTCTCTCGCTTGGAGCGTTAGAGCAAACCCGGTTGCACCCTCTGAATCTTCCGTGCGTCCAATAATCCGACCCGGCATTTGTCTGACAATGGCCTTTTTGCAGCACATAAACCCCAAATAAGGACCACCAGAAGCCAGAGGTATACCCAGCGGTTGCCCATCACCAACCACGATATCAGCGCCTTCACTGCCCCACGACCCAGGTGGCGTTAGCAGTGCCATCGCCGTGGGATTCACCACGCCGATCACCAACGCGCCCGCACTCGAGGCAGCGTCACAGAGTTCATTCACCGCATCAAGCCCGCCAAAAAAATTCGGATAAGCAACCACCAATGCAGCCGCATCTGCCAGATCCTCGACGGGCATTGAAGTGCATCCAGTCTCTGAATCAATGGCGATGGATGACAGCACCAAACCTTGATGTCGAACAATGGCCTCACATGCTTTGAGATACCTTGGGTTGAGATTGCCCGCCACGAGAATCCGTCGTGATTTATTTTTCTTATTCGCACGAACCGCCATGAGCATGGCCTCAGCCAAGGCTGAGGCGCCGTCATAGACAGAGGCATTCGCTACTTCCATGCCAGTCAAGCGAGAGATCATGGTCTGGAATTCGTAAATGAGCTGAAGCGTGCCCTGGGAAGCTTCAGCCTGATACGGCGTATAGGCCGTCATAAACTCGCCGCGGCTCGCGATGTCCCAGACGGCCGCGGGAATATGATGTTCGTAAGCACCCGCACCAAGAAACGAGAGCTTGACTTCATCTTGTCTTGCACGCGACTGCATCAAGCGCATGAGCGCCATCTCAGACAGCTGACCTTGAAGCTTTAACTCACCTGAAAAGCGCATCGCATCAGGAATTTCATCGAATAGTGCTGCGGTGGACGTCTCGCCAATCGCAGCCAACATGGCTTCAACATCTTGCTCGGTATGGGGAATAAAAGGCATGCAAGGTTACTCAATAAATTGTGTTAGTGATCACTCGCGTCGCATAGGGCTGAGTAATCATCTGCGCTGAGCAACGCATCGATTTCAGCTGCATCCGAGGGCTCAATGACAAAGAACCAAGCATCGTCATAAGGTGATTCATTCACAAGCTCTGGTTCATCGACTAAGCGCTCGTTGATCGCGCGTATCGTTCCAGAAACCGGTGCGTAGATGTCTGAGGCCGCTTTCACTGATTCTACAACCGCAACCTCTTCACGCGCGCTGACCACTCGCCCAATCTCTGGTAATTCCACGAAAACCACATCGCCCAACGCATCTTGCGCATGATCGCTAATTCCTACGACGATTCCGCCATCCTCCTCACGACGGGCCCACTCGTGCGAATCCAAATACTTCAGCTCATTTCTCACTTCTGTCATAACTTTTCCTCTAACGCTTTACGTGGTCGCCTCATCCAACTGATGTGTTTTTGCAACAAACTCTTCTGGCGCGCTCGCGCTTGGGCATAGGGATCTCGCACCGTTCTACCCCCCCTTCTTCACCTTTTGGTTCAAGGTCACTTCAGCGCAGAGCCAGAGCCAACAGATTCGCCTGCTGGTATTTAAGACGCCGTGTACCCGTAAGACCTAGCTCATTAACCCTGACAAGCGACCGCCCTAGCTTGAGGCGAACCGACCCCGAGGCACAAATGGCAAGGTCACCACTTCAACCGACTGCCGCTTGCCTCTGATCTCAACGGCCAGCGAGGCAACTTCCCTGTCAATCCGCGCGAGGCCAATACCGCACTCAAGCGTCGGCGAAAAAGCACCGCTGGTCATGACGCCCACCACCTCGTCGCCTTCGACAAGAGGGTAGCCAGCCCTCAAAACGCCTCTCCCGATCAGCTTCACGCCGATTTGCCTGGCATCTCGACGCGGGTGATCGGATAGTCCGGCTCGACCAATAAATGCTCTATCATCCAACGCGACGGTCCACGACAAATTGGCTGCCGAGGGACACGTTTCCTCGTCCATGTCCTGACCATAAAGATTCATGCCGGCCTCAAGTCGAAGCGTATCTCGTGCGCCCAGACCAATGGGCGCGGCTCCGGCGCGACGCAGCGACTGCCAAAGCAGAATCCCATCTGCGGCATCGACGATACACTCGAATCCACTTTCCCCGGTATATCCCGTTCTCGCGATTAACCTCGAACCGCTGACAAAACACTCAAATGGTTTGAGCTTCGCTGCCAACTGACTTTCAGCATCGACGAGTACCTGGCGCAAAACCTTCAAGCTATTTGGGCCCTGTACCGCCAAAATCACGTACTCTTCTGGTGTTTCAATGGAGACCTTGAAAGAGTCCGCCTGGCGCCTCATCCACTCGAGATCCTTTTCTCGCGTTGCGCAATTGACCACCAGCCTGAACCCCGTCGCCAAGCGATATACAATGAGGTCATCCAAAATCCCACCATCGTGGTTCAGCATGGCTGAATACACGGCCTTGCCCACCGGCACTTTGGTCACGTTACTCGAGAGCAGCCTGCTGAGGTACGCCTCGGCATCGGTGCCAGCGACATCAACCACTGTCATATGTGACACATCAAAAAGCCCAACGTTTTGACGTACCTGATGGTGCTCTTCAACTTGTGAACCGTAGTGGATCGGCATCTCCCATCCAGAAAAATCGACCAGCTTGGCGCCATCCTGTCGATGGCAGTCGATTAAAGGCGTGTGTCTCAACATCATGAAGTGATTGCCCGTGAAAGACGATTGAGGGAGTCGATAAGATGCCTATTCTACGGGATTTGCCAGCGGCTCGGACCAAAACCTAGTCAGGATGAACCACAAATTCCTTCAACATCAGCGCAGCGCCGTCAGGCTCCCACATTCAAATTTCCGTCACGCTCACCATCGGCCCGCAGCGGTCTCAGTCAGGAGTCGTTTGATTTGAGCCTCTCGATCAAGCAGGCGCATGCCCCAGCTACGGGCCACCCTCAACCAGGCAGGCTTCGGATCAATGAACAGACGGCTGAGGCCGTCTGTCAACGCGGTCATCAAGATATTCTGGCCCGCACGACGACGCTCGAACTGCGAGAGCGCGCCTTGAATCGTTGCGCTTGGGTCTAGCGACATCTGCACAAGGCAATCCACTAATTCAGCCACATCGGCAAACCCAAGATTCGCGCCTTGACCTGCCAGAGGATGAATGGTGTGGGCAGCATCACCCAATAGGACCGCCCGCCCCTTCACATAACGCATCGCATGTTGCTGCTGGAGCGGGAAGCTCTGTCGCTTCGATACGAGCGTCAGCGTGCCCATCGTTTGATCCGTCTCTCTCACAAGTCGCGATTCGAGGTCTGAGTCGCTCACCTCGAGCAAGGCTTGACCCTCAACACTCGACCAGATGAGGACCAATCCGTGAGGGTCAGCTAAGGGTAGTAACGCAAGCGGGCCTGCGCCCGTAAACCATTGTCGTGTCACCCCTTGATGAGGCTTCTCAGAATGGACAACGGCCACAACGGCGCGTTGATGGTAAGCCCAATTCAGCGTCGGAACACCCAAAATCTCTCTAACGCGAGACTGGGCACCATCAGCACCGATCAGAAGCGACGCCTCAAACTGGACGCCCTGGCCACAGTCCAACCAGACCCGCTGATCATCGATGATGGAATCTCTTAGGGTGTTGGCTTCGCGTATCTGAATGCCTCTTGATTCAGCGAGCCCAAGCAGCGCGCTCTCAAGCTGGTGATTTTCGACAATCCAACCCTGCGCATCAAAATTCAACGCACCGGATAACTCTCGGTCCCAGACTTCCATGCCACGAAAAGGCGAACCCAGGGCTTGCAGCGACTCAAGCGGGAGACCTGCAAGCGCCAGGGATTCTTGGGTTGCGGTGTTCAGTGCCAGGACCCTAGGGGATATTTCAGTTAAGGCCCGGGCGGACGCAGGCTGACCTCTGAAATTGGAAGGCCTCGATTGTTGTTCGAGGACAATCCCCATCCAACCGAGATCATGTAATCGCAGCGCGGCGGTGAGACCGATCAGTCCACCGCCGACCACCACATAATCCAATCGTTCAGTCTCGTCCATGCGCCTAGTGCTGAATTACTTTGGATTGACGCTGCTCAAATAATTCAGCCGCAATATTCAAGACAGCCACCCGAACAAACTCCAGGATTTCCGCGAAATCTCGCTCGTTTTCTTCACCATCTGCGATGTCACTGCCAGTCGTTGAAATAGTGCTCAAATCCTCGATTAATTCGCCCACATCAGACTCGGCTAACTGCTCGATCAGGCCTCGTGTTTCACTCAAGCCCGACAAAAACCCTGCACACCAACACGTCAGCTCAAACCACTGCTCAAAGAGCGGCGCATCGTCCGAGGGCAAAAGAATCACCAAGTCATATTCAGCATAAGGCGCTAGATGATCCCTCAGTTCAATAGCGAGCGCTGTGAGTTCATCCGCAAATTCTGTGGCCGGCGAATCGACGACAAACCATTGGGCAAGAGGTAGCTCCAGCGCCAGATCCTCATAACCACTTTTAGCGGCCACAGCAGTGAGTAAACCATGGAGCTCGCTGGCGCCCATCGATACGCCTGCTCGCTTCAGCTTCCTCTGCAGTTCATCGAATGTCATCCATACTCCGGTCACAGCGCTTCACCAGCGGGCCAGGGGCTAGCAGCTTGCCATGGGCGCACCTCGCCTTCAATTTGCTCTTTTTGGATGCTCGGCTCGTTGACCTAAATGCATCTGCGGTCTTATAGTTTCTCACGAGCAGAGGCAGCGATATGACGAATCCCGATCTCACCGAAAAGCTCGCTGAACTTGAAACGCTGTGCGCCCATCTTATCCAGCAGTATCAAGCGCTGGAGCAAGAGCAACAACGCTGGCGCCAAGAGCGAACGCAGCTATTGGAAAAGAATCGTTTGGTTAAGGGCAAACTTGAGGCCATGATTAATCGACTTCGATCATTAGAGCAGGCCTAAGATGGCTAACCAAGAAACCGTGACCATCTCGATCTTTGATAAAGATTACAAAATTAATTGTGATCAAGAAGAGGTGCAAGCGCTGAGAGATTCTGCGCACTACTTAGACAAGAAAATGCGTGAGGTTAAGTCGTCTCGCACCGTTATGGGTCTTGATCGAATTGCCGTCATGGCGGCGCTCAATATTACTAACGAATTGCTCCAGAAAGCGCACCAAAACCACACGCTTCAAGATGAACAAGGCTCCGCTTCTAGCCGCTTAGCGGAGGCAGAAACGCGACTGTCTGCTCTGATCGAACAACTCAAGCATCGCTCAGCCTAGCCCTGTTCACTACTCAAGCTTCATCAAGTCACACGCCGGCCCTGTTATACTTCGTCTGATGCCCTGGGTTGTTAGCCAGTCAATCTGTCCTTGACCCTTTAAATAACCACCAGGGGGTCCTCTTTCGGTACTGTTGCGCGTGCCTGCTGCGGCGGGATGCCTGAAGGTCGTTGGGGACCACCGCCTTGAGCCAAAGGGTTCAAGGGCTATTCCGACAGCGGCAACTCGGGGGATCTACCCACTCGGTCTTCAAAGAAGACAACGAGAGCAAACGCGCTTGCACCACAGGCGGACTCAGCCTATTTTTCTCTCCTATTTCGACCTATGAATCACTGGGTTACCCATGCCAAGCTCACCTGAACAAGCAGCGATACGTCGGGATTTGAGGACACGCAGACGTTCAATCAACGTCGAGGCGCAGACCCATGCGGCGATGAATGTGAGAGATTTAGTGCGTCTCATCCCAGAAATTCAGGCAGCGAAGACTCTCGCCTATTATTGGCCAATCGATGGCGAACTAAGCCCTATCCCCCTCATGAAGATCCACCTCCAGGAGGGCCGTAGGTGCACACTGCCCCAGATCTCGGATGCGGCATCTTCCCAACTTAGTTTTCACTTGTTCACGCCTACCACGCGACTTCAGAACGATCGTTTTGGTATTCCTTCGCCCAATCCTAACTCGAGCACTCTCATCAAACCCGAAGAACATCAGGTGATTGTCACACCGTGCATCGGCTTTACCAGACAAGGCGTTCGACTTGGATTTGGGGGTGGCTTTTATGATCGACTGTTCGCTCAGCTACCCAGATCCGTGCTCAGACTGGGTTTGGCTCATCATTGTCAGGGGCTGCCGACCGACTGGAAGGCAAACCTTTGGGATCAACCCATGGATATTATCGTGACGGATCGCGAAGTAATTCGATCTCACCCGTTGACCGCTCAACAAACAGGATAACCACCCGCCATGGCCATCAGAGACATTATTCGCATGGGGCATCCCACTTTGCGAACCCCAGCGAAGCCCTACCCCATCGAAGACATTGGCTCCCCCCGGTTCAACCAACTCATCGAGGACTTATCAGATACCCTCGCAGATTCAGGCGGTATTGGCCTCGCTGCGCCGCAGATCAATGAGCCTGTTCAGGTGGTGATCGTCAACATCCCTGGAGGTCAAAACCGTTATGGTGAGCTCGAGGCCGTGCCTTGGTCTGTTTACATTAATCCTGTCCTCACGGTGCTGGATGATTCGCGAGCAGGCTATTGGGAGGGATGCTTATCGGTGCCTGGTCTGCGTGGATTCGTAGTCCGGCCCCAAAAAATCGCCATTGACTTTTATAATGGAGACGGCGAGGCAAGATCGATAACGGCCGAAGGATTTACGGCCACTGTCTACCAACACGAATTCGATCACCTTTCCGCCCGCCTTTACGTCGATCACATCAAAGACCCGAGATTATTGGTATTCGAGGATCAAATGATCGCCCACGACCTCGGTGCACTCACCAAAGAGCTACAAGAAGAGGTCACGCGCGGGATTCGCTGTTTCCTCCCAGAACCGGTAGCCGATATCTCGTAGTCGTGACGATAACGCCTGCCGCCCTGCGCTCGAGCGCTCGATACCGATCAAAACACGCCCAAATGCTGAACCGTGGTTTCGATAGTGAAACAACGAAATGTTGTAGTCAGACCCCAGTCCTTCCAAAAATTTCAGCAACGCCCCAGGCCGCTCAGGAAATTCCACTCGATACAACTGCTCCTTTTCGATCGCGGTGCTTCGCCCACCCACCATGTGTCTGACATGTAAGACGGCAAGTTCATTTTCGCTCAACCGAGTCACGGGGTAGCGACGCCCCAAGCGCTCGATCAGTCGATGTTCTGTTGCGGGCAGCCCATCGGTTTCGACCCCAAGAAGCACGTGCGCCTCGCCTGGATCGGCGTATCGATAATTAAACTCTGTGATACTCAATCGACCCAAGGCTCGACAGAACGACAAAAAGCTACCTGGACGTTCAGGAATCGTGACACCCAATAGCAACTCCTTTTTTTCCCCAAGGGCGGTTCGCTCGGAGATGTGCCGCAATCGATCAAAATTGATATTGGCGCCACTGACCACCGCGACGTGATCGCCCCTCTGCGGTTCGGGCTGACGTGGGAGCCATTTTTTTAGGCCCGCAATTGAAAGCGCACCTGCAGGTTCACACAGCACCCGCGTGTCCTCAAAAATATCCTTGATCGCCGCACAGATTTCATCGACTGAAACCGTAACCATCGCGTCGACGGCTTGTTTTGCAATCTGAAAGGGGCGAGTACCCACTTGCCTGACCGCCGTTCCATCGGCGAATTGGTCGAGCGCTTGGGCAGATAATTTGACTCGTCGTCCTGCTTTCAGTGCCTCGGTCATACCCGCGGACCCCTCAGCCTCCACGCCAATTATTTTGACCCCGGGTCGAATGGCTTTGACATAACTCGCCACGCCAGCAATGAGTCCTCCTCCACCGACTGGGATGAAAATAGCATTCAAAGACGAACTGGCCTGGCGTAGGATTTCCATCCCAATGGTGCCCTGACCCGCGATGACATCATCGTGATCAAAGGGCGGGACGATAGTAAGGCCTTTAACTTTCGCCAAGGTGACCGCGTGAGCTGAGGCATCATCAAAATTTTCGCCACGCAATATCACGGTCGCTCCGCGCGCGCTCACCGCGTCGCGTTTGATCGCGGGCGTATTGACGCCCATCACGATGGTTACTGGAATCCCCAGATGCTGCCCCGCAAGCGCAACCCCCTGGGCGTGATTACCCGCAGAAGCGGCCACAACCCCTCGCCTAGCAGCATCACGCGGCATTTGGCGCATGAGGTTATAAGCCCCTCGAACCTTGAAACTAAAGATTTCTTGCTGGTCCTCGCGTTTGAGCATCACCCCGGCGCCTAATTTTGACGATAGCCTCGGCGCCTTGGTGAGCGGGCTCATCTGCACCAAGTCGTAGATGTCTGCCTCTAAGATCTTTCTTATATACTTGTCCATCTCATTACTCTGCAGCTCATCGACACATTTTAGCGACAATTTATAGACCCAAAGCACGAGGATTCATGAGCACAACCCTTATCAAAGAAAAAATTGGTCAAGCCGCGGCCGACTATATTGACCCCTTTCTTACTCAGGAATCGATCATTGGGGTGGGTACCGGATCAACGGCCAATTGCTTCATCGATGCGCTCGCAAAGGTTCGCCATCGGTTTGCAGGCGCGGTCGCAAGTTCAGCGGCTACCGAGGAACGACTTCGAGCCCATCAAATCCCCTTGGTCTCTCTGAACGAAGCCGGCCGATTGGCGGTTTACGTTGATGGCGCCGATGAAATCGATCCCAACTTTTCAATGATTAAAGGGGGTGGCGCTGCGTTGACTCGAGAGAAAATTGTCGCGGCAGCTTCTGACACCTTCGTGTGTATCGCCGATGCCACCAAAGCGGTTGCTTGCCTTGGGCAGTTCCCTCTGCCGGTCGAAGTCATTCCCATGGCTCGCTCGCTGATTGCGCGTCAACTTGCGGCAATCGGCGGCTCACCGGTCTGGCGCGAGGGCACCATCACCGACAATGGCAATGTGATACTGGACGTATTTGATTTGACTATCAGAGATCCAAAGGACCTAGAAATCGAGATCAATCAGTGGCCAGGGGTGGTCACGTGTGGCTTATTCGCGGCTCGCGGCGCCGATGTCTTGTTGATTAACGAGGGCGATTCGATTCTCGTAAAGAAACGCCCCTAAACGTCAATCACTTTCCCGGGGTTCATCACGCCATCGGGATCAAAAGCTCGCTTTAACGACTTGAGCTGATTGATTTCGGCTTCGGACCGCGTGTATTTCAAGTAGCGTTTTTTGAGCTGGCCAATACCGTGCTCTGCAGAAACGCTCCCGCCGAATTCTTGCACGATAGCCATGATGGCATCCCCCACGGGTTCACAGCGAGCCTGAAATTCCTCGATCGACTCATCCTCTGGTCGCAGCAAATTCAGATGGACATTTCCGTCTCCGATGTGTCCGAACCAAATCACGTCGACGCCCTCTAGCGACTGCCTCACGCGCTCATTCACGGCGTTTAAGAAAGCTGGCGCTTGGTGGATGCTCACGGACAAGTCATGTTTGTAGGGCGTTCTGGGGGTAATGGCTTCCGAAATGCCCTCCCGGTAATGCCATAGGGCCGCATTCTCTCGCTCGCTTTGTGACAAGATGCCATCAACAACGATCCCTTCGCGGTAAAGGGCGTCGAACGTTGGGACCCCTGCGTCATCTGCGTGATTTAGGGTTTCATACTCGATTAAGACAAAAAAAGGCGCTTCCGGCAGGCTTGATGATTCGCCCAGATGCTGTGTCACGTGATTCGCCGCCTCTCGGGAAAAGAATTCGAATGCGGTGAGCACCAAATTCTGACGAGCCACTTTCAAAACTCTCAACGTATCCTCTAAGGACTGCACGCCAAGCACCATCACGCGAAGTCCCTGTGGCTTTGCGGTCAGACGCATCCAAGCTTGGGTCACCATGCCAAAGATTCCCTCTGAGCCGATGAAGAGCTGCTGCAGATCTGGGCCGGTTGCGTTTTTCATAAGTCCCGCATTGAAGGTCATGGCTTCGCCTTGACCCGTGACCACTGACAGACCGGCTACCCAGGCCCTCGTGAGCCCATATCTCAGCACTTTAATCCCACCCGCGTTGGTCGCGATATTGCCCCCCACTTGACTGGATCCAGAAGACGCAAAATCAACCGGATAGAAGAGCCCCTGATCCTCGGCAAAATTCTGAAGCGTCGCGGTAATACAGCCAGGCTGTAACCGAACCAACTGGTCTTCCTCGATGTAGTCGATAATGGCGCGCATACGCTCAAAACTGACCACGACTTCGCCATCACACGCCGTGGCGCCACCCGAGAGCCCCGTTCTTCCACCCGAAGGGACCAACTTCAATCCTCGACTTCGGGCGAGGTGGACGAGTTCAATGACTTGATCTTGTTCTTTGGGAAAAACAATGGCGCTGGGATTCGGCCTCAAATAACGCGACCAATCCTGGCCGTAATGGGTTAAATCGGGCTCATTCGTCAGAATCTCCGCCCCATCAAAGACGGGCCGAAGGACCTCCGCAATATCGATCATGCGGTTTGGTATCGGGTCGCCATCGCTTCTAGAGAGATCGGCTTGATCGACGCCGCTTGGCCGGCCGTCCCAAAGGCCTCATAACGGGCGATGACAATTTCCTTCATCGCTTGGGTTGCGACTTGCAAATACTTTCGAGGATCAAACTCACTGGGATTCTCCTTCAAGAATCGACGGATGGCACCAGTGGAAGCCAAACGCAAATCCGTATCGATGTTCACCTTCCGCACCCCATGTTTGATGCCTTCTTGGATCTCCTCGACCGGCACACCATAGGTTTCTGGAATCTGGCCACCCGCATCATTGATGATGGTTAACCACTCTTGGGGGACGCTCGAAGAGCCATGCATCACCAAGTGCGTGTTTGGGATGCGTTCGTGAATCGCTCGAATTCGATTGATCGCCAGAATATCTCCGGTGGGCGGGCGTGAAAATTTATACGCGCCATGACTCGTGCCTATCGCAATGGCGAGCGCGTCACACCCCGTTTGCGCGACAAAATCAGCTGCCTGCTCAGGATCAGTCAACAATTGATCCATGGACAGGGTACCGCTCGCGCCAACGCCGTCCTCTTCTCCCGCCTCGCCGGTTTCAAGGGACCCGAGACACCCCAATTCGCCCTCAACCGTCACACCGCAGGCGTGCGCCATATCAACGGTTCGCTTTGTGACCTCTACGTTGTATTCGTAACTTGCTGGCGTCTTTTGATCCTCGAGAAGCGATCCATCCATCATCACAGAGGAGAATCCGAGTTGAATCGAGCGCTGACAAGCGGCGGGCGATGCGCCGTGATCTTGATGCATCACCACAGGAATATCGGGGAACTCCTCAACGGCGGCCAGAATGAGGTGCCGGAGAAAGTTGGCACCCGCATATTTTCTTGCGCCAGCCGAAGCCTGCACAATCACCGGACTCATGGTCTCGGCTGCGCCCTCCATAATGGCCCGCATCTGTTCCAAGTTGTTGACATTGAATGCAGGAACCCCATAACTGTTCTCCGCAGCATGATCGAGCAACTGCCGCATACTGATAAGTGCCATATCGTTTTCCCTCCTCCGACTGTCTAGTTATGTGCCGCTGATTCCCACGCTATTTTGTCTGGGTCTGTCTTCTGGGGCGACCCGTCAAACCTAGACAAATGGCGTTTCCTTGCGCATCCGAAAAAGTGCGCCACGCCAAGTATCCCTTTGACGGCCTCAGCAAGGATCGCTATGTCCGACGCGCGGCTAACGCTGCAACCGCCGGCAACGTCTTGCCCTCGACAAATTCAAGAAAGGCGCCGCCCCCTGTGGAGATATAGCTGATTTGATCGGTAACGCCGAACAACTCAATCGCTGCCAATGTATCCCCGCCACCCGCAATCGAGAAGGCGTTCGACTGAGCAATCGCCTCCGCCAAAACACGCGTGCCTTGTGCAAACGGCGCCATTTCAAAGACCCCCAACGGTCCATTCCAAATAATGGTTTGGGCAACCACTAATTCTCCGGCTAACGCGGCAGCCGTTTCAGGGCCGACGTCTAAAACCATCTCGTTCTCACGCACATCACTGACTGGAACGGTCCGAATGTTTGCCGTTTCAGAAAACCCGTCTGCCACTACCACATCTGTGGGCAGCGGAACTCGAGTTCGACTCATAATCTCACGGGCTGATGCCATTAATTCGGGCTCATAAAGCGATTGACCCATGGCATAACCTTTAGCGGCCAAAAAGGTGTTCGCAATACCACCCCCAAGAATCAGGGCATCCACTTGATCGCTCAGCGCTAGCAGGACCTCCAATTTGGTCGATACTTTACTCCCTCCAACCACCGCCATGAGCGGCCGCTGGGGCGATGCTAACGCTCGACCCAGCGCTTCCAATTCAGCTTGCAACAGCGGGCCTGCACAGGCGGATGTGGCGTACTGAATCACACCAGCCGTTGAGGCTTGCGCTCGATGAGCAGTGCCGAAAGCATCCATCACGAACACATCACACAGGTCCGCCAATTGTTTTGACAATTCGGCGTCGTTGGCTTTTTCACCTTCACACAGACGGATATTTTCAAGCAGTATCAGACGATCGTCGGGAAGGGACTGGCCACCTAAAAATTGATCCACCAATCTGACCGGCTCACCGAGCAAGGTGGAGAGACGCTCAGCAACGGGGGCGAGGGTAACCTCTGGCTGTGCCAAAATCGGCTCACCTTCTTTAGGACGACCTAAATGCGATGCAATGAGTATCTGCTTTGCACCACCTTCTAGCAGCTGTTTGAGCGACGGCAGTGCCGCTCGAATACGAGCATCACTCACAACCACACCATCGCGCACGGGCACGTTGAAGTCCTCTCGGATCAACACGCGACGGTCTCTAAACTCGGTATTTTTGAGTGTGTTAACGTCCAGCATTCAGAACTCGCTCAGCCTTCATCACCACGTTATCAGTTGTGAATCCAAAATGGCTCATCACCTGACCGCCGGGACCCGAGGCACCAAAGGTGTCAATCGAGACGACGTCGCCATCGAGGCCGACCCACTTTCTCCAGTAGTCGCCATGACCCGCTTCGATCGCCACCCGGCTTCTCACAGTCGGTGGCAGCACCCGCTCCCGATAGGCAGCATCTTGGGCTGCAAAGACTTCAGCACAAGGCATTGAGACCACACGCACCCCATGGCCCTTGGCAGCTAAAACCTCTGCTGCCTCGCGAGCAAGGGCAACTTCCGACCCCGTTGCGATGAGAATCACGTCAGGACGCTCGCCATGTTCAGTCAGAATGTAACCCCCCCGACTGATCTCGCTGACTTGTTCGTCGCTGCGCGCCTGATGGGGCACCGATTGACGCGACAGCACGAGCGCCGTGGGCGCTCCTCGTCGCTCAATAGCATGGCACCACGCAGCACGGACCTCCACCGAATCACAGGGACGCCAAGTGCACAGATTGGGCGTGGTTCTCAGATTGGTCAACTGTTCAACAGGTTGATGGGTTGGGCCGTCTTCACCTTGGCCAATACTGTCGTGGGTGTAAACATGCACGGAGCCAAGCTCCATCAGCGCAGACATTCGAACGGCATTGCGTGCGTATTCCATGAACATGAGAAAGGTCCCTGTAAAGGGAATGAGGCCCCCATGCAGTGCCATACCACTTGCAATCGCCGTCATGGCAAATTCTCGAACGCCATAATAGATGTAGTTACCTGCCGAAGGGTTTGATGTCACAGGTTTTGCCGCTGACCAAATGGTACTGTTGGACCCTGAGAGGTCTGCAGAGCCTCCTATTAGTTCGGGTAAAAAGTCGCTCAGCTCAGCAATAAAATCACCCGAGGATTGCCGCGTCGCCTTACTCGCGCCTGCAGCTTGTGCCGCTTGCAAGGCAGCTGCCGAAAAAGCTGGCCAATCATCGGGCAACTGTTTCTGCATTCGGCGTAAAAAACTCTTCGCATCATCCGGAAACGCGGCCTCATAGGCCGCAAACGCCGCTTGCCAAGAACCCTCAGCTTCAATACCTTTCGCTCGCGCATCCCAGGCCTCATAGATCGCCTCAGGGATTTCGAAGGGCGCTGACGACCAGCCCAATGCTGCGCGAGTAGCAACAATTTCGTCCTCACCAAGAGGCGCACCATGGCTTGCAGCCGTGCCTTCTTTATTAGGCGAACCGAACCCGATCCGGGTTTTGCAACAAATCAGCGTGGGCCGTGTTTGCTCAGCCTTAGCTGAGGCGATGGCAGCGCCCAGTGCTGCACTGTCATGGCCGTCAACTGCTTCAATCACCTGCCACCCGTAGGCTCTGAAACGCGCGGGGGTATCGTCTGTGAACCACCCCTTCACTTCGCCATCAATCGAAATGCCATTGTCATCATAGAAACAAATTAATTTGCCCAGCTGCCAAGTCCCCGCAAGCGAACATGCCTCGTGCGAGATCCCTTCCATAAGGCAACCATCGCCCGCAAAGACATAGGTGTGATGGTCGACGATCGTGTGTTGATGCCCGCTGGGATCCTCTTTATTGAAAGTCTCTGCCAACAATTTTTCGGCAAGCGCCATGCCAACGGCATTCGCAAGGCCCTGGCCCAGGGGTCCAGTAGTGGTCTCAACACCTGGTGTGTCGCCAAATTCTGGGTGTCCGGGTGTTGCAGATCCCAGCTGCCTGAATCCCCGCAAGTCGTCGACAGACACGGGGTAACCGGTCAGATGCAGCAGACTATAAATCAGCATCGAGCCGTGTCCGTTCGAGAGCACAAACCGATCACGGTTCACCCACTCAGGGTGGTTTGGGTTGTGCTTAAGGTGGTGGCGCCAAAGTTGCTCTGCCATATCCGCCATGCCCATCGGGGCCCCGGGGTGACCCGAGTTGGCTTTTTGCACTGCGTCCATGGCGAGGGCCCGAATGGCATTTGCGCACTCTCGATTGAGGCTTTGTTCCTGACTCATTAGGGCTCCTTCGACAAAAACACTTATTCTCCCGTAGCGGATCCAAATGGGCAACGAAAAACCCGGACATACCCGATACTTTTCTGACCTTCGCATCTCTATCACGCGCTCTGCCCTTCTCTACATCGTCGATAAGCACATTGCCAATCAGCCTCGATCGCGCTGCACGAGGCTCGTTTCTTCAAATTGGAGTGCTTGCTTTTGATCCGATACGCCAAGCAGAGGCGCATATCAGCACATGAAGTCAGCAGAGCAGAAATGGATGAAAATCTGGACTGATTAACAACGTGCCCGCAGCAGATTGGGCCTGACTGAAATTGAACGGCATCTTGAAGATTCCTCAAACATGTTGCTTTCGATGCCTTCCCCAAATAGGTAAAATTTCCGACCTTTTGATTTAGAACACAAAAGCTATGTCCGAAAACAGCGTCTTTACCTCCGAGTCGGTTTCCGAGGGCCATCCCGACAAAATGTCCGACCAAATCTCGGATGCCATCCTCGATGCGCTACTCGCCCAAGACCCCAATGCCAGAGTCGCCTGCGAAACGTTGGTTAAGACGGGTATGGTGGTGTTGGCCGGTGAAATCACCAGCTCAGCGAATATCGATTACGAGCAAATTTGCCGTCAGACGATTTTGGACATTGGCTACAACCACTCGGATGTGGGCTTTGATGGGGCCTCCTGCGCGGTGATCAACGCGCTAGGCAAGCAGTCCCCCGATATCGCGATGGGTGTGGACGAAACCACTGATCATGAGCAAGGTGCCGGCGACCAAGGCCTGATGTTTGGCTATGCGACCAACGAGACCGATGTCCTCATGCCAGCACCGATTACCTATTCTCATCTGCTCGTAAAGCAGCAATCTGAGGTGCGCAAGTCTGGCCAACTGCCCTTCCTGCGGCCAGACGCCAAAAGCCAGGTGACATTCCGTTACGAACATGGAGTACCTGTGGCGATCGATGCCGTTGTGTTATCGACTCAGCACGATCCAGACATCCGTTTGGCTGATCTGCAAGAAGCTGTCATGGAAGAGATCATCAAGCCGGTCTTACCCGCCAATTGGTTATCCGCGCAAACCAAATACTTTATCAATCCCACAGGCAACTTCGTTATTGGTGGCCCTGTGGGCGACTGTGGCTTGACCGGTCGGAAGATCATCGTTGACACCTACGGCGGCATGGCGCGCCATGGCGGCGGTGCCTTCTCTGGAAAGGACCCCTCTAAAGTTGACCGCAGCGCAGCCTACGCCGGCCGTTACGTTGCTAAAAATATTGTCGCCGCGGGACTTGCGGATCGATGCGAAATTCAAGTCTCTTATGCCATCGGTGTCGCCGAACCTACGTCAATCAGCATCAATACCTTCGGTACGGGCAAATTGAGCGACGAGGCCATTGAGTTGCTCGTTCGCGAACACTTTGATCTGAGGCCCAAGGGACTCATTGATATGTTGGATCTAAAGAAGCCGATTTACCTTGCGACCGCTAGCTATGGTCACTTCGGCAGAACCGAGGACACGTTCTCCTGGGAGAAAGTAGATCGGGCTGACCAATTAGCAGCAGCATTGTAATCACACCATGGCTAATTTGCCGAAAATAAGCTTCGAATTTGCTGCACCAAAGGACGAGGCGGCGCAGGACAGTCTCCTTCGATGCTTTAATCGGTTGAGCGCACTCGAGCACGAGTACGTCTCAGTGACCTATGGTGCAGGTGGCTCAACTCGAGACGGAACCATGCAGGCAGTGATCGCCCTAGCGGATGCCGGGGCAGACGTCGCTCCGCACCTCTCGTTTGGTGGCGATCATCCCGACAAGATCGCTTCTTTACTCGATCAGTACCGAGATAAGGGGATCAAGCGCGTCGTTGCCCTCAGAGGCGATCGCCAATCAGGCGTGTCGACGAAAATGACCTACGCAGCTGAGCTCGTTGCCTTTATCCGCGAGCGCCATGGTGACTGGTTTCACATCGAGGTCGCGGCCTATCCTGAACTGCATCCAGAATCACAAGATATCGAAGCAGAGATACGGTTCTTCAAAGCAAAGGTCGACGCCGGTGCGAATGGCGCCATCACTCAATACTTCTACACGGCCGACGCCTACTTCCGGTTCAGAGCGGAATGCGAATCTGCAGGCGTATCGATTCCCATTATCCCCGGCATCATGCCCATCACTAATCTCGCCGGTATCAAACGGTTTTCCGCAATTTGTGGTGCCGATATTCCTCGATGGATATTGCGACGACTTGAAAGCCTTGAAGGAGACACCGAGGGACTCAAGCAATTTGGCGAAGAGGTGGTCACAGCGCTCTGCGAACAATTGATCACGGGTGGCGCGCCAGCTCTGCATTTTTATACGCTTAATCAATCTAAACCCACGATACGCCTCTGCCAAAATCTTGGGTACTAAACAACATACACCCCGGGTCTATATCAAGCGGCCAATTTCGATCGGTGATTCTGTCCAGCTGCCCCAAGAAAAGGCACACCACCTGACGCGCGTGCTCAGAGCAAGCGAAGGTACATCCATTACACTGTTCAACGGTCAGGGTGGCGAATATGCCGGCATCCTGGCGCCCGCGAGGAAAGGCGAAGCCGTGGTGTTTGTACAATCCTATGTTGACGTTGATCGCGAAAGCCGGCTCAAAGTCGATCTATTGATGGGTCTCTGTAAACGAGACGCCATGAGCGCCGCGCTGAGACGGGCAACCGAGCTGGGCGTAACGTCCATCACGCCGCTGATCACTGATTTCTCTGATGTCAGCCCAAAACAATTGCCATCGCTCAGAACGAAATGGTTAGCCACAATCGAAAGCTCTGCGGAGCAAAGTGGCCGAACGCAATTACCGGAACTCCACGAGGCGCAATCCTTTGCAGGGATTCTAGGCCCCATCCGTGATTTAAACGCCCAAGCCTTCATTGCCCATCCCCAGGGTGAGCGTCTAACCGAAACGCGATCAACGAATGAAAACGTTGTGCTCGCGATCGGGCCCGAGGGAGGCTTTTCTGATGAAGAAGTCGACAAGGCCTGTGACGCTGGGTTCAAAACATTATCGCTTGGCCCCAGGATTCTGCGAGCGGAGACTGCGCCTGCAGCCGCACTCGCGATTTTGCAACATCGTGCGGGTGATCTTTGAGAAGCCAAAACCGTCAAGATCAACTCGCTCGCGTTCAATAGCCCGCTCGGACCCCTCGCCCTAAGGGAAATGACCGACCGTTTCGGATACCACCATAGAGGCTTTTTCGCGAGGGCCATCGACGGTCACACGGGGCCGTGCCATGATGATGGATTCGAAGGGAAGGAGGAGCAGTCGTGGACAACATCGCCATCACGTTTGGTCGCTTATTATTGGGTCTTTACTTCTTGATACCCGGCATCACTAAAATCACCGGCTACGCAGCGACCGCTGAGTATATGACCCTCCATAACATCCCGATGGTGGGCGTGTTATTGCCAATCACGATCGTGCTTCAAGTTGGCGGCGGACTGTCACTGATGGCAGGCCACCTAATCAAACCCGTCGCCCTGGTGTTGGCTGCGCTCACATTAGCAATCAATGTCGGCATGCACGATTTTTGGGTCACTTATTCCGACGTGGACACGGCCCACGAACTCCAAAATTTTATAAAGAATTTGGGCATTTTCGCGGGGTTGCTCGTGCTGGCTAGCGCCCACGAGGTCGATCAATGGCGCCTCCAAAGATCGAAGCCGTAGAAACCGTACCCGACGTGGCGACCTTTCGTTACACTAGCGTCATCGGCCTTAGTGCCAGAAGATAAGTCGGTCCCATGAACTACGCAGATAACCAAAAGCTGATTCGTTGCCAGCTTTCTCGCGGCGGTGCCATTCAGACTCGCTTTATCGAGTTCGAGCTGTTCAAGCTTTGGCAATACATGATCCAAAGTAAGCACGGGTTTGAGGTATCTGATCTGACGATGTGCCTCTGGTTACCCAAAGACGAATTCATGAGCAGAGTGAATCTTTATGAACGGATTGGCGACGTTGAGTCGGTGACACGCCTCACGGTAACGATCTTCGATGAACGTCACGGATTCACACATGTTTCACACCGATACGCGCCAGAGGCAGAGGCTGAAACCGTCCAAAATGTTCTGCTGTCCCATGTGCCCGAAAGCGTCTCATCAAGCAAGAATTTTGCTCTCAGCGTCACCGAAGGTCGAACCGTCGTTAAGGGGCAAGTATCCGGGCTCAGCGAGATCAGCTTGGGGTTATCCAATGATTAGAGGGCGCCTTCGGGCTCTGCCGAGAGCAAATTCCGGCAAGGAATCGGCAGCATTCAAAGCTAAGAGCGTTTCCGCTGCGATGTTGAGGGCAAGACCTTGAGCAAACATCTCGGCGTAGTGATGGATCCGCTTGAGTCCATCAACCCCAAGAAAGACAGCACGCTTGCGATGATGGAAGCGGCTCAGTCCCGTGGTTGGCGGGTCTCAGAGATTCAACTGTCCGGCCTTCACATGCAAGGAAGCGAACTTGCGATTCATTATCGAAGGGTCGAAGTTCAATACGACCTCAATGTGTGGTTTAGCGTTTTAAGTCACGAATCGGGGTTTGCGAACGACTTCGATGTGATCCTCATGAGGGTCGATCCACCCTTCAATATGGACTACGTCTACGCTACCTATTTGCTCGAGTTCGCCATGAGAGCTGGCATCTTGGTTGCGAACAACCCTGGGTCGATTAGAGACTGCAACGAAAAGCTCTTCGCCTTGCAATTTCCTCAGTGCACCCCGGAGCTGGTGGTCACTTCCAGCCCTGAAACGATTAAAGACTTTCATGCGCAGCATCAGGACATCATCTTGAAACCCTTAGATGGGATGGGCGGGCAGTCGATATTTCGATTGAAACCCGACGACACGAATCGCAATGTGATCATTGAAACCCTAACGCAAGACGGTCATCAACTCATCATGGCCCAGCGATATATCCCGGAGATTCGGAACGGCGACACACGTATTTTGATGATCAATGGCGAGCCTGTGCCATATGGCTTGGCTCGAATCCCCTCCGCCGGTGAAACAAGAGGCAATCTAGCCGCTGGTGGCTCAGGCGTAGGGCGAACCCTGAGCGAGCGTGATCGTTGGATTTGCGATCAGGTTGGACCCACGCTCGTTGAAAAGGGCCTGTATTTCGTCGGTCTTGATGTCATTGGTGACTACCTAACTGAAATTAATGTGACCTGCCCAACGTGCGTGCGCGAACTCAACGCGCAATTCGACCTCGACATTGCGGGTGACTACATTGATTTCCTAAGTCAAAGACTTGATAACTGATACAGGTGCCGAGTTACAGCTGCACTCGCGAGATCGATTGTTTTTCGCTCTTTTCCTTGCGCTCCTCATTCATGCTGCCCTCTTCCTCGGTGTTCAATTTGAAGCTACTACACCCTCGGTTTCGAGGCCTTCGCCCCCTGTCACGGTGACCTTAAAGCCGAGCACTCAACCCCCCGACACGGCACAGCATCTTTCGAACGCAGACACCCAAGGCGCGGATCAAGACGCACAGGCGGTCGCGCTAGCTCAGCCAATGGAGGACCCCTTCATCGACCTTTTCAGCGAGCCGCCCGCTAGGCTCAGCAACCCTGAGATCGATCCTCTTACTCTGCAGACCCGGCGCTCTGAACCACTCAATTTCAAACCTGATCTGAGCGATTTTGTGCAGCCAGGTTGGCGACCACTTGACGCCATTGGAGAGCGAAACCGGGTAAAACGCATTACTCAGGTCAACGCGAAAGCCAGTCCAGAGGCGTTTTACCTTGAGTCGTGGCGACGCAAAGTAGAGGCTATCGGGAATCTCAACTATCCAGCCGAGGCCAAAGCGCAAGAGATCTACGGTCGTCTCCGGCTACTCGTAGCGATTCTGCCTGATGGCAGGCTCAAGGAAGCTCGAATTCTTAGCTCGTCGGGTTATCCCATTCTCGATCAAGCTGCCCTTGACATTATCGGTCTTGCAGCCCCTTTCGCACCCTTTCCCACGGCATTAAGGCGTGAAGTAGACGTGTTGGAGATCGTGAGAACTTGGGAGTTTAGACGCCAAGGCGGAGGTCTTCGTTTTGGCTCATAGTTCTTCGTTTGAACTTGAAATTCGTGGCGCGCTGCTCATCGCACATCCTCATCTCGCCGGCGATTTTTTTGATCGAGCGGTCATATACGTTCTAGAGCACGACGAACAAGGCAGCTTTGGCTTCGTGATCAATCAGCTGAGCGATTTGATGCTTTGCGAACTGATTGAATCTGCGCATGATCAGCATCGAGCCCGGCAGGTCCATATTGGCGGTCCAGTCGGTCTGGACCATCTGTATTTTTTGCACCCTGCAACCGCGTTTGATACTTCAAATTCAACAGAGCCTGTTCAAAAAAGACCGAGCGCTCGCGGATTGATCTGCGCGGCATCCGACAAGGCGCCTCGTGCTGGTCCCTTTATTCCGCTCCTTGGGTACGCAGGTTGGGGGCCAGGCCAACTCGAACATGAAATAAGTGCCGACGTATGGTTGCTTGCGCCGGCCACCTTAGACCTAGTCTTTGATCGAGTAGCAGACGAGCAATACGATGCCTCGCTTGCCTCCCTGGGCCTACTGAGTGGCGCAATACCACCGATGCACAGCAAGCGCCAATGAGTCGAATTGTCTTGGGTTTCGATTTCGGTCTCGCGAGGATTGGCGTTGCGACAGGTCAGCGCGTCACTTCGACGGCAACACCGTTGACTGTGCTTCGAGCCAAACAAGGTCAGCCCGATTGGTCCGAAGTGACTCAAATCGTCGAGACATGGCAGCCTGAACTGTTCGTCGTAGGATTACCACTCAACATGGACACGTCAGCGGGTACGCTCGCCCAGTTATCGACAAAATTCGCCCGCCGGTTGGAGGGACGATTTGGTCTGCCTGCGCACCTCATTGATGAACGGCTCTCTAGCCTGGCTGCAAGGCAGCTGACTACGGCAGAGCAAATCGATGATGTCGCCGCCGCGCTGATCTTAGAAACTTGGCTCAACGAGCAACTACCACGCGACTAAGACCTATCAATCCAAACAGACTACGCGAAATCGTCGGGGATTTTGGCCTTCTCTCGAGCCGCTTCTCTAGTGATCAACCCTTTTTCCACTAGACCTCGCAGACATTGGTCGAGCGTTTGCATGCCGAGTTGACCGCCTGTCTGAATCGCCGAGTACATCTGCGCGACCTTGTCTTCGCGAATAAGATTTCGAATGGCTGGGGTACACAGCATGATTTCGTGAGCTGCGACCCGACCACCACCCACCTTTTTTAACAAAGTCTGAGAAATCACCGCTTGCAGCGATTCCGATAACATCGACCGGACCATGGACTTTTCCGCCGCAGGGAACACATCAATGATCCGGTCGATCGTTTTTGCGGCAGAAGAGGTGTGCAAGGTGCCAAACACGACATGCCCGGTTTCAGCGGCTTCTAGGGCCAATCGGATGGTTTCAAGATCGCGCATCTCGCCCACAAGAATAATATCTGGGTCTTCACGCAATGCAGAGCGAAGCGCTTCATTAAAACCCAGGGTGTCTCGATGAACTTCTCGTTGGTTAACCAAACACTTTTTACTTTCATGGACGAATTCGATCGGATCTTCAATGGTTAGAATATGTTGATAGCGATTGGTGTTGATGTAATCCATCATCGCGGCGAGCGTTGTACTTTTCCCCGATCCAGTCGGCCCTGTGACAGTGATCAACCCACGGGTCGTTTGGGCGATTTGACTGAAAACCTGGCCCATCCCCAGATCTTCCATAGTCAGCACTTTTGAGGGAATGGTTCTAAATACGCCACCCGACCCGCGGTTTTGATTAAAGGCGTTGACCCTGAATCGGGCGACGCCTGGAATTTCAAACGAAAAATCGCACTCTAGAAATTCCTCAAAATCTTTTCGCTGCTTGTCGTTCATGATCTCGTAGATCAGCGCATACACCTCTTTCGAATCAAGCGGGGGCACGTTGATGCGGCGAATATCGCCATCGACTCGGATCATCGGTGGCAGCCCCGCAGACAAATGCAGGTCTGACGCGCCTTGCTTGTGACTAAAAGCCAGCAGTTCAGTGATGTCCATGGTCGACTCCTCTCGTGTTGAATCGGAAGGTCAAATGCTGTGTCAGACCCGCAACAAGTTTAACCTGCAATGGATCGCTCTAGGGCCATTGCCCCATCAATTGAATGAGAAGAAGGGCTGAGCCTAGCCACAACCCAATGCAGTGAGTATGCGACAATATTCCGCTCAACGCATACTGTTCACGTTATGAAGATTCAGGACAACCTCTCAAAAGTCAGAGGCCGCATCCATGCCGCTTGCCTTGCCGCCGGCAGGCCTATCGACGCGGTACAGTTACTCGCCGTGAGCAAAACGCAGCCCAGGGCAGCGATCCGAGCGGCGATCGACGCTGGACAATGCCATTTTGGGGAGAATTATCTACAGGAAGCACTCGAGAAGGTCCTGACCTTTCCTGAAGCGACTTGGCATTTCATCGGCGGCATTCAATCCAACAAAGCCAAAGAGATCGCAACCCATTTTGACTACGCCCATAGCGTCTCAAGTCTTCGCGTGGCGCGCAGATTGAATACGTTTCGCCCACAACACTCAGGTAAGCTCAAGGTGTTTTTGCAGGTCAACCTCGCCGCTGAGGCATCAAAGGGTGGCGTATCGAGGAACGAGCTGACAGATTTGGTCGGCGAAACCGCTCAATTACCGCAACTCGACCTGCAGGGCTTGATGGCCATTCCACCTGCGTCGCTAACCGAGGCAGCGCTTGAAGATTACTTTGCCCAACTGATTGATCTGCAGGTTGGCCTTGAATCGATTGCTGGAGCCCGACTCTCTCAGAGCAGTTTCGGCATGAGCCAAGATCTGGAAGCTGCGATTTTGGCTGGTAGCACTTGGGTTCGTATCGGTACCGCTATATTCGGTGCGAGACGCGCGCAGGCGGCACCCAACATGCCTGCCACTCAGAATACGGAACAAACCAAGGAATCATCTCGCTATGGATAAGCGCCTCACGTTCATCGGTGGTGGCAACATCGCTCAAGCCATCTTAAAGGGACTGCTCAAGTCCGGTTACAACCCTGGTGCGATCTTGGTCGCCGATCCCAGCGAAGCCCAAGGCCAACTTTGCGCAGATCTTGACGTCACTTGGACACAGGACAACGCAGAGGCGGCTCGCGACGCACAGGTTGTTATTTTTTGCGTGAAGCCACAGCTCATGGAAACCGTGGCAACCGCGCTCCATGGTCAGCTCAATGATGCGCTTGTAATCAGCGTTGCTGCGGGCATCACCCTGCAACAGCTCGAGACTTGGTGCGGAAGCCAAAACATCGTCCGCAGCATGCCGAATACACCCGCCTTATTAGGCCAAGGAATGTTTGGGCTCTACGCAAGCGATCGAGTCACATCAAGTGATCGTGAGACAACGACGGCGCTTCTCAGCACTGTGGGCGCGGTGCGCTGGTTTGATCAAGAATCAGATATCGACGCCGTCACGGCCGTTTCCGGCAGTGGCCCGGCCTATTTCTTTTATCTCATGGAAGCGATGATCGATGCTGCCGAATCCCTTGGCCTCGAGCGGGAGGCGGCCCACGCGCTTGTGACTCAAACCGCACTGGGGGCTGCTGTCATGGCAAAAGAAGGGGCGGCTGACCCTAGAACCCTGAGAGTTCAGGTCACCTCGCCAAACGGGACCACGCACGCTGCGTGCGAGTACCTGAAAGAAGGGGGGTTTGAAGCGCTGATTCATGGCGCGCTCACAGCCGCTCGAGATCGATCCGTTCAGTTATCCACGTCTTAATACGCCCTAGGAGCCAACCATGATCGATACCCTTGCTTCGAGCGGTATTTACATTATCAAGACCCTCGTTGGATTAACGACTTACCTGCTGCTCGTGCGCTTCCTAATGCAGGCCAGCCGCGCCAATTATTACAATCCGATCTGCCAGGGCATTTTGCGCGTCACTGCCATTCTCACGGGCCCATTGGTTCGTATTGTGCCCAGTTGGGGCCGATTTGACGGCGCCACACTCGTCACAGCGCTACTGATCCAAACACTCGGAATCTGCGCCATCATGAGCATGGCAGGCTACGGGCTGTTCGAAGTGGTTTATCTCGTTTGGTCAGCAGTCGCGCTTGCGAATTCGCTGTTAAGTATCTATTTTTTCGTACTCTTGGCGTACGTCATCATGAGCTGGATTGCACCTTACTCGAACCAACCGGCGGCCGAGCTCATTAGGGACCTCGCTGAACCTATCTGTGAACCGGCCCGCCGCATTATTCCGCCCCTTGGAGGCTTAGATTTCTCAATTATTTTGGTCTTCGTTGGGTTGAACCTGTTGCAAAACTTCCTGCTGATCCTGCCGCTCGCGAGAGCCAGCGGGCTGCCCACCAACCTCGTGATGGGTCTGTGATCCTGCCCTTGCCTAAGGCCACGTTTGTCGCAGTCACCCTGTGGCTTTCTACCCTCGGCCTCTGCGTGCTTTCAGGTCAAGGGTACGCAGGTCAAATCAATCTTCCGACACACACCGTCTATTACAGTGCCTTTCCCTCTCGACTGATTCCAACGGACGTCGCCGAATCTCATCAGCTGAGGCGAGCAGAAGACCTCATG
>Ga0255780_10000783_pt1 | contig 29832 bp, 20 predicted proteins | sample 071ome_32_FD_179978 | JGI IMG/M metagenome (GOLD analysis project Ga0255780, IMG submission 179978) | Coastal salt marsh microbial communities from the Groves Creek Marsh, Skidaway Island, Georgia - 071405AT metaG (version 2) | ecosystem: Environmental > Aquatic > Marine > Intertidal zone >... | reverse complement strand
ATGGACTTTGACTCGCCACTCTGGAGCGATTCAGGCGCCGATGATCTATCGATGCCAGCGGACAGAGAACCAACCGAGGCACCTGAGAAGGATTGGCTCGTCGACAGCGGACTTGCCGCAGCAATCCATCCGGATTCCGCCGAGCCTGAATCGGCAACCGAGGACGACTCCGATGAGATGTCAGAGGATGATGAATCCTCCTGGTCGAGCCCCGAAAGTGATCTTGTCGGTCGTGATGAAGAATTCGAAGACGAAGATTTGGACGAGGAAGATCTCGAGGACGACAACGATCTCGAAGAGGATGACTACGAGGACGACGACCTAGAGGACGATCTCGACGACGAAGAAGAGGACGTCGACCCCGAGGACGACGGGGATGACGGCGACCTGGACGAAGATGACTTCGAAGACGATGATGAGGATAACTCGGACGAAAATGACGACCGCCTCGAGATGCCCCTGACCGCCGTAGGAACGGCTGCGCCGGAGGTGGCGACCTCACGTTCAGTTTGGCCCATGTTGGTAGGGTTGGTTGCGATCGTGCTGATCTCCGTCGGCGGCTGGGGCCTGTTTGAGGAAAGAGGCGAATTGCAGGCCAGAATCAACGAATTGGAGCGCAACCAATCACAGGCGAAATCCGTGAGCACGGTAGACGCTTCCGCGCTATCTGCGCTCGAGACCGATAACGCCGCGTTGAAACTGCAGCTAGATGGCTTGTATCGCGACTACGAACTGGCGATGGCTGAGATCGCCCGCTTGCAGGAAGCAACCGCAATGACAGCGCCCGATGTGGCTGACAGTGGTGTTCCCGAGCAAACGAGTGAGACGAGTAGCCCGGCGGTGGCAGCTGACAAGACCCCCGATGCGGAACAGGAATCCGCGAGTGTACCGACACCGGGCGGCTGGTTCGTCAATGTGGGAGCCTTTTCGGTAGCGCAATCCGCAGTCAACCTCAGCGCGCGACTCACTGACAGCGGCTTTGACGCCGTTGTTCAGGAGATGTCGACTGATGAAGGAAGGACACTTTTCCGGGTTCGGGTGATCGGATTAGAGGCCAAAGAAGATGCCCAGCAGGTGGCGCAGGATCTGGAGTCTAATTACGGCACGGGACCCGTTTGGATTGGGCAAAACCCCGAGACTCAATAACTTAATCTCGCGCGATCCTGGCGCTAATGATGCCTTAGCAACAAAAAAGCCCCGCCTCGGCGGGGCTCATCGTATCAACGAGCTTTCGCACTGCATGCTGGGGTGGCGGTACGCGCTGAATCCGTGGTCACGAAACGATCTGATGCCGCATCAAAGATCACCAAACCATCCACGTTAACAGGCGCGCTGACCAACGTATCGTAAAGTCCATCTTTGTAAGGGATGGGGTAGCTCGATTTAAAAACCGCGCGCTCAACGCCGTCCCACTGCAATTCTCCGCGCTCCAGTAGATAAGCGATGTCGCTGGTTCTCGCCAATCTCGCGTCCTCACCAAAGGTGTCCTGACACAGCTTGGATAGATTCCAAAAAGAGGGCATTGTGGCATCTTCAGGAACAGCTACCTCGGCGACGCCGACATACCCATAGCGATACAGATTCAACTCATCACGCAGATCCTGTATCTCTGCGCCCAGCTCATCAAAATCAAGCGCGCTTAATCGATCGATCAACTCCTGAAAATCGAGTGACTCCACCAACGCAAGCAGCTCTTCCAAAAGGGCTGAAATCTCGGCGCTCTCTGACGCCTCACCCCCAAACCACTCCTCCAGCAGGGATCCCACGTGATTGGTGCTATCGATCGGAGCCACAGTGCCCGACTGCCCGAAGGCGCTGGTTGCACCCAAACCAATCAACATAGCTGTAATAAACGCTCTCATCATGTCTCTCCTTGTGTATTCATACCTCGAGACTATTGGAATGTCTCTGATCATCTGCTTCTTGACTCAATCCGCCAGAGGCTTGACTCCCTCCGCCAGCATCGTGGGATCTGCGGAAGCAGCGCTGATCCGGTCCTTGTCAGTGCTCGGGTAGCAAAAGGCGACAAGGGTTGGGTTTGCGGTTTACATCGTCGCGCCCGCTTTAATACTGTGGTTCAACAACGGCGCGTTTGTATTGACAACGGTCACGAACGCACCATTTTGAAAAGACGGACAAAAACCAAAAAACGGGGGAAACCACAATGTCAGAATCCCATTTGGAAAACGTCGCCATGATCGGCGCCGGCACCCTAGGTGGACAGATCGCCTGGCATAGCGCGTACATGGGCAAACAGGTCACTGTCTACGACATATCGGAAGAAGGTCTTGAAAACTGTCGCGCCGCGCACGCGGGCTATGCGGCTATTTATACCGCTGATCTTAATGCCAGTGAGGACGATATCGCGGCGACAAAATCGCGGCTGACTTTCACCACTGATCTTACCGAGGCGGCACAAAACGCTGACCTTGTGATCGAGGCTGTGCCCGAGGTGCCCGACATCAAAATCGATGTGTATCAGAAGCTCGCTAACATCATGCCGGAGGAGACGATTCTCGCAACGAACTCATCCACCTTGCTGCCTTCCATGTTCTCCGCCGAAACGGGTCGACCGGATCGATTTGGAGCACTGCATTTTGCCAACATGATTTGGGCTTTGAACATTGCGGAAATCATGGGCGCACCGGAGACCTCGGACGATACCCTGACCCGGCTCACCGCCTATGCCGTTGAAATCGGCATGGTCCCGATACCGATTTCCCGTGAGCAAAATGGCTACGTCTGTAACAGCTTGCTGGTGCCCCTACTCCAAGCGGCTCAATCCCTCGTTACCAAAGGGGTCGCAGATCACGAGACGGTTGACCGTACCTACATGATCATGAATCGCGGCTGCACCATGGGGCCTTGTGGAATCATGGATATGGTCGGCATGGGTACCCTGCGTGAGATCTTCACTTACTGGGGAACGCAATTGGGCGACCAAGAGATGCTCTCCAATGCCGCCTATATTCAAGAGCATTTTCTCGACTCGGGGCGAATGGGTTTACTCGCCGGCAAAGGTTATTACGACTATCCCAATCCCACCTACCAACAACCGGGCTTTCTGGATGTCCCGGACAGGTCAGCGGTGCCTGCTCTGGCCGCTAAAGCCAAATTAAGCTGAACAACTTGGCTCGAAAGACCCGTAGCCGACTCAATGCGACGTCCTAAACCAACACGGCGCGATTTGACGCAGAAACAACGTGTTAAGACCAAACATGTGACGTTTTAGACGCTATTGGCAGTATTAATGAAGATTCTTTCGCGCTAAACGACAACCACCAATATGCGGACTTAATCTTGGAAGTGCCATTGTTAGAGGCGTAACGTGAAGGATGCGGCGCGAGGGAAACCGATCCAAGCGAGGAGAAAATCCTACCCTACACACCAGATCCCCACGCCGCGACTCCTCCCAGTCCTATATTTCTGCATTAGCCATACCAGATTGCCATCGACGACATGGTAGCGCCGTGGCATCTATATCGATGTGGTGCAACCTTGGGAAATGCAATCTCAAAGTTGAAAAAAAACCCCGTCGCAGGGACGGGGTTTGGTTCCGATGAGTTATAAATCAGTCGGCCTTTTTCATCCAAACCTGTAGCAACTGCATAACGATGATTGAGCCAACGAAAGCCATCTGGAACGGATTCATGGAAGGCGCGTTGCCGGCCTCGGCGATAAACGCCTGCGCTGCGCCCGACAACGCTGTGGTTTCACCCACGTTCGTAAGGCCTGCGGCCACATCCCGGAGCAACCCATTGGTATTGACCATCAATACACACATAAAAGCGCTAACACTCAGGCAATAAATCGAGACCAATATCTTGCCAACAATAGGGCCACCGCCGCTAGCATAAATATTGTTGGTCATACGAAAGCCCAGCCATGTTGCGACCACATAACCTAAAAACCAGATCGCGTTACCAGACATAAACGCCGCTAAAATATTCCACATATCAAGTTCTGACATATTTCCCCCTTTTATTATTTGGATGCCCTAAGGCTCAAAGAGTGTCTCATCTGAAGCACAATTAATAAAGCGAGAGGCTGTTGACGGTTCAGAGAGGTCGCCGTACCGCTGACGCTGAACAACGCAAACGCTACCGATTCGTTGTCAGCGCCACCAACTGCCCCGCTTCACCCGGTGCGCCGGTGGCCACAACAATATATTGCCGGCCACCCACCGCGTAGGTCATAGGAACGCCCGTCTGGCGCTGCCCCAGATCGATCTCGGCAATCACCTCTCCGGTCATTTTATCGTGCGCCCTGAATAACGAACCGCCCCAACGAGAACCGTACATACCGGCTCCCTCTCCAGAAAACAGCAGTGTTTTCGTCACCAGCAGTCCAGAGCGATCATCATTCCCCGTATCGGGTATTTCGACGCCCGCCAGTTTCGGATGCTCGCGCACCTCTCGTGGGGTTCGACTGTTGGGGCGTTGCCACAGTAGCCTGCCCGTATTCATATCAAGTGCACTGATCCAGCCCCAAGGTGGCTTAAGAAGCGGCAAATCGAATGGCCCGCTCAGAGTGGCATCTCTGAGCACGTACCGCATGGTGGAGCGCTCAGTATCGGCAATCAGCCCCACCACCTCGGGGGCAACGGCGTAAGCTACATACAGCACGCCTGACTCGGGATCAGCCACGGCGCCTTGCCAATTCGCGCCCCCCACCGATCCCGGCAGCACCAAGGTGCCACGATTAGTTTCATCTACCAGCGTCGGCGGCGTGTAGAGTGGACCTAGGGTATAGCCCTCGGCTATCCGCTGTGCCTCGGCGAGTACGTCCGGTGTCAGGTCGTTGAGCTGATCTTTGGTAACACCCGTGCGCCCGAAGGGCTCGGGTAACGACGGTATCGGCTGAGTGGCTGCGGTTTGCTCACCCGGTACAGCGCTCTGCGCAACGGGCACCTCTAGGATTGGCCAAACAGGTTCTCCCGTGCGGCGATCAAACACAAAGGTCAGCCCTTGCTTCGTAATTTGTGCAACCGCTGGAATCTCCCGGTTATTCACCGTGATATCGAGTAGCACCGGCGGCGCGGGCAAATCGTAATCCCAGATTGGATGATGCACCGTTTGAAAGTGCCAAACGCGCTCCCCGGTGGCGGCATTCAGGCAGACGAGGCTCTGGCCGTATAAGTTATTGCCGGGCCGGTGACCGCCGTAGTAGTCACTGGTGGGCGCCTCAACCGGCAGATACACATACCCCAACTCAGGGTCGGCGCTCATCGGTGCCCAAACGCCCGTATTGCCCGTGTAATCGGCCGAGCCCTCTCCCCAGGTGTCGAATCCGAATTCGTTCGCGGCGGGAATCGTATTAAAGCGCCACAGAAGCTCGCCCGTATTGGCATCATAAGCCGTGATCTTTGCTTTAAGCGCCTGCGGTGACTCGGGTGCGCCGCTAAAAGCGAACGCCGCGCCAACAATCACCACATCACCGACAACCATCGGCGGTGAACTGGCACCAATAGGGGCGGTGACAGGATCGAGATCAACTCCCAACTGCGACTTGAGGTCTACTAATCCACCATTGCCAAATGCCGTTCGCGGTCGACCGGTCGTGGCGTCCAGCGCCACCAGCCGATATCCGGGGGAGATCACAAAAATGGTCTCCTGGTCTTCGCTGCGATGAAATGCCACCCCCCTACCCGGCCCCTTACGGGGCGCGTAGCCCCCGCGCTCCCCCTCGTCGAGACGATACATCCACAAAGTCTCTCCGGTGGCTGCATCAATGGCCAACACCGAGCGCTGTGCGCCGGCTGTGGCGTATAGCACGCCATTGGCCATCAGCGGCGTCACTTGATAGTTAGGCCAGGGAGCGGGCCCAAAATTATCCGACTTCCAGCGCCACGCGATACGGAGATCGGCCGCGTTACCTGCATTAATTTGGTCGAGTGGAGAGTAATTTTGCCCATAAGGAGTGCCGCGATGATGAAGCCACTCGGTAACTGAGTGCATCTCTGTCTGAGCGCCAGAAACTGTTAGCGGCGGCTGGTTACCCAGTTTTTGAAGCATCTCGCGACTCCGCAACGACGCTCCCAGGCGAATAGGGTCTTGCCCTACGGGATATCCGTTTTGACTGAGCAAAAAGGCGATCACAGTCTCGTATGCGGCATCCGAGAGCCCTCCGGGGTTAGACGTTGGCATCGTTAAATTGACGCGGGTAAATGCACCGAGGTCTTGCTCGCGCCATACATCCAAAAAACGCTGCCCCATCAAACCAGGCGCCGCCTCGCTGCCGCCAAGCCTCGGCCCGTGACAGCTCGCGCAGTCGTTTTGATAAACAACCTCGCCTGCAATCGCCTGGTCGAGGCTATAGCTTATGAGACCCGACTGCGCCGACACCGAGCCAGTAAAAAGGCTGCCTAGGGTCGTAAAGACCGGTAGCAAAATTGTCCAAAAACGAGTCATAACTTGGAGTGTAAACGGTTTTATCCACATGACCGCACCGTCGCTATGCTTCACTCGATCCAGATAGAGCACCCAATCGCGGCCGGGCCGGTAAAACGTGATTTGAATTTATCGGTCACTTTAGCGGCGCACCAAACTGCGAGCGCATGGGTTCTAGCTCCGGCATAACACCTGTGTATCGGGTCGGTCTCGCAGTAAAGAGACCAAAAATAAGCCCAGAGACTTTAGCGTCGCACCTTGATAACACCACAACAAAAGTGATCAGTTCCAGGGCTTTCACCGGTACGTTCGCTGCTGTTAGAGTTGGCCAGATTCGACGAGAAGGAGAAGGTAAATGAGAGCAAAGTTAATGGTGGTAATGGCCGTTGCGGCGCTGTTCACCCTGACTGCTCGAGCCGATTGGCAGAGGGTCGAGGTGGGTACCGTAGAGAATGCTATTTCTCAAGATGAGACCACGACAGTTTGGGCCACGGAAGAGTGCGAACTCATAAGTGAAGCGGCCGGAGCTTATCTTTATCACTCGGGTGAGACCGTCAAAAAGTCCAGAGAGGCCAAGGACGAGAAGAAAAAAGCGGCCCTCTTCAAGGCAAGCGTTGCACTGAGCCAGTTATCAGTGAACCACGCTCAAGTCTATCAGGTGTTTTGTAAGCAATGAGCCGCTGTGCTCAAGCCCGAGCGCGCGGCTTGGAAAGACGGAGCAACTACCCCACCAAAAAACCATGGCCCGTCTGAATTCATGCCCCGCGTGAAGGTAGCAAGCTCAAGATCCAGAGCCTCACTTGCGTCCTGAATTGGGCGTTCCAAACCCACCGTAAGGCGCTCGGTCTTTTTACCCACCATGAACTACAAGGCGCCGCTACTATGAGGCCGCAGCTACGATTCCTAATCTAAGTAAGTGTCTTTCAAAAAATCCGTCTGCGCGCGCCAGGTGACGGCTGCCATCGGCTTGGCGAAGGGATCTTTGTCAACCTCCCAGTTTCTCTGTAGCCGCACCGGATCCGATAACTCAAGCCACTTGAAAATGGTAACGGCCCAATCAACTTCAGGCCTCCAGCGCATATCGCAATACCCTGAATGTTCAGGGCTGTGCCGCCAGATGACGATCACCTCAAAAGGCACCCATCCGCACTGAGAAAAAGCTGTCGCGGAACCACTCCCTCAGTGCCATCGTCCTCAAGCGCGTGATGACTCCGAACGTCGGAGAGGTCCCCGAAGGAAACCGCTATAGTCCTCCCTGAGTCCGTCACAGGCTTTTCCAAAAAGCGCAGCTGAAAATCTATAGGAGCTCGGCCAGACCCTTACCAACAGCAACTGATGAGGCACTTCACAAAAGGGTTTAACATTTTTCACTGAAGGGCTCTCTCATAGGGCACCAAGATGCCGTATCCTTCGTGCGCGAAGATCAGGAGGCGGGCAATCTCGAAGCCGACGAAGGAATAATTGATTGAAAAGCTCACTATCATTTTTTAAGCGAGAGAAAGTAGCCTCGGGGGAGGCGAAACGCCGCGCCATCATCGTTCACAACCACATTTTCAAGAATGCGGGCAGCAGTATTGATTGGGCGCTTGGCAGGAACTTCGGCGAGGGCTTTATCGATCATCGTGACGATCTGAACATGCGCAGAGGCGCTGAATACTTTGGCCCTTTCCTACAAGAAAACGGTCATATCGTGGCCGTATCAAGCCATCACCTTACCTTGCCGCTACCGGCGGTGGATAATACCGTGCTATTGAGCCTGATGATGTTCAGACACCCGATTGAACGGGTGAGTTCTGTCTATCACTACGAGCGCAAACAGGTAACGGCGTCTACTCCCGGGGCCATCCATGCTCGCGAGCTAGAGCTCGATGACTACATCGTCTGGCGCATGAGACCAGATGTTGGTCGTACGATCCGCAATTTCCACGCCGCCCGCTCATTACCGCCAATAAAGCCTCGTCAAGCGATAAGCGAATCCATGGTGACGGATGCGCGCAATCAGCTGATGACGACGCCAATGTTAGGGCTGGTCGAAAAGTTCGATGAAAGCATGGTTTTATTCGAGGAGGTGCTCAGCACCTATCACCCCACCATCGACCTCTCTTACACAAGGCAAAATGTGAATCAGGATACAAAGCAGAGCTCAGAGGACAGGATCGCGGCAATGAGAAAAGTGATCAGTGACAGTACTTACCAGCTGTTGATGGAAAACAACGCTGTCGATATGCGACTTTACGAATTCTGCCGAGGCGTGTTCGATGAACGGGTAGAAAAAGTCGTCGATTTTGATCGAAAGCTGGCCGATTTCCGCCAACGCTGCATGAATAACCAATGATCGGCTGTCTCTCTGTGAGATTGGTGCAAAACCGACCATCAATCTTGGCTGTAAAATAACGCTGTGGGTGTAACGTCATCAGTCCAAGCGTAGCAAATCAAAGAAGCTTATTGACAAACTTGCTTCGCGAGGTGAGACGTGAGCATGATGCACGTTGAGGATCGTAACGCGTCGCCCACTTTCTTGCGGGTGACTCGATTTCCCAAGGCCCGCGTAATAGTGCAATCGTGAGAGTAATTACCTCCCTTCCTGATATTGATGGCCTGAGAGCAGTTGCTGTTCTGTCGGTCGTGCTATTTCATCTTAATGTGCCCGGCTTTGAGGGCGGTTACGTTGGCGTAGACATTTTTTTTGTTATTTCTGGATTCTTGATTACCGGCCTTATCCAACAGCGCATTGCCAATAACAAATTCCGGCTTTCTGAATTCTATGCAAATCGAGTCAGGCGCCTTCTCCCAGCCATTTTAGCCACCGTCGCGACGACAACCGCAGCAAGCATCGTTTTGCTCCAGCCACAAATGCTCGAGTCATTCGCAACATCCGCTTTGGCATCAGTGTTCAGCTTGGCGAATTTTGTTTTCTACTCTGAATCGGGCTACTGGGACAGTTCGGCGGAACTGAAACCTCTACTGCATCTCTGGTCTCTCGGAATAGAAGAACAGTTCTACTTATTCTGGCCGCTAATTCTCCTGGGACTGCTTCGTTTTGGGCGGTCGAGCTACATCTTTGGCTTACTCAGCCTTTTCGGATTTAGCCTTGCCGCATGCATTGCATACACTCCCATAGACAGTGCGGCTACGTTTTACTTAATTCCTTTTCGCGCCTGGCAGTTTTGCCTTGGGGTCCTTGCACTCGAAGTGTGGCGACGTTTCAACGGTAGCCTCTTTCTCTGCCAAGCGCTGCGGTCGATAGGCCTCGCTCTCTGTTGTTTCAGCGTGTTCGCACTGGGAGACAGTACCGCCTTCCCCGGTTGGCAAGCGTTGATCCCTAGCCTTGGAGCCGGACTGGTTCTTATCGCCTCAAGCGAGCTGGAACCAAGCCCATGGCTCTCAAATTCGTTGGCCAGATGGCTGGGCCGTGTCTCTTATTCGATGTATCTGGTGCACTGGCCACCCATTGCGCTTTATCGCGCCTATACGCTGTCGGATCTAAGTTACGGCGTATCTGCTACCTTGGGTGGTCTGACCCTCCTACTCACCGTCATACTGCACTATCAAGTAGAGCGTCGCTTCTATAGACGAAATATGGAGAACCGCACTGGGTGGAATGGTGTGCCCGTGATTTCTGGTTTTACCGCTTTAGTACTTTGTCTTGCCCTCATCATCCTCCAGATTCGAGCAGACCTAGTCAGCCAACGGGATGCCATTTTAAGCGCTGAAAAAATAAGCGCCTACAAATCTGGTCGTTTTCAACTCACGAGACGGCACTGCCGCATCGACCAGTTGAACGATCTGAGTCGATGCGCGAATCCCGAAGACCCGAAGGTGTTATTTATTGGCAACTCTCATGAGCCTGACGGTTTTAACATCTTTGCATCGGCGCTACCCAACGAAAACCGGCAGTCCTGGGTTCAATTTGGTACAACCAACGAGTGTGACAATCTGCAAGCCTCAACAGACTGGGCTGTTTCTACGTCAGCGGAATGCCAAACTAGACTTGATCTGTTGCGACAAAGCTTCACGAAAAAGCAGTGGCGTACTGTAGTGTATAGCGCGAAACACCCGGCCATAAAAAACAAATTACCGCTGATCACGATGTTGGAGACGATGAAACGAGACATTCCATCGCTATCAGTGATTGTTATCGACGACTACATCAGCACGAAACAACACTGCGCCAGCATTATTAATCAGACCGGAAGTGCTATCGCTTGCAAAGATTCGAGCCATGTTGCGTTTTTCCCGGGCATGTTCCCCAGAGAGGAGATTTATCGCCAGAGGCTCGAGGAACTTGCTACGGAGTGGGTACGGAAGACAGACCTACTGTGTACGTCTGACAGTATCCGAGACTGCCAAGTAGTAACGCCTGACGGCCACCCGATGTTTGTTGACTCGCATCATCTTACATTTGAGTTTGCGAGTTATATCGGTGATCTTCTGCGCCAAAGAAATCCTGAATGGTTACAGAACCTATAAAACCGTTAGCTGCAAGGGTCTAGTTCTGCCTCTTTCCTGGTTGGCTGAAAATATCTGAGCCCAATGCGTGCTTTGTGCTTCACTTTACGGAGCGTGAAAGCAATTTTCCCTGCGGCATTATCCCTGTCCGCGTAAGCGAAAATGTCTTTAGCAAAAGCAAGATCCTTCTCCGTAAAATTAGTCCAGAGGCCTGACAAGGGGAGGGACAAACCAAATTGGAGGGAGTTGCTCAACTCCTGATCCAGCAGGTCGAATGCAGCACTTAACAACATGTCTCGCTAAGGCCAGATTGTGCCTCGATCAATTCCAAATGCACTGCGCGTAACGGCGCCTTGCGCAGATTCTAGGGTGCTAGATCTCTGACTATCTTGCTCTCTCGGGAAAGCCTAGGGGCTGATAATTTGACCTACCAGGGTCAGATTTGCTGATCTTCAGATCTATTAGCGCTGAGGTGACAAAGTCTCTACGTCTTTTACAGGCCCGTAACGCGTGATCCGATGAGCCTTGCTGTAGGTGAGAATGACAGCCAAATAGGTGTAATGTGAGATTGCAATGCCAGAATCAGATCCCATCTGTAAGCATCAAATCGCAGATTTTGGGGTAGGTGCCAAGGAGGTAAAATAGACTTCAGTGGTATGTGAACGTCTATTGTGATTGAGCCGCTGCTGTTGAACCATGCTTGAGAAAGGAGTCAGTAACACGTGATCAAACGGCTAGGGAATAGAGCTAACGGGCGCCTGATCAACATCTTTTTCGCTTTGGTGCTGACAGCCGCTGCGAAGCCAGCGACTGCCGATCTTGCCATCGAGCCTTATGAGCGCCGCCCTATTATCCAGAACCAAGTGCTTGAGGAGCGATTAAAAGAGCTTCTCCCAACACTAATGCGCGAGTCAGACATAGATATGTGGATTGTTGTTGCGCGAGAGTACAACGACGATCCCGTATTCCTGTCCTTAGTTCCAAAGCCACGCTTTACGGCTCGCCGTACGACTATGCTTGTCTTCTTCGATCGCGGATCAGAGATGGGGCTAGAACGACTGACGGTCAGTCGATACCCATTGGGCTCGCTTTACGATGCGGCGTGGGAGGGAGGTGATCTGAGTGCGCAGTGGCAAAAGCTGGGAGCGATCGTCAGAGCGCGTAACCCGCAAAAAATAGCGGTTAATGTGAGTGATACCTGGCCTGTTGCCGATGGCTTGAGTCACAGCCTTTTTAAAAAACTTGAATCTGCACTTGAGCCGGAATTACGGGAACGGATTGTGTCTGCCGAGCGCTTGGTCGTTCGTTGGATGGAAACTCGGACATCTCGAGAGGTGGAACTATGGCAACGGGGTGTCGCGATAGCGCGAGAGACGATTGCAAGTGCCTTTAGCAGTCAGGTGATTACGCCGGGGGTTACCACATTAAGCGATGTTGCCTGGTTCATTCGCACTCGATTTGAGGAGCGGGGTCTCGAGCCCTGGTTTCATCCGGATGTGAATCGACAATGGCAAGGAGCCACTTATGGCAATTCGCCCTTTTTGGGGGATGGCGATCCCAATGCAGTTATCCATAGGGGCGATGTCCTACACACTGACGTGGGGCTATGTTATCTCGGACTTTGTACGGATACGCAAGAAATGGGTTACGTTCTGAAGCTGGAGGAATCGGAGCCGCCCGCGGGATTAGTTAACGCCATGCGCACCGGCACTCAATGGCAAGATCTGCTCACCCAGGAGTTTGTTTTGGGACGCTCCGGAAATGAGATTCTTGCAGAGGCAAAAGCAGCACTGTCAAAAGTGGGGATACGCCATGCAATATATACGCATCCTTTAGGCTTTTATGGGCACGCGCCGGGGCCAACGATTGGCATGTGGGACAATCAAGGGCCCACTCCTATCCGAGGCGACTGGCCTCTGCACGCTATGACTGGCTATGCCATTGAGGGAAACGTGACAGTGAAGGTCCCCGAGTGGCTGGACCAAGCAGTTCAAATGAAACTAGAGCAGAGCGCGATCTTTGATGGGGTAAAAGTTCATTATCTGGCAGGGCGCCAAAAATCTCTGCACATTATTGGTTTTTAAAAGAACGCCATCGGCTTCACGCTTCGAACGCCCCTCAGCAGTTGCTAGAACCAGTGGCCAGTAGAACACATGCAGTCAACTTGGTGTCCGGCGTGTATGCTTAATCGGCCGGCTACTCAACGTGGCGGTGCTCGAAGTATTCACTGAGCAAAGAGGATGCCGCGCGAATGTCTGGATCAGCCTCACAATTCGGGTAGCTATCAAAGCACTCATCAAAGAGACGTTCTCTTTTAAAATACTCCCTTGCTAGCCGGTTATTACTCTCTATGAAGAGCTCATAAAAATTCAGGCCTGGCCCAGCAGCCACCCTCTCAAGATATGCGGCTAGCTCTCGCCTTTGTGCAACAACCTTGAGCCTAGATTCCGGCCCCATGACCTCGTTAAACATCATCAATGCTAATTGGGCGTTCGCACTCAGTGAGACATTTGGCGCTCCTTCCTCATCGAAATCGAGAGGCACACCAAGTTGAGTCTCTGAGAAGTCCTTCACAATGTCGCCACCCACCAGCTCTGATCGATCAAAGATTCTCAAGTGCATGGAAGCGCTGCCAAAAGCTGACGACCACCGCTTGAACATCCCGTAGTAGTCGTACAGGGGTGGAAGTCGCCCACCACCCTTGGTTGTTGGGAACTGTCGCCGCGGGAACCCGGCGCGCAATCCCTCATTGATCCTACTTACTGCCATCTCATCTTGGCGCCTGAGATAACAAACCACGCGAACTTCAGAAAATCGGGTGCTCAAGAATTGAGCTAATTCAATAACTGCTTCATCTGTCAGCACCCTTGAAGAGAAATGCTCAGAGGACAGCACATATGTGTCGTGCCGTTCGCCTGCAGCCTCTATTTCATCGCAGAACTCGGAGAGCGTGCGGTCTCTCCATGCTAAAAACTTTTCAGGTTCCGCCAAATCATGCCTGACAAGAAAGTCGTCGGAGACCCTGAAGGGAGTAAAAACCGCAGCCAATCGTCGACTATTAAGGTCCCCCGGAGCGCCCGCATAAAACATTCCCTGCTCTGACAAAGAATCTCTCAGGCCACTTAGGGCCGATTGCAGGGCAGTGGTGCCCGTCTTCTCAGTACCTATATGAAGAACACAACGCATGAAACAGTAAACAAAACCTCCGCTGGTGAGATCATGACGAGCATTTATCGCTTCGCGGCAACGACTGATGATTCATCATGCGGCGTGGATTGGCCTCTTCAGGAGCGGGGCCTGCCTTCGTCTCCACACGGGGCTCATGACATGCTCTTGCGGCCGTGAATGGAGTATGGCGGAGAAGGAGGGATTCGAACCCTCGATACGCTATTAACGTATACTCCCTTAGCAGGGGAGCGCCTTCAGCCACTCGGCCACTTCTCCGTATTTTAAAATCAAGGGCGCGGGTTCCCTGTGCTAACCCTTGAGCCTACCTGGCCACAAAAGTGGCTACTAACTACCGCCAGGAAGCATGACTGCTGTACTTGCGGAGGCGGGAGGCTAACACACCTTCAACCATCCGTGATATTACCTTAGCCTAACCGTTCATTGTAGTCGCCATTCACGCCTTACCCCACCCCCGCGCTCACCACCAGCGGTGGGGCATACCTCGGCAACAAATGCGAGATACGGTTGTGCCGTAACGAATGAGGCTCATGCTTTTTGTCAGCTAGCCCCATTCCAATGGCAAATAAAAAATTTGACGTTCTGTGAGGGTGAGATAGCTTACTTGTTAGTCATGTAGGTAAGCCGCACTGCTCATGACACTGTGCACGATCATGGTCCAAGCTCGAATCACGCCCCTGGGGTCGTTAACCCCGCTAGAGTAGCGTGCATAAATTGTCTTCGTGAGAGACGATCTCTGGTATTGAATCTTTTCATCAGTGCCTCGAGTGATCACAACAAACAAAAATGTATTCGTTCATTGTCGTTACTACTGGAGGCTCCTCTATGGCCAACTCCGCCATTGCCTTGACTCGATACGCCAGTGGAGCAAAGTCAGTATTGAGAGCGGCTCATTCAATGGCGTCTGGGGTCAAGAACACCAAGAGGTTCGGGAACGTATTTGAGCCATAGCGGCAGTTTCTCTCTTTTATGCCAGGCCTTAGGGATTTTTTGCGAAGCGGGCTCAGAGGGGCACTCCCCCTCTTCCAACCAGCCCAGTGCGGTCCGAAATGAGTCTTCTTGAGGGTCCGCGAAAGGCCGGGACAGGTCGTCTTCTGCTGCACACAAGGTGAAGCGACCCGTGTCAGCCAAGCCGGTGTAATAGCCCCCGTCGCCCTCTCCATTCAGCACCTCAAAAGATACCAGTCGTATGCGCGCGTCACAGCCGGGCTGATCAAACGCATACTGGCCGACCGCCTTCCCGCGGGTATTGGTTCCCACCATGACCACCTCGACATGAGGCGCCAGACTATTGATCACCAATTCGCTGGCCGAGGCCGTACCGCGAGTCGTAATAAATACAAAGCGGATTGGATCGAGACTCTCGGAAAAACGGTCAAAATACGCATAGTCGTTGTAATCAGCGCGCCAATCATTATGAGACAAAAAAAAGGAACGCTGTCGGTTGGCAAGCCGCCCACCAAGGAGATCCAGCATCAGATCGGCGATACTGAGAAGGCCTCCCCCGTTATATCGGAGGTCAATAATAAAATCGGTGACCCCTTCATTCAAAAAAAACCGACTGGCACTGATCAACGGTAGCCGAGCAGAAAGCGTGAATTGGCGAAAGTTTAGATATCCGACAGGGCTTAATCCGGACCTATCAATCAACCTGGGTGCTTCTGCCAGAGCAGGGGGGTCCAGTTCATCCTTTTCGACATAGATCTCTAAAATCGCATCTCCACCATCCCTCAGGCGGAAGCCTCTACCCACACCGCGCTCAGAGGGTCCAAACACCTCTTCCATAGACGCATTACGCTGCATCAATGATTCCCAAGTTTCGAACCCTAAACCGGTATCGACGGCCAATACCTCCATACCTCGCCGGAAACCGGCGTCGTGCGCCGGTCCGCCCTCGAATACATCAGCCAGAAACAGTTCGTCATTGGGCCCTACGCCCGAGCGAAAGCCGAACCCAATGTAAGCGCCCGATGTAAAGTTCGATTCATCCTGTTGACGCGTCGTTAAGTAACTAAAACCCGGATCTCGACCATCCGCCGCTAACGGCTCCGTCAAGGCACTCAGGTATTGCTCTGCTGTAGCAAAGTCCGTCGGGTACACGTCAGCAAGCTCGTCGTTCCACAAGTACCACTCTCTGACGACTTCCCCAACCCAATCCTTCCTAGATGCTTGCCCACAGGGAGAAGGATCCGTGCTTCGAAATTCATTTAAAGTCGTGAGGAGCCGGCTGAACTGAAGCTCCGGGGCAGCGAGAAGCTCCGCAGGGAAAAAAGCCGCGAGGCACCCCAGGAGCCATAACGTGGCGCCTGCGCAACGATGATGAATTGGAACCCTCAAATGTAAATCTGCCACTGGATTTCTCCCTTATAGAGGCCATAAGCGCCACAGTAGATGCGCTTGTCTCGCTAAACCGGGGCCTGCTCTGTGGCGCTGACATTTACCAGCACAAGCACCACCATTCCCTGTGAAGCAGACGCGCTCATTTTTTACATTTCTGCCAATAACTTAGAACAGTGTAGACAAATCGGCCGACTCGGCCGAACATAGAATCGCATGATCTTGCCAAAACTCTCAAACATAGTGTGCGTTACGGGGCTATGCGGCCTTGGAGCTCTCTGCGGTTGCGCGACAGTGGAAGAAGTAGCCCCCTGGGACAGAGGCTATCTCGCTGAAGCTGGCATGCAATGGGACATGTTAGCGAGAGAAGCTAAGCTCGAGGGACATGTCTACACCAGCAAAGAGGCCTCGAGCGGTGGCACGGGCTCTGCGGGCGGCGGCTGCGGCTGCAACTGATCGGCACATTTATGCGTCCCCTACCCGCCAGATCCCCACTCGTCAGGCGACTCAGCCAAACGGTTGCCGCTCTGCCGGTTTATCACGGCTCCGTGCTTGCTGACGCGCCGCCCGCGTACACCGAGGTAGGCGTTCGTTACACACAGTACGCGGAAGATTCACTAAGCGACGACAAAGTACTTTTCGGTTCACCCGACCGATACGACATAGACATTACCCAGCTGTGGATTGAAGCCCCTTTGGGCGCCAGCTGGGCCGTCGCTCTCGACCTGCAGAATGACTACCAGACAGGTGCCTCTCCTTGGTTTGTAGGCGCCACTGCAGACGGTAGTCCCGGGGTAATCATGTCCGGGGCGAGCATTCAGGACAACCGCGTCGAGGTAGGGATTACCACCCGTTATTTTTGGGCAGACGGTAACGCCGGGTTCAATGTCGTTCACTCCAAAGAAGACGACTACGAAGCCTTGGCCTGGTCTATGGATGCAGCTTGGAACACCAATCGCAACGCCACGACTTGGTCTGTGTCCGCCAGTAGCTCCCACGATACTGTTGAACCCACGCAAGAAAAAATTCCGGTTTTCATTGACAGCGAGACACTAGATACCCACTCACTCTATTTCGGTGTCAGCCAGATCCTCAGCCGCACAGCCGTAGTCAAAGTCGGATTGAGCTACACCTACAGCGAGGGCTTTCTGAGCGACCCCTATAAGCTCCGCGACCAAAGACCCGAAGAGCATCATCGCTATACCCTGGCAACGGGGTTACGACAGCATTTCATCTCTCTTGGGGGATCTCTCCACGCGGATTACCGCTATTACAGCGACGACTGGGGCTCAAAATCGCATACTGTCTCAATGGGGTGGGTGCAACCGTTCGATCGCCACACCATAAACCCCTATGTTCGATATTACAGTCAGGGGCAGGCTGATTTCTTCAGCCCTATCGCTGACTTGACTTCTAATCATTACTCGGACGACTACCGCCTCTCCTCATTCGGAGCGCTGACGGCAGGCCTGCGATGGACCATCGAGCTGGGTGACTGGATAGCGGAAGCTCAGGTTGAACGCTACGTCAGCAATCACGGCTGGAGCACTTATAGCGGCGACGAAGCACCGGCGCTGGTCGACTTTTGGCGAGGTACTGTCGGGATTATCTGGCGCTTTGATTGAGGACGCGCAAGGCATCACCCAATCGTTCAAGATCATGGGTGGCCCTGCCCGAGTCACCATCAATTCGGTTCACCATAGCGCGCACGCGATAAAGATCACCATCGATGGGGTTATGTCGCGTTTACTTGCCCTCGAGGCGCGGTACAGTCGTTTCAAACCCGACAGCCTTATTTCTCAGATTAACGCTAGAGCCGGCACAGGCGTCTTCACTCCAATTGATTTGGAGACGCAATCTCTAATCGATCTATCAGACCAATTATGGCGAGAGACCAACGGATTATTTGATCCGACCGTCGGCGTAATGAATCAGCTGTGGGACTTCAGAACAGGAAGAGCAAACACCCACGTGCAGTTGGTTGATCTTTTAGAGAAGGTAGGCTGGGATCGAGTGGAGATTGACGAGAGCGGCATTCGCCTTCCGGAGGCAGGTATGGAAATCGATTTTGGCGGCTTAGTGAAAGAATTCGCCGCAGACGCTGCGGCCGCCATACTCCGAGAGGCGGGATTCCAGTCTGCGTTAATTGAACTCGCGGGTGACATTGTGGCGATAGGAATGAACTCCCATGACGGACCGTGGAAAGTTGGCATTAGAGACCCTCAAGGGCCCGCGAATAGTATTGTGTCCGTGAAGCTCACCAATGCAGCAGTGTGTAGCAGTGGAAATTACGCGCGCCGCTTTTACCACAAGGGAAAATTCGTCAGCCATTTGCTTCATCCTCGAACTGGACAACCCATTGATGGACCTTGCTCAGTGACGGTGGTCGGAGAGTCCGCGCTGATAGCTGGCGCACTAGCCACCGTAGGCTGCCTTCAAGATGAAGTACATGCTGAAAGCTGGCTCCGCCAGTCAGGGCTTCCTTGGCTAATGATCGATAAAAAGAATCAGTGTTATGGCCCCCTTGGCTACCGCCCTTCCAAACCTTCGTGACGGGCGGTGCTTAGCGCGTCGGCAAGTAGGCAAAAGCGGTTAGCTAAGGCTAGCCAACGTGCACCGTCGCCGTTAAAGTGGTGGAAAAACCAGAAGGAGTTACTCATGCTCAGCTTTGCATTACGACCGATTCTCGCCCTCATATTTTTGACTGGCGCCTCATTTATCCAAGCTCAAGATCTCGGATGTTCAAGCGCGGTCTCGTTGAATGGCGGCACGATTGAGGTCGAGGCCGACGCATCGGGTGATGATACTGAAAATATCCAATGCGCCCTCGACGCGGCCTCGGCCGGTGGCTACCGTAATGTTTCCCTGACCTCCACGGATTACAGCATTGGTGCCATCGCCGTCACGGGGTTTGTGGGTGATCTCACGGGTCGCAGTAAAACCAATACTACCGTGACGATTCAGGATTCCTCACTCACTTGCGATGGAGCAATGGGAGTTGCGCTAGAGTTTCGCCTCGGTACAGCGTCGGTACGGAATATGACCCTCTCCGTGGATTCCCCTTGCGGAGACGGCGGTTCGGCCAGTGTTATTGCGTACTACTCAAATCCTGACCAATGTAGCAAGCGTGCTACCTTCGGCAACGTGGACAGAGTTGTGATCACCGGCGCGGGCACATCAGGCTTGGACGCCGTGACGGGTGTGTTAATGGAGGCTGCTCCCGGATGCGGAGCGGATAACGAGCGGATTACGGGCACCCTCAAGGTTAACCGTTCCGACATGGTCAATCTGGATTTTGGCGTAATCAGCTCAGTTGCGGCCGGCGGTCAGGTCGACATCAACTACAACACTTTTGAGGAGGTGGGGTTGCCGCTTACGATACTTGATGCATCGCAGAGCACAACTATCCTCAGTAATACCTTTAGCTTTAACGACGTGCCCGGATACCCCGCTGGCTCAGGGCTCGGTACCACCGCTGTGTTTATCGCGAGCACGCAGGATTCACCTAACAGCAACAGCACAACCCTGAAAAACAATCAATTCAACGATGGTGGCGCTTCAACGTCGGGGTACGGAATCTTGGTGGGGCAATATGAGAAGAGTATCAACCACACAATGTTGGTCAGCGGCAACACGTTCACTGGCAACTCAGCCAGCACTGAGGGCTCGGGATTAGCGGCCATCGATACTAAAGATGGTCTGGTGTCAGGTAATCGCTTCTCGGGCAAAGCTGGCACGTGGGTAGACCTTCGCAGCGGATCTTCTACAGACGGCTTCGCAGGTGGCGGCGTGACGGGCTGGGCGATAGTGGCCAACAATTTCTCTGCCTCACAAGCCACGACTGATGTGCTTTTGGGTACACGAACCTCTGGCATCGTCGTGGGAAAAAATCAGAACCTGCCCATCGTCGATGATCAAACCGGCAACAACGACGTGCTTGAAAGTAGCTCTGGTAGCTGGACATCGACTTGGGGGAGCGCTCGAAGCTCAGTCGATACCAGTGCCCGGACTCGCTTCGACCAGCAGCTACAGACACTAACGGCGATGCGAAAGCGCCGATAGCAGGTGCTTGGACTGCGCGCACATCGCGCCAAAATGTTTAGCAAGAGGGCCCTCCGGGCCCTCCGCGCAAAATCACACTCTTACGCTCGCCGATGTCGACCTTCACCTAGCCGGGAGAAGCTTTGGTTGACTTCTCCCTGCCCTTATCAGTTAACGGCGCTACATCGCACGAAATCAGCTTTGCTTGGGACTTGCTTTCCCCCAGCGTCGGCCCACTAATCCCATTAGCAGCATCAGCATCGCCAGACCCCACGCGTTCAAAGTGGGGATAGCATTCGGGCGTGAGTCTGCAGCATCGGCCGCCACTACTTTTTCTGCGCCGGATTGACTGCCTCTCGCAATAGCAACATCACCGCTTGACGCAGATCCACCCAACGTGAGAACCGTCTCCAGCAAACTGAGGAAAGTAGACTCAGCTTGACTATTGAAAGGTAATGTCCCCACCGTAATCTTCCCGGCTGCGCGCGACTCACTTTGCCGAGGTGGCGTTACGTCTGAATACACTCCCGCAATACTGCAATTGTAAGACTGATCAGTGGGTAATCCCCTTACCTCAACCGGCGAACTCGTTCCTCTTCCGGAAAACAAATATTGCGTCTGAGCAATGCCCCAACTATTCAGGGTCCCATCATCTCCAGCAAATCGATCTTCAATATGTAGAGACCAAGTGCCAGAAAGTGTCTCGCCAGCTAATTCCGAAAACGGCGTTTCTGCGCGAAGGCTGGTTGGGAATACGCCTATAACGTCATCAGCACTGTCATCGGTATCAGGATCCCTCAGGGTAATCCTCTTTCCACTGGGCGTCTCAAGTTCTATCAGTAAGTCGCTCCGCCAAGTGTGTGTAATATCCACTTCAACTTCGAATTCATCAGGTGACACTTCACCTTCTGCCGATAAGCTGATCTGTGAGGTTACTGCTTTTGAATCATCAATTGTGAAGGCGGGCGCTGTCGATCCTGCAACGGTTCTGGGGGCAGTTACCGCTTCACCTGTAAGGCTCCAGCTGTTCAGAACTCCATCATCACCCTCATATCCATCGCTGACCTCCAATCGCCATTCTCCAGAGGGTAATTCTCCTGCCATAGCGGAAACCAAGTATGTCTCCTTGACATCCTGAGACTGGTCTAAGCCATCAAAATCTTTGAGCGTAGCAACGGTACCCGACGGGGAAATCAATTTGATAATCACATCACCGCGGTAGGTGTGAGATATATCTACCGACACGCTCACGCCTGTGGGCGAGATGAGGCCGTCTCCACTCAGCGAAACCGATGAGGTGATTGATTGCGTATGATCAAAACCCTGCGCACTAGTTGCAGAACCTGATACTGGCGAAATTGCAGGTTCACCAACACAAACTGCATCGTAATAGTTGACGCCGTTGGCTGCGCCAGGAGAGAAATCCAAGCTGATGACCGTGTCGCTCTTAACAGAGCCCTTTACATTCTCAGGTGCGGGGACCTCTGGAGTTGCTGCGGCGCTGCTATTGAGCGCAAAGTCGGCAGCTGATATGTCAAAGAAAATGTTGTCACGCCCTTTGACCATCAGCCGAGCCTCATCGGTATTGATGCCAGAGGGGAATTCAACTCGCGCATAGCCATCGTTGGCCACCGTGACAAAGGGTGTTGATTGAAAAGTCGCCCCGCCGTCAATGGATAAATAAAGTTCAACCTCTTTGGCCAAAATGGGCGAAACATCTGTCTCGCCGACATTCCATCGGACAGTGCCCACTTTTCCAAGAGAGCCCCCTAAATCAGGCTCTGCCAATGAAAATGATTTGCCAACTAGCGGTGCCGCAGCCACTGTAATCGCCGTATCGTCTGAGTTTCTTCCACCCAGGCCATCGCGAGCCGTCAGGGTAAAATTCATATCGCGTGACTTGCTTGGCGATTTTTCAGCGTCTGTAAAGTCTCCGGAGACCAAGGTTGATAACCTCGGTAAATACCGTTGGCCACTTTCAACAGGTGCATAGACCCGAAAAAGTGGAATGGAGCCATTATCCGGTGCAGATAAGGCAGCAGCGGGACCCAAATCCCGCTGCTCCCATGAATAGCTCAGAACATTCCCGTCAGAATCCGCCCCTGATCCCGCCAAAACCAGCGCCGTATTAGCAGGCACTATGTACTCGGCACCCGCTTCGACTTCAGGGTGGCTATTGCCGGTATCACTTGTAACACCGCATGTCGCGCCAAAACCCTCGACATAATCGGCCGCTTGCTCATAGCTGATCGAATGAAACATCGGGTCTGCATTGTTATTCTGCAAATGAGCTTGAGGCACATTGTCCCCTGGGCAGATTCCTGAATAACTCATGATGGTGGTGCCAGAGCCCGGCTCAAAAGCCGTGCTACTGGCACGTTGCTCCACGCAATCAACATGACTTGAGTTGAAAGTGTGAGACATACTGAATTGATGCCCAATCTCATGGGCAACGTAGTCAACCGCAAAAGCGTCGCCGCTGACCCCACCAGATACTCCTCTGGCCTTGTAATCGTCATCGCAAGGGCCCGTGCTGGCCAAGCCTCCGGGGGACGTACTAAAGGTGTGGCCAATGTCGTAGTTTTCTGAACCAATTATTTCATCGATAACCTTCTGAGATTCGTCAATCAGCACCTCGGTATCGCCATTACCTTCAAAATCATCGGTATCAGGATCTGTAAAAATGATCAGATCGTTGTTATCGATCAGCGTAAATCCCACCGACAGTTCGGCGTTAAAAATTCCGTTGACGCGATTAATCACCTTGACCACGGCGGAAAGGGCTCCGTCGACTGAGCCACCGTGATTCTCGCTGTACTCTCCGGTTGTCGCCACCGCGATGCGGTAAGTGCGAAGCTCTGCGCCTCTAGACCGCGACTCTTTCAGGGGCTGGCTGGATTGCGCAAGCTTCGCTTGCTTTGGCTTTTGGTTGAGAAGGTCCCTTAAATGCGAGTTATCCGTTACACCACATTGAAAGGGGCTATCCCCGCGTTTGGCATCACGGGCAAAGTAACTTTTGACCCGGGTAACATCAGATTGATCCGAAGGATCAATCATCCATCTTCCGCCCGACGCCAGTATCTGTGCGCTCAAACCGGCAGGAGTAAGCTCCATTTGCGCAGTGGCCATGCCTTTATCCAGCGAACGGCCGGAAAATGCTCTGATATTGGGAAACTTGGCAGCCAACACCGGACTCATCGTACCCGCCAGACGGAATTCGAACTCACGAAACCCACCATTGGGCAGCGGCAGATCCAAAGTAAATGCGGCTCGTGGGGATTCGAGCCCTTGATCAATTAACGCGTCTAAAGCGTCCCGATTAATCCTAAGATGTCGGGTCATTGCCACACGCTCGGTACGGTTTTGCGCTCCCACATCCGACGCACTCGACTCTGAGGGAAGTTCACTCCATAGAGATCCGTCCGCCAGCGCTGTCATGGAGAGCGTCAGGCTTAACACTGCTGCGGTGACTCGCGCTTTCGACCAAAAACTGTCCATGTCTTACTCCACCAGTAAGTAAAAGGAACAAGGTTTAACCGTAACACCGAAGTTTTAGCTTGACCAATTCAGCGCAACTCTGAATCTCAGTGAACTAACCATAGTTTTTCCTCTACGTGCTATGGGCGATACAACTCGAGCAAGGACTCTTCGTCGCCAACATCCGTTGATTTCGCTCGCAGCGATATCAGGACTCAATTGCCCAAATCCTGAAGTGAATTCGAGCTGAGAGCTGCGCCATACCCCTCCTGTCAAACGGTTCGCTAGCAAGAGGCTGCATTCAGTGAGCTAGCGGGAAGAGGCGGAGCTTGCTTCTTCTCGGCCATGGGTAGAGAAAAAAGCCTTCGCATGTGATTTCACTAGCCCATGCCCTTGACTCCACACTGTCTGTATTGCTCCCCGTAACGGCTGGGTGCCTGCATTCTTGGACGCTATACCGTCTACGAGGAATATCACTACATTTAGTCATCCCCTCACAGAATTCGTTACTGAGTTAAAGATGGGACTTTGATGGCAACAAGAAGGGACTTTCAAGCGACGACAGCGTCGAGCGCGAGTTGCGGTTATCAACACACGACAGGCAAGGAGACGCCTGCGGATCTGCAAATGAGTGACGCGTTCAGGAGGGTAGGACTGAATTCTCTGAAGGCGAGGGCCCTCAGCGAATTCTGCGAGACTTCTAGCTTAGTCGTCAGCCAATTCTTGGGCCGCCGCATCCTCTATACGATTGAGAATTTCCTCGCGATGCACCGCCACGTCTTTCGGTGCCTTGACGCCGACTCGTACCTGATTCCCTTTAACGCCAAGCACCGTGATGGTGACATCGTCACCGACCATGAGTGATTCGCCTACGCGCCGCGTCAAAATCAGCATGACTCACTTCCTTGTAATGCTGGTCCGGCGTTCTCTTACCGGCCGGATCCTGTTTCTTCACCCCAAAGGGGAATTAAGCCGTTGCTTCGACTGTATCAAGTCCGAAAGCAGAATGCAGGCTCCGCACCGCCAGTTCAAGATATTTTTCTTCGATGATTACCGAGATTTTGATTTCAGAGGTGCTGATCATCTGAATGTTCACCCCGACATCGGCCAGCGCCTTAAACATGGTCGCCGCCACGCCCGAGTGGGATCGCATCCCGACGCCAACAACAGAGACCTTAGCGATGTGATCGTCCGTCAGCACCTCGCCAGCACCTAACTCCGCCACCACAGGCATCAAGAGCTGCGCGGCCTTGTCCATATCGCTGCGTGCCACGGTGAAGGTGAAATCGGTCTCATTTTCGCCGCGACTGTTCTGCAGGATGACATCAACTTCAATATTCGCCTCCCCCACAGGGCCCAGGATGCGGTACGCCATTCCCGGATTATCCGGGACTCCTATTACCGTGAGCTTTGCTTCGTCGCGGTTAAACGCAATGCCTGCAATAACTGGGGCTTCCATAGAGGTATCCTCCTCGGTAGAAATCAATGTGCCCGGCCCTTCCTCAAAGCTACTCAGCACCCGGAGCGGGACTTTGTATTTGCCCGCGAACTCCACTGAGCGAATCTGCAAAACCTTCGAGCCCATGCTCGACATCTCAAGCATTTCTTCAAAGGTTATGTGGTCAAGCCGCCTCGCGCCGTCCACCATGCGTGGGTCGGTCGTGTAGACGCCATCCACATCGGTATAGATCTGACACTCATCTGCCTTCAGCGCCGCGGCCAACGCCACCGCCGTAGTGTCAGACCCGCCGCGCCCCAAGGTGGTGACATTCCCCTGCACGTCGACCCCCTGAAAACCGGCAACTACGGGTACACCGCCCGCGTCTAGCTCGGATTTGAGCGTATCAAGCTTGATATCCTGAATACGCGCCTTGTTGTGGGCGCTGTCAGTGAGGATCCCTACCTGATTACCGCTGTAGGAGCGGGCGCGCACGTCGCGCTCGTGCAGCGCCATGCTGAGCAGCGCAGTGGTGACTTTCTCGCCAGTGCTGAGCAACGCATCCAGCTCCCGTGGCGCCGGGCTTGCCTGAATTTCCTTGGCGAGCGCGAGCAAACGGTTGGTCTCTCCGGACATAGCGGATACAACCACAACCACGTCGTGGCCCTCGCTTTTGAAACGAGCCACTCGATCCGCGACCGCACCAATCCGCTCCACTGAGCCGACCGATGTTCCGCCGTACTTTTGAACTATCAGCGCCATGCGTTAAATAGCTTGCAACTGCGAGGGCGCGTATTTAACACGATTCATCGCTCGGTGAGAACCGGGTTTGGTGATAGTGGCAAGCTTTACGCTCATCCTCTAGGCTAGCGGTACCATCAAAAAAAGCGCCGATCGACCATGACCCCAGCCGACCCGCTCTACAACGATTGGCTCCATCAGCAGATTAGGGTGCAGCCCGATCATCTCGCCGTTTACGATCTGACCGCCAACCGCTCGTTCTCTTGGCGCGAGTTCAATCGTCGTGTCGACGCGCTGGCCCACTGGTTGCATGCCGCTGGCGTCCGCTCGGGAGATCGCGTTGCCTACCTCGGGCTCAATAGCTCAGATGTGGTAGAGATGTTTTTCGCCACGCTGCGCATTGGCGCCGTCTATGTCCCGTTGAATTTTCGACTCACCCCACCCGAGCTGAGTTTTATTATCGGAGATTGCACGCCGTCAGCCATTTTCTATGATCGGGATTTCAGTGCAGTGATCGATGCCATTGACGCCAACGTGAAGCCCTCAATCCTTATCGAGAGCGCTCTTGATGGATCAGTAAGTGCTTACGAGGCCTGTTTTTCGCCCGACCTTGTCGCGCTCGAACCTGAAGCCGCCAATGCCGACACGCTGTCAATGATCATGTACTCGTCAGGCACCACAGGTAAACCCAAAGGCGTGATGTATACCCGTCGCATGATGTTGGCATCCGCCCTCAACCTCCTTCAACCCAGCGAAGCCAGTCCGGACAGCCGGGTACTCAATGTCATGCCGCTTTTCCATATTGGCGGGATGCAATTTGTCTTGATGGCGGTGAAATTTGGCATCCCTCACCTCATGATGCGCGGCTTTGATCCCGCCACCATGTTGAGCGCAATCGGCGATCCTGATCTCGGGATCACCAATATCGGCGGCGTCCCTGCCATGTGGGGTGCGATGTCGCTGATGCCCAACATTGATAGCGTGGACTTTAGCCGGATCAGAGTCGCCGCCACGGGCGCAGAGTCGGTACCTGCGCCCATGCTTGAGGAATGGCGAAAACGCGGGATTTTGCTGCAAGAGGTCTACGGAATGACTGAGACCTCAGGGGTCATTTGCATGGCGCAAAAATCCGACCTCCCCCAACACATGGGCTATGCCGGCCGCGCACTACCCTACGGCGACGTCAAAGTCATGAAATCAGAAACGGAGGAAGCCGCCGCGGGCGAAGTCGGGGAAATCTGGATGCGCGGCGCATCCGTCACCCCGGGATATTGGAACCGACCCGAAGCCACTGAAGAAACGTTTGTTGGCGACTGGTTGAAATCGGGTGATATCGGACGCCGCGACGAAACCGGACGCCTTTCAGTGGAAGACCGGATCAAGGATATGTACATATCCGGCGGCGAGAACGTTTACCCCGCAGAAATCGAGTCAGTGTTGATGGCCCACCCTGATATTAGGGAGGTCGCCGTCATCGGTGTTACTGATGACAAATGGGGAGAGGTAGGCTGTGCAGTTATCGCCAGCATCAGCGGCGCGGCCCTCACACTTGAATCGGTGCAAGCGCAATGCGAGGGGCATCTGGCTCGATTCAAGTGGCCCAAGCGAGTCGAGCACACCGACGCCCTACCACGCAACAGCACCGGCAAAGTTCAGAAGTTTGTGCTCAGGCAACAGTACACCTGATAAATGCGGTTTAGCCGAGCTGGGTAGAGACCCATTCGGGTAGGGTAGCAAGCACTGAGGGTAAGGCCGCAACATCGGACCCACCGCCTTGCGCCATGTCGGGTCGACCCCCGCCTTTGCCACCCAGTAACCCCGCAAAATGTTTGATCACATCCCCCGCTTTGACACGATCAGTTGCGTCTGGAGTAACCCCCGCTACTAATGCGATCTTGCCTTCTTCCACCGCTGCCAACAGGATCACACCACTACCGAGTTTGTTCTTACACTGATCGAGGGTATCTCGGAGTGTCGCGGCAGTGGCGCCATCGACCTGCGCTGCAAGCACTTTAATCCCCGCGATTTCGACCGCACTCTGGGTGAGATCCCCGCCCGACGAAGTCGCCAGTTTTTGGCGCAGGCGCGTCGATTCTTTCTCCAGATCCCGCAACTCCGAACGCAAAGCCTCGACTTTGCTCAACGCCGTCTCGGGAGAGGCTTTCAAGGCGCCGCAGACTGACTGCATATCAGAAGACAAGCGAGACACATGGGCCAACGCCGCCTCTCCAGTGAGTGCCTCAATGCGTCTGACGCCACTGGCAATACCCGATTCACCGGTAATCCAGAACAGGCCAATATCTCCAGTGCGCGAAACATGAGTCCCGCCACACAGTTCCACCGAGAATCGATCGGCACCCATGGTCAGCACACGCACTTCTTCACCGTACTTCTCGCCAAATAGCGCCATTGCGCCCGCCTCAATCGCCGCCTCCATGTTCATGAGCTCGGTGGTTACCGCGGCATTGGCGCGAACTTGTTCGTTGACCATATCGGTAATCTTCGCCAGAGCCTGCGCCGATACCGGTTCACCATGAGAAAAGTCAAAGCGAAGCCGCTGAGAGTCGACCAGAGATCCTTTTTGCAAAATATGATCGCCCAGCTCGCGCCGCAGAGCCTCGTGCAGAAGATGTGTTGCAGAATGGTTGAGCCGGGTGCGGTTGCGGACAGTCGCGTCGATCCGTGCGTCAACCTCATCACCGACCTTGAGACTACCCGAGGTCACTGTCACATGATGGAGATGATGCCCCTGGCTCTTGGTGGTATCTGTAACGTCCGCAGCAGTATCCGCGGCCACTAACTGACCGCAATCCCCCACCTGTCCACCGCTCTCACCATAAAAAGGCGTGCGGTCGAGAATCACAACACCCGATTGATCCGCCTCGAGGCACTCAACCGATGCGCCATCAACCAGAATCGCTACCACGGCACCCGCCGCCTGATCCATCTCGTAACCTAAAAATTCAGTCTCTCCCTCAACATTAAGCGTCTGGCTATAGTCGACTTTGAAGCCAGCATGATCTTGAGAGCGCTGTCGTTGCGCCGCCATCGCCGCCTCGTAACCCTCGAGATCCAAACTCAACCCGCGCTCACGCGCGATATCGTTGGTCAGGTCGACGGGAAATCCATAGGTGTCGTAGAGCTTAAAGATCACCTCGCCGGGGATCACCGTATCGGAGATGCCTGCGAGCGCCTCCTCTAGAATGGCCATGCCATTGTCCAGCGTGCGGGCAAACTGCTCCTCCTCGCTCTGCAGGGCATTGACGATCGCGGCGGCGCGCTCGTTCAACTGCGGATACGCCTCACCCATTTGGCCCAGCAACGACGGCACCAGTGCTGCAAAGAACGGGGCATCGGCGCCCAGCTTGTTACCGTGACGAATGGCGCGTCGAATGATGCGACGTAATACATAGCCCCGCCCTTCATTGCCCGGCAGCACGCCGTCGGCGATCAGGAAAGCGCTGGAGCGCAAATGATCCGCAATAACGCGGAGTGATTTGTCGTCAGTCTCCTTCAATCCCAGCTGATCAGCGACAGCCTTGATCAGCTGCGTGAACAGATCGATCTCGTAATTGGAGTGCACGTGCTGGAGCACCGCCGCAATGCGCTCCAGACCCATGCCCGTATCGACCGAAGGCGCGGGTAACGGATGTAATTCGCCACTCGCATCGCGGTTGTACTGCATAAAAACCAGATTCCAGATCTCGATGTATCGATCCAGATCATCGTCTTCACTCCCGGGTGGGCCACCGGGCACGTCGGGACCGTGATCGT
>Ga0255780_10000778_pt1 | contig 30031 bp, 26 predicted proteins | sample 071ome_32_FD_179978 | JGI IMG/M metagenome (GOLD analysis project Ga0255780, IMG submission 179978) | Coastal salt marsh microbial communities from the Groves Creek Marsh, Skidaway Island, Georgia - 071405AT metaG (version 2) | ecosystem: Environmental > Aquatic > Marine > Intertidal zone >... | reverse complement strand
GCTCCCGGCGTACTTGATGTTGCCGAATCGCTGGTTGGCTCCGAGGTTTACTCGAATCCAGTGCAACACGTGCGTATCAAAGTTCCCGAAGATCAGTCACCTAGAGATAAAGATGGCAACGTAATGTTCGGCGCAACACCGTGGCATCAGGATGCCGGCGTAATCAACGCAGAAGCTGACGACACCAACTTACTGACTGTGTGGTTTCCATTAATGGACGCCAGTGTTGAAAACGGTTGTTTGACGGTTGTCCCGGGCTCTCACCGCGGCGAACTCCTTACGCATTGCCCTGGCTACAAGGATCGTCCTGGTCTGCAAATTCCTGAGACTCTATTCGATGTGGGCGACTCAATGCCCGTGCCTGTAAAAAAAGGTGGGGCATTGCTTCTGACAAAGAAGACTGTTCATGCAGCTCTTCCGAATGTGAGTGACAGAATCAGGTGGAGTTTCGACCTTCGATACCAACCAACCGGCGAGGCAACCGGTCGTGAAGTCTTCCCAGGTTTCGTCGCCAGGAGTTCATCCAACCCGGACTCGGAACTGCATGATCCTCAAGCTTGGTTCGAAATGTGGCAGCACGCCCGGGACTCTCTAGCGTCAGGCGAACAACCCACTTTCAACAGGTGGAACCTCGACGATCCGGCCTGCGCGTGATTCCTACCCCTGAAGAACTCGAAATATTCCGCAAGGCGGGGAAGATCGCAGCCGATGCACGGAACTGGGCAGCACAAAATATCGCTCCTGGTGTACTCCTACGTGAGTTGCAGAAAGGTATGGAAGAGCGTATCCGTGATGCCGGAGCGTTGCCTTCGTTTCCGGCGCAGACCAGTCGAAATCACGTAGCTGCTCACTACTGTTCATCGCCAACTGACAAAACTCGTTTTGAAGAAAACGACCTCGTGAAAATAGACGTTGGTGCCCACATCGATGGCTACGTTACCGACACCGGAGTTTCTGTCGATCTATCGAGGGATGGTCGATGGAGTTCTATGATCGCTGCTGCTTCGGATGCACTCGACGCTGCGATTGCCATGTGCAAACCAAACGTGCTAGTCGACGATATTGGCGATCGCGTCGGTGAGGTGATTGATGGTGCCGGATTCAATCCGATCTTGAATTTAACTGGTCACGGGCTAGGTCATTGGACACTACACGACCGACCGCAAATTCCTAACGTTCGAATCGGAGCTCCAGGTAAGCTAGAGGCAGGTTTCATTTTTGCGATCGAACCTTTTGCGACTTCCGGAAGGGGTCGAGTTCGAGACGACGGAGAGCCTGAAGTATTTCGATTGACCAGGCAACCGAAAGTTTCAAACAAGATCGACAGCGAAGTTCTAGATTCGATCAATGAATGGAACGGATTGCCAATCGCTCGACGTTATTTTTCTCACTTGCCTCGTAAGCCATTTGAGCGAACGTTGAAAGAATTGACCAAACAAGGTGTACTTGATGAATACCCACCACTCGTCGAAGGTGAAAACGATCACGTTGGCTGGAAAGAGCACACCATCTACATCGGCCCTGACGGTCCTGAGGTCATAACGCTGTAGTCAGTTCTCTGACTTGACCCATCGACAAGCTCAGGATGAAGTCGGAAATAGAGCTGTGCTGCTCACGACCAAGTGACGAAGTCACGCCCGGAGCTCAACGAACCCTCCCTAGGGACTTGGGGGAGTTAGATGGGGAGGCTGCGATGCTTGACCCAAGGACGAATATAAGACCGATCACTAACGAGTCACGATCGCGTTCAGCCGTGTCCTCCCTCCCGGACTGGGAGGGAGTTAGAGGGTGGGAGACTGCGGCGCGTGACCCAAGGACTAATGTCCGCCTGGTCACTAACGAGTACCGCTAAAAAAGAAAGAGCCCTCCTTGCCGGGAAGTGGAGAGCTCTTTTGGACTTCGGGCTACCCGCTCAGCACTAACTGAGGGGGGAAAGCCTTTTATTTACTTTGCGCTAGACGGCTGGCCTGAAGTTGGCCTGCATTTCTGAGTTCAATCGGCCGGTGATATCATCCAGATGCACTACATAAGGTTGGTTTTCCGAATGTTCTTGACTAGCGCTAGTTCAAGTTCATTACGTTCCGAAGGCCAGTCGGAATAGACCGCTGTACTGTTAGTGGCGCACCAAGCTGTGGTGTCAGCTCGATCACGAACCGGGTGCTCTTGACTACCAGGCTGTTAGACGAGGTAAGTCCAGATGCGCTACCACCGTTAGCTGAGTTTCCGTCCGTGTATGCAATTGAGTCGTTTGAGCCGATTGCAGTACCCGTAATACGGTCCATCAACTACACAGTAATTTCAGCTTTTTCACCATCTTCGAGCAGATCGTCACCGTTGTTTGTACCAATGAAGGTTTGTGACCATGCAACGTCTGAGAGACGCTGCTTCTCATCTGCGTACGAGATGATCGTTGCTGTTGCCGCACCAGGAACGATGTCCGGGTCTGTCGCTGCTCCATTCTCTGTGAAAGGTGCAGTCAGGTCGACTGGCTCACCAGCGAGAGAGTTCGAGACAATGAAGACGATCTTGTATATAGCGTCGGTTGATCCCTGCTTACCTGCGAATGCGATAAGCACGATGGCTGTTTCGAGACCGGTAATACCCTTCTGGGTACCGGCGTTTGGTGCGTAATTGCTCCTAAACATATCTTTATTTCCCCTTTACGCACTGCTGCCGTTTTCCCGTGACGCCCCCACCAACGTGGTGGTATTCCCTCTAAGCGTCTGCCTGGCTTGCGTTATTCGGATTCGGGGCCGGAAGTGAATCCTGTTTCGCTCGTCAGACCGGCTGTCAGTGCTGATAACCACTACGATGCCGTGCTCACACCACCGAAACATCGTTGGGTTTACGGGCTGCAATCCGTATTTCTACCTAAAGATCAACACTCATTTGTGGTCCGTCGGGGTACCAACCGTTAGTGAGAGGCTGCTCCTAGCTCCAGTTCAATTCGTATTGGAGCTACAAAGCCGGTATTACTTTCGTGCAACCTCCTGCAAACCTTAGACACAACAAAGAAAGTTGAAACAGTCGGGGTGGGGTTAGATCAAGTCATGTCGGCTCGCACACAGCAGGGCTAGGCCGGTTGCGAAAGTGGGGCTAGGCGGAGTGCGAAACTGCCGATAGGGGGCTAGGAAAGGGCAGGCAAAGCGAAAGCCCTCGGCGCTTTGCCGAGGGCTTTTAAAGCAGTTTTAGCGCTGGACGCTATGAAGGCAGGGAATTCTTCACAGCTTCGAGAGTCTTGGCGATGTCCTCATCTGTGTGAACAGTAGAAACAAACCATGCTTCGAACTGTGAAGGGGGTAGGTAGACGCCGTTGTCTGCCATCGAGTGGAAGAAGGCTCCGAAGGCTTCGCGGTCTGTCGCTGATGCGCTTGCCATGTCGTTCACGTCATTCGAGGTGAAGAACACGGTCATCAATCCGCATGCCTTTTTAATGACCGCGGGAACACCGGCACTATCGAATACCGACTGTACACCTGACGAAAGAGCGTCGGTTTTGGCTTGCAATCCTTCATACACACCGGGCTTCGAAAGCTCGTCGATGGTTGCGATACCTGCTGCCATGGCAACCGGGTTACCTGAGAGGGTTCCGGCTTGGTACATCGGACCCAGAGGTGCAACTTCAGACATAATTTCCGCACTGGCGCCGTATGCTCCAACAGGGAATCCGCCACCGACGATCTTGCCGAGACACGTAATGTCCGGAGTTACCCCGTATACCGATTGAGCGCCACCAAGTGCCACTCTGAATCCGGAGATCACTTCGTCAAATATTAGAAGTGATCCGTGCTCGGTTGTCAGCTGACGCAGACCTTCGAGGAATCCTGGGTCAGGCGGAACAACTCCCATGTTTCCACCGATTGGCTCGACGATTACGGCCGCGACTTCGTCCTTGTTTGCCTCCAGGAGTTGTCGAACAGAATCCAGATTATTGAAATCTGCAACCAAAGTGCTAGCAGCGTATCCAGCGTGAACACCTGCTGATGAAGCTATCCCCTGGTTAGCCAAACCAGACCCTGCTTCGACGAGCAAAGCATCCTCATGACCGTGGTATCCACCGTTGAACTTAAGAATCTTGTCACGGCCAGTCTTTGCCCTTGCAAGGCGTAAGGCGGACATTGTTGCTTCCGTTCCGGAGCTAACGAACCGGACGACCTCAATTGACGGAACGGCATCGACCACTCTGTGGGCCATCTCAACTTCAAGTTCAGTTGGAGCTCCAAATGAAGTGCCGAGCTTTGCCGCTTCAACCGCGGCATCGATAACCGCAGGGTGAGAGTGCCCGAGAATCATGGGACCCCACGAGCAAACGTAGTCGATAAGCTCGTTGCCGTCAGCGTCCCAGATTTTTGAGCCCGAAGCTTTCTCGAAAAATATCGGGGTTCCGCCTACGGATCCCCACGCTCTTGCAGGACTATTCACGCCGCCTGGGATGATTTTTTTCGCTTCGTCGAAAAGTTGTGCTGACTTAGCACGGCTCAATTTGCGCCTCCATGTTTGGGCAGTCTTCATTGGCGTGACCATTTTGGCGCAAAAAAAGGGCACTGAAACAGTGCCCTTATAGCTCTTTTTGGCTTGTTTAGGCGCTAATCAAGCTCGAACTCTTCTTCAGATTCGTGCTTTAGTGCGAAAACCTTCTCCACTGCCTCGGCTGCGCTATCTTCTTCGCTCCTGAGGAACGAGATCGGGTCGGCGAGGATGCGGCGAACAAGTGCGCGGGTCATATTTTCGACTGACTTCGCGTCTTTTTCACTTAACCCTTTGAGTCGGCCTAGTGTTTGAGCAACTTCTTCCTGGCGCATCTTTTCCATTCGAGCACCCAGGGTTTTGATTACCGGCTCAGCATCGAGACCAGTCAATCGCTCCTTGAACCGTCGGATTCCATCTTCGATCAGTTCACGGGCTTCTTCTGCAGCCTCTTCACGAAGTTCCCAACTCTCGGCTGACTTCTCGCGAAGTTCGGCAAGGCTAATCATGTGCACATTCGAAACTTCAGATGCCTTAGGGTCAACATCCCGCGGCATACCGACATCCAAAACGTGGAGATCACGGTCTGGTCGCTTTGCCATGAATCGTTGAACCATGTCAGCTGGTACAACCGGGGTTGTGGCAGCGGTACAAGTAATAAGAAGGTCCATCGACTCGAGCGTCTCTTCAATGTTCTCGAAAGGAATCTGAGGAGCACCCATCTCTTCTGCGAGGACTCGACCTCGGTTCATCGAGCGGCTGGCAACGATCATGTCGTCAGCACCGTAACGTCGAAGTGCCCGTGCGGTCAGCTTTCCAGTCTCACCAGCTCCGACCAGAAGCATCTTTTTGCCTTTGAGGTCGCCAACTGATTTCTGGAGCTCTTGAACACCAAGCGAAGAGACTGAGAGTCGGTTTCGACCAAGGCTGGTTTCTTTTCGGATTTTCCTGCTGGTACGGATGGCAGCATGGAACATGCGCGAAAGCACAGGCTCTAGGGTGCCAGCCTCTCCTGCTGCCTGGAGCGCCCGAGTGACCTGACCGATGATTTGCGATTCACCAAGCGCGACAGACTCAAGTCCGGAAGTTACAGAGAAAAGGTGACGAGCTACTTCGTCGCCAGTAAGTGTGTAAATGTGCTCGTCAATTGAACCCAGGCCTGCATGCTCAGGAACGGCATCAATGAATTCTTTGAGCTGTCGAACACCGAGTTCGGGATCGTCGGCGACAGAGTAGATTTCGGTTCGGTTGCAGGTCGAGAGAATCACACCGCCGCCAGCATGTTTCGCCAGGCGGTCCAGATGCTCTCTGAGGGAATGTGTTGGTACAGCGACGCACTCCAGGAGTTCGACCGGAGTACGTTCGATATTTATACCAGCGAGAATGAAATTCAATTTATGTTCGATTCGCCGTGACCTACCCGAATAACTCTAATTCACGTTAGAGTCGAAGCCCTCTACAACCGACGGTAGTCAGGTAACAAAAACTACTCGACTGTAAAAGTTAGCACGTGATATTGCGTGTTTCACCTAGTTAAATGAGAGGTCTGTGAGATTTCTGCAGTTGCTAACGCCTCCCGGGAACACTAAGTTATCGACAACTGAGGAATAATTCCGTAAAAAACTAACATTCGGGCAACTACATGACGATCACTCACCCTTCCGAGCGGGGCTATGCGCTGGACAACGTATTTGTGACCACAGACTGGCTCGCAGATCACATAAATGACCCTGACATAAGAGTGGTAGACACGGATGTGCCTGAACTGTACGCCGAAGAGCACATTCCGGTTGCTGTAAACCCGGTCGACCATTACTACAAAACGTCTCTAGACGACCGCACGCATATCCAAGTCCCTGAAGTGTTTGCTCAGACAATGCAAGACCTGGGTATCGGTGACGACACGCTGGTTATCGCGTATGACAGGTCGGGAGGTGTTTATTCGTTCCGTCTCATGTGGGCACTTCACTACCACGGGTTTACGAACGTCAGATTCCTTGACGGTGGTCTCCAGAAATGGAAATCGGAAGGTCGTAAGACGTCTACTGAACCTGTAAGCCGCTCAGGCGAAACGCACAACAACAAAGGTTTCACTCTAAAAGTTAACTCGGAAATTTTCGCTTCGAGACAGCGTGTGCTGGATTCAATCGACGACGACAACGTCGTACTACTCGACGTCCGTTCCGACGCCGAATGGGAAGGTCTAAACAAGCGAGGAGGGCCAAGAGGCGGCCGCATACCAGGGGCTGTTCACCTCGAATGGGTTAATTTCCACTCAAACGACGAAATACCCATCCTGAAACCTGCCGATGAAATTCGAGAAATGCTCACTGGTCTTGGTGTCACACCTGACAAGAACGTAATTACTTATTGACAGGGAGGCATCCGTGCGGCGCACGGATTCTGGACCTTGAAGCTGGTTGGCTTTGAGAACGTTCGTGACTATGACGGATCATGGCGAGAATGGGCAGTCGTTGATAGTTGTCCGGTTGAAAACCTCACCTGAGATCACCTGAATCCGATTCGGATGAAGTGGCGTGGAAATTAGTCAGAATCTACTACCTCTTCCACTGGTGACAGTCTTGCTCCTTCAAACGACTTATTTTTCTAAGCGCGTCCCGATTACTCGGTTATTTTTTCTCGGCTCCATCGTCATCGTCGCAATCCTCGTGGCAGCATGCGGCTCCGACTCTCCGCAATCAACGGAGCCGGTTTCTGCTGAAAACCACGTTTCCTCATCTCTAACTGGCGACAGAAACGAATTACAGGGAATCGACACCTGGATCAACAGCGAACCATTCACGATCGCCGATCAACTTGAAGACAACAAAGTCGTACTGGTCGATTTCTGGACGTATACGTGTGTTAACTGCCTGCGGACTTTGCCGTTCCTCCAGGACTGGTATGAGAAATATTCCGACCATGGCCTGGTGCTGATCGGTGTTCACTCACCAGAATTCGAGTTCGAGAAAGTTGTTGATAATGTTGCGGAGGCTTCAGAACGCGAAGGTGTTTTTTGGCCGATTGCGCTCGACAATGACTTTGAAACCTGGAGAGCGTTCAGTAACCGGTACTGGCCGGCGAAGTACCTGATCAATCCCGATGGAGAGATCGTTTATCAACACTTCGGCGAGGGTGCGTATGTGGAGGCGGAGGAAGCGATACGTGAAGCATTGACTAATGCTGGTAACGATATTTCGGACATTCCCCTTGGCTCAGTAAACAATCCAGATCGCGATCCAAACGCTGACCGATACACTCGAGAACTTTACGCGGGGTACGAGAGAAACTTTTCTATCAACGGACTTTACGCCGGTCAGGAGCAGTACTACCTCGACCAGGACAGGGTCCGAGAGTACGTTGATGACGGTGTTTACGAACTCCAGAAATGGTACCTGCAAGGGAACTGGCAAAACGGACCTGAATCAATCATTCACGCCCGCGAAACATCAGACCTTGAAGATCACATCGCGTTCAAATTCGTAGGCAGGAGCGCGAACGTAGTTATCGACCCGACTGAACCAGGTGACTTCGATGTTTACGTCGAAATCGACGATCGTCCTCTGAGAGAAGAGGAAGCCGGTGACGACATTGAATTCGACTCAGATGGAAATTCATACTTCACCGTCAACGAAGGAAGAATGTACAAATTTCTCGAAATACCTCAGTTCTCTGAGCACGTTTTGAAACTTTCTTCAAACTCCGACAAGTTTGCGATATTCGCATTCACGTTCGGGAATAACCGTGGCGGGTTCTAAACATGCGGATAAAACGAAGCGTCGCCATATTGCTGTTTGCTACGATTTCGCTCGCAGCAATTGTGGTTTCCTGTTCGGGATCTGAATCTGAGGTTGAGCCAACCTCCGGAACTCAGCCAGAGCCAACTGGTTCCGAAGACACAAGTTGGACTGCAATTCCCAACGGTCTAAACGCCGAACTTGCAACGCCTGACCTTGGCAAAGGTATTCAACGCTTTGGAGTCGTTCTCTCAAGTGAAGACGGCTTGTTGCGATTCCCAATCGTGAGATTCTCGGTCAACCACTACCCAAACGGGTATGACAACCCGGAAAATTCGACCGCATCGCAAACAGTTACTGCAAGGTTTTATGAATTCCCGTTTGGTACGAGAGGGATTTACACAACTGAGCTAGATTTCAGCGAGACTGGTTATTGGTCAGCAGTAGCCAGCGCGCCAATGAGTGATGGCTCCACAGCATCAGTGGAAGTCCGCTTTCGGGTGAACGAACGTCCCGAATCGGTCAAGGTTGGCGAGCCCGTACCACTGTCCGCATCTCGAACACTCAACTCTGTTTCTGATATTTCTGAGTTAACTACTGGAAGCCATCGAGACCCCGAGCTGTACAGACTTTCGATTGCCGACACCGTCGCTGGTGATAGGCCGTTCATGGTGGTGTTCGCCAGTCCCGCGTTTTGCACAAATGCCGTCTGTGGACCACAAGTCGAAGTGGCGAGTGAACTGCGTGAAGATTACGGTGAGCAATTTGATTTCCTGCACGTCGATCTTTATGAAAATCCCCATGAAATACAGGGAGACCTGAGCAGAGCAGTTCTTACTCCACTTCTTGATGAGTGGAGACTTTCCTCACAAGAATGGACGTTCGTAGTCAACGAAGACGGGATAGTCACGCATCGCTTCGAAAATTTCGCGCCAAAAGACGAACTGATCGAGGCGATCGAGGAAGTACTCGGAACTTAGTCCGCCTGGTTACACCTACAATTCCTGATGATTTCCGAAATGCCTTCAGGCGCACTCATCCGGAGCAGGTGGATTGACGGACTGGCTCAACTTAGCGAAAAACGCCGAATCAGATCTATTTGATCTGATCGAAAAACTAGTGCTGATCGAATCGCCAACTCGCGATAAAGCAGCAAACGATCAGCTCTCCAAAATCGGACGAGAGCTCCTTGAGGAATTGGGCGGCACCAGCCAGGTCCACCCCCAGAAGGAGTTCGGGGATCATGTTTCGGCGACCTGGTCATCTGAAGCCGTTAAACCGCACGGGTTTGTCGTAGGGCATTTGGACACCGTTTGGCCATTTGGGACACTCGAACGCGTTGGTTATTTCGAGGAAAACGGGCGGATGTACGGTCCCGGCGTTCTGGACATGAAAGCCGGAATTGCGACAACCGTCATTGGCTTGCGATTGCTCCAGGAGAACAACCTCTGGCCTGACCGCCCTCTGACTGTCTTGTTCACTACTGATGAAGAGGTAGGCAGCCCGTCTTCTCGGCCGGTAGTTGAGTCATTATCTAAAGGAGCTGCATACGCGCTTGTGATGGAACCGGGGCAAGGTGCGCAAGGTGCTCTGAAAACCCAACGAAAAGGACTGGGCGAGTTCGTCGTTTCCGTTGAGGGCGTTGCAAGTCATGCAGGCGCATTTCCAGAACGCGGTGCATCAGCAATCCACCAACTCTCCAAAACGATCATCGAACTGCAAGACCTAAACGACTGGGACAACGGTGTAACAGTGAACACCGGTCTCATTTCAGGGGGGTCAGCCAGAAACACGATACCCGCCTATGCCGAAGCCACAGTTGACGTTCGAGTGAATACGGACTCACAAGCTGAATTGATCGAACGCACAATCAACAGCTTTGAAACAAGCATTCCGAACACCTCAATCAACATTTCTGGCGGGTTCCATCGCCCACCAATGGAGCGTTCGGAAGGAATTGCGTTGCTCGCTCGCCAGTTGATTGATTGGTCGGGGTCGTTCGGGTTTGAAATGACCGAAGAATCGACCGGTGGCGGCAGTGATGCCAATCTCACAGCAGCCATGGGAGTACCGACAGCTGACGGCATGGGTTCAAAGGGACAAAACCCCCATGCGGAAGGCGAAAATATCGAAATCGCGGAACAAGTGAATCGACTGGCTCTGTTTATGAAAGCTATAAACTCGCTCTAAACAGTTAGTTTTCCAGCCCATGGCACAACCTCGTCCCATAAGCACTCGACACGACCCAGATTTGACTCGGAGATCGGCGGTTGAGCGCGGTCGAGAATTGAACCTGAATCGAGTCCTGGTCCCCTTGAGTGGTGTGAGCAGAGGCGAACAAATCTTGCCTTATGCTTCGATGATTACGGACTGGTTCCATGGCGAGCTCACACTGTTTCACAGCCTCCCACCAACACATCATATGAGAGGAGTGCTGAGCAGTACTGTCAACTATCCCGATGCTCCGCACGATCGTGGCACCGCACTAGCTACTTCGTATCTCGAAGAGATAATCAGTCGCCTGTCTCCACACGGCATCCGGGCTCGATGGGGACTAGCATCGGGTGATCCCGCTCCTATGATCGCTTCCAGGTCAGTCACCAGTTCTATTGGTCTTGTAGCGATGGCAACATCAGCCCGCGCACGGTCTCACCGTTTCTTTGCACCGGGATTACTAGATCACTTGTGGAAGTGCACAACGGCACCGTTGTTGATCGTGAACCCAAATCATCGAACTCTAAACGGGGCATCTCCAGCACCGCCGTCCAAACTGATTATCCCTTACAAGGACGAAGCTACCGCTGCCGCGTTCCCTTATGCCAGTGCAATTGCTGGAACTAGTCGTACAGAAATCATCGTTTGTACGAAGGGCACCAGCCATGACCGGTCAGAAATTGACTCAATAGTTGAGAACCTAAACTCCGACGGGATTCAAGCCGACCACCAGGAAACCACCCTCCAATACAGCGAGGCAGTCTCCGATATTCAATCGAATAATCCGGGTTCGTGGATTGTTGTGGGATCGAAAATGAGGTCGGGGTTTACGCGCGCAGTATTTGGCAGTCTCGCCGACATACTTGCCCGAGATGCGAGTGGACCAATTCTCATAGTGCCTGAGCGTCGCATCAGGAGACGGCGTGAACGCGCTGCCAGGGCGCTCACCCGGGAACTGGCGACCTCAAACTAACTTTCCGACTGTTCACCTTTGCGGGTGTATGAGCTAATCATTGCCCCCACAGTTGCTCCGAACCAGGTGTACGGAATAAGCGCTACAACCACGATGACCCAGAGCGTTGCGGACAGTCCAAGAAGTTCTTCAACACCAGCCGCATAGCGGATAAGTAGAACGGCAATTGCAGGAAGCAGCATTAGTAGCGCCATGAGGCCGCCGAACTTGATGATGTCGTTGTCGTCGGCCTCTGCTACACCTCCACCAATGAATCCAGCAATAAATGGACTCAGAGGGACAGCAATGAAGTGAACGATCGGTATTGGAATAGCGGCAATCATAATCCCGAATCCGATCAGTACACCTTTGAGCAACTTATTCGCCTTTCAATATCTAGATCTGCGTTTGAGAAACCAGAATACGTCCGAAACACACAATTAAGACCGCTGAATATCAACAACGTATGTATGATTCGCCAATAGTCATGGCAGATGGCAATTACTGCGAGTTGAAATGCCCAATTCCGACGGAAGTCTAAAAAACTCAGAGAAGATCATGCTCGGCATTGCGGCGGACCGCGTGATTTCCGTTACGGATGATTCTCCAAGTCCCTCTGACCTTGGAATCGTTGATTCCGTTATTTCTGCAGCAACGGGCAACGATTCCGTACGAAAAAGTCTCACCCGCGTAGTGGAGGCAATGAACCTCGACATGCTTGCCCAGGCGGTCGGTGGCTGGGTCGCCATGTCGTCCGAAGAGCAAACGCATTCCCTGTTGCTGGTCGAGCACGCACTACCTGAAGAGTTCTCCGCAATTCTCAACATCGTCCGAGAGTCGTACTACTCACACGAACAAACGCCAGAACGACCCGACAACTTCGATTCAGAAGATGAGTTATTCGGCAAGGTTGAAATTGAAGAGGCACCGCGTGGATCACAGTCGAGAGAACGCAGGTCTGCACGGTGACGACGAACATCGAAAAGGTAATTTTCGACACCGATATTGGCTCTGATATAGACGATGCTGTTGCCCTTGCCTACTTGCTAGCCGAGCCGCGGTGCGAACTTGTCGGCGTCACCACGGTGTCGGGGCAACCTGAAGTCAGAGCAATGCTCGCGAGTGCCTTGTGTAAAGCGGCAGGCGCGAAAGTGCCTATAAGGATTGGGACTGAAGATCGATTGGATGGTCCAACCAGACAACCGAAAGTACCGCAAGCATCGGTTCTCTCTAACTGGGATCACGACAGCGAGTTCGAAAATCAAGACGCTGTCGAGTTCATAGCTGACAGCGTTCGCACTTCTCCAGGTGAGATCACTTTGCTGGCGGTCGGTCCAATGACGAACATTGGAAAACTGTTCAACGAACACCCAGACGTCCCACCATTATTGAAATCACTCCGAGTGATGTGTGGACGATTCACCGATGCCGAAGATTTACCTTCTTCAGAGTGGAACGCTCATTGCGATCCTGCCGCCGCTTCAATCCTCTACTCGACGAACGCTCCAGGACACACTTCGCTGGGACTTGATGTCACATACAGAGTTGCGATGAATGCATCCGGAGTAAAAGAAAGATTTACTCACCCGATTCTCAAGCCCGTGTACGAGATGTCGAAGGTTTGGTTCGAGGAACGAGAAATCCTTCGGTTTCATGACGCGCTCGCGGCGGTGACAATCTTTGATGACTCGATCTGCACGTACGAACAGGGCACAGCAGTTGTTACCAGGTCGGCTGATCGATCTGATGGCACCATCGATTGGGTGTCAAATGAAAACGGTCCGCACCGAATCGGGGTTACCGTCGATGCAGACCGCTTTTTTGATTCTTATTTCGGCGTATTTGAGTAGGCTTAGGTCGAGCCCTTACACCTCTTAAACCAGGTCAAACTCCAGTTCGAATTCTGCGAATATGTCGCGGAACCAGTCAATAACCTCTGGATGCAGGGGCACACCATCTCGACGTCGTTCTATCCGAGTCTCGTGCTCTGGCAATCCAGCGTAGTACACCCGGTCGTGACCCGGTGCGGGCTTGGTGTCAGCAAGACCCTTCAACATGCCATCCATGTTGGCTTTGAACTCGGCGACATCACCGAATGCGTCAACTGAGTATGCAGCAACAAAGTGAGCACGGCGGGTTCGTGCGAGTGATCCGAATCCCGGTGCAAACGAAAGCTGTCCACAAAGAATGTCTACCATCACACCGAGGCTGTACCCCTTGTGCGATCCCAGTTCACGAGTGGAGCCAACCGGAAGCTGCATTCTCATTGAATTTGCTGCGAAATCCGCAGCGGCACCGCCATCCATATCTGGAGTTCCATCATCATGAGCTACCCAGCCTGGTGACATCGGCTTACCCATGCGATTGGCAAGACCAATCTTGTTACCCGCTATCGAAGTCATAGCTGCGTCGAACATGAAAGCTGGCTCTTTGTCACCAGGAGCTGCGAAAGCGATCGGGTTTGTACCAATCTGAGCTTCAGCACCAAAGGTAGGAACCATCGCCTTGCCACCAGCGGTCATGCACCAGCCAATCTGGTCAGCATCGGCTGCCATCATGGCGTGATATCCGGCTGCACCCAGGTGACCAGAGTTTCGAATCGCGACGACTCCAGTGCCTACTTCCTTCGCCTTTTGAATGGCGATCTCCATTGCTTTCGGGGCGATCATCAATCCAAGACCACCATCGCCATCAATGGTTGCAGTTGAAGGAGTTTCCTTGATTATCTCCATTTGCGGAGTTGGGTTCAGCGCATTAGTGGAATACTGGTTCACGTACGCCCGGAGCATGTTCGAAACACCATGGGTATCGATTCCGCTCTCGTCGGCGAACATGAGCACATCCGTGCCCAACTTGGCTTCTGCTTCGGGTACTCCACACTTCATGAAGACCTTTTCGGTCGCACTGCGCAGCTTGTCGATGTCTACTCGAACCGCAACGTCGTCCGGCACCTGGAAGTGCTTAAGCAACTTTTTCCTCGCTTCAGTTTTCAGACCTCTTACAGTGCTAACTCGATCGCACCGCAGGGTTTGCATTCACAAATCGGCGGAATACTAGCACCGAGGATGGAGAATGACGATAGAAGATTTGGCTTCGAGTTTTTGCTAGTCTGAGTTTGATCCTAAATTCGCCTGACGGACGTGCGAATAACAGCGCACCGGACTAGTCGAATGTGGGGCTGTAGCTCAGATGGGAGAGCGCGTCGTTCGCAATGACGAGGTCGGGGGTTCGATCCCCCCCAGCTCCACCACCGTAAACGTTTGACGAGTTACTCAGAAATCGGTGTTTTACTGTTTCATAACGAAAATGTTTTACGTTTATGTTTTAGACGAAAATCCGACCCAACCCGATAGTAACTCTCAAGTTTCGTCGTAAACGGAATAAAACCGGTGGTAAGGGGACCCTCACCACCGGTCATGTTTGCTCAGACGATCAAGCGAGCAGTATTACTCAACTATGTATTCGGTCGTCGCTTCCGGGTAAAAACGAACCTGCACAAGCTTCGAACCGTTGTTCTATTAGTCCCAGCCATATACGACTAGATCCGCGAGATCGAATACCCAAATCGGGTCGGTTCGATAATCGATTACAAGTCCCTCAATTTCGAGCATATCGAGCCAAAGCTCGAAATCGACAACATCAACCACGCCGTCGCCGTTTATATCGTGGTTATCGAGTTCATCGATAACGCCATCTCCATTCATGTCGGTGAGAAGCAGATCATCGACGTAGAGATCGCCATCTAAGTCCTGGTCGAGCGAGGTGTCGAATACGATACCGCTGTACATGAACATCTCAGAAATGTTCACTGCCTTGCTCTTACCCTTAGTTCGTTCAAGTGACTGACCGTCCTGAGTAAAAGCATCAGTGTCGTTCACCATTCCTGGAGCGATAAGGTCCGAGTCGGTGCACGAAATTAGATCTCCAAAAGTTTCAAGCCAAATGTCGACATCCAACTGGTCTACATTGCCATCGTCATTGAGATCGTGGTCATCAAGAGCATCAACGACGCCATCGCCGTTCATGTCGGTCAAAAGTAAGTCATTTACGTCAATCACACCATCGCCGTTGATGTCGTAGTCGGTGACGTCGTCGCAAGCCTCAATAAGCTTCGGGAAGAAAGAAACCTCACGGGGTTCATCGTGCTTCGTAGGCTTTGCAAGAATGCGTGCATAGACCTGATATTTTCCCTTTGGCAACTGAACCTGTGCGGCATCACCATCGAACTGCTCGGCACATTTATCGCGAACCGTAAGTTCGGTGATGCTTGACTTCTTGTTCTGTATGTACTGAATCTCCGATGTGCCATATTCAGGCACAAAGATTGACCCGCCACCTGGTTCCGAATCACAGGTGTAATCAGCTTTCTTGCCGTGGATGTTCAGGTTGTAGTGTGGTCCGCTCGGGAATCCATTACTCCACTCAACCACCTCGACAGGCTTTGCTGCCGATGCCGTGCTGGTAGACGCCAGCGAAAAAGTAATCGCCACAGTAATGACCAGTGCCGCCATCGTGAATGGCCTTTTGAATATCTTCTTCATAGGTACTCCACGTGGTTTCCTCTGAGTAGTTCAATGCACCACTAGATTTCACCACCATGCTGTCGGTGCCCCGAGCTGGGTGCCGGAAACATTTGTACCCACTAATGGTTTGGGCAGGGATTGCCGAAACCTTGAAATCAGATTTCAGGGGAGTTGTACGAGGTTTGGTGACGGTTTAGATCACGGTTGTGAACAAAAAATGACTCGTTGATGAGCCGTTTTTTTGTTATCTCTGGACCCAATCGCTGCCACAGGCAGCCGAGGTGTCCTGCATCAGACGATCGGGGAGAATGAAAACGAGATTCGACTTTCAGGTCGTTGTGGTTTTGACAGGTCGATGTAGCCCGTTCGTTGGATTCCTTCATCCTGAGCTAGCCTGCCCTGAGCGCAGTTGAATTTGAAGGGTAAAGGAATTGTTTGCTACCGATAAATCTCCGGATGTGGCTCAAAATCTACACCACCGTCAAGTGGGTAGATCGGTCGATTAACAATGGTGTGACCCAGCGAATGCAAGTCCGCGCTGGTCGATCCTGGTGCATCAACGTTGAGATTGATCTCACACCAGTCGTCGAAGAATTCAGGCTCGCAGTAAGGAGATTTCACGATGATCGAGTGGAAGTCTTTCGGATCGAGGTTGTTGGCATAAAACGGCGCACGGTCGACGAGGTTCACTGCTCTCGAGAACACAACGAACGTGATGTTTTCCGACTGCAGCACCGCAGTCGGACCCGCTTGCTCGATAGACGGCCACTTCTCAAGCGGGAATGTGCCATCTGAGATCGAAACTACGGTTGCTTTGACTTCAATAGGTGTAAACCTTCGGTCCAACGACCCACCCAATTTCACGGTGATCCTGCCGTCAATTCCCGCTTCCACTGCGCGAACAACTGCTGACGCATCAACTATTGGCGCGAGTACCGTATGCGGGTATTCAGTTCGAATCATTTCCGCGACGATGGCGTTGCTATCTCCTGATGCACCTGAACTTGGTGCGTCCGCAGCATCCGTAAACTCGATCGGACCAACCATTTCTCGAGCAAGTGCAACAGCCTCTTCAAGATCGATGAGATCTGCATGCATTTCATCACGATTGCCCCAGAACTCGATGGCCGCTTTGCTGGCTATCTCCTGTGCCAGTTTCTCGTCGTCATCGGTAACAACGATTACCTGACTGCAAAGCTCGGGAACATCGGTGAACGGATTTCCAATCTGGAATCCGGCGTTCAGCACCTTTGGGTTGTCGTGCTGCTCTTTCAAATATGCAACCTGTTTACCGAAGAGTCCGGTTTCTGTGATTAGCTGGTTACCACGCACAAGAGCCGGAATTGGAACACGGACAATCACCGGCTTTGCACCGTCATTGATCATTCGAACTAACTGCCGGGCAGCCCGCGCTCCGGTGTCAGAAAAATCAACGTGTGGATAGGTGTGGTAAACAGCAACCCCGTCGGCATGGGTCAGCATTTTTTCTGTCGTGACGCCATGAATATCCTGGGTGTAGACAATCGGAACTTCATCACCAAGGATCTCTCGGGCTTTTTCGAGCAAATATCCTTCAGGGTCGAGTTCACCCTCGGCACTCATCGATCCGTGCATAGCGAAAAACACACCGTCTACTTCTCCGACAAACGGTTTCAGGGCATCGAGAAATTCGGATGAAATTCGCTCCCAGCCGGCTCGATCTAGCGGCCCAGCACTGGTTGCTCCGGCGGAGTACGACCCAACGACCTCGAAACCTTCCTGATCCTGCAGCACTTCAACAGCACCAGCAACCTCAGAATTCTTGCCAAGGGCTCTCTCAATAACTTCATCGCCAAACGCCACAGAAAAGTTTTCATAGGTGCTGGGCACCGGGTTAAAGGTCGAAACTTCCTGTGCACATCCGGCGATCAGTATCCGTTTGGTCAATTCGTTTGCTCCGAAATAGGTTCAGTAAAAGAAAAGGGCGATGGAGTTACCTCCACCGCCCTGATCACGTGTCGGTTTATGCGTTACCCGTTGTGACCGTTGAAGGCAGCTGCCTGACGTGACAGTCGAGAATCTCGGTCGTCAGCGAACTTCTTCACTGCGTCGTAGATCGACTCAGTGTCAAGGTGTGCTTCCTTGATCACGTCGTCCTCAGTACCACCGCTCAACCACTGGTGGTCCCAGTCTGAGGTCAGCGAGTACTCGTCGGTCAGCACACCAAGTCCGGTTACCGGCCATACACGGCGAGTTCCGGTCGTGACTACCATCGTATCGACCTTCTCCTGATCGGAGAGGACGCTGTCTCGGTACTCCTGCGACTGACGGTCGAACAGTTCTTCACTGATGGCGGCGACAACCTTGACGTTCACCCCAGCTTCTTCAAGCTGCGGCAGAACCTTCACGAGGTTCACAGTCGAGCTGGAACCCTGCGAAATGACTACACCGTGCTTTGGCTTCTCTGGGTCGTAGTCACGAATCAGATAGAAGCCCTTAGCGGCTGCATGCGGGTCGGTGTCTGCAAATGTTGATCGGTCAGCGACAGCGAAGTCCGGTCGTGCGACTTCCATGACGATAATTCCGACCTTTGGATCTCGTGCAGCGATTTCAGCCGCTGCGAAGTATCCAGGTGCCACGTCGTTGTAGTCCCAGAAGCTGAGAACAATCGCCTGTCCCTTCGGGAACAGCTTCCACACCTGTGGTGAGAAGATTCCGAAGTGAGTTCGGGCGTCAGCCGCAGTTTCCGGACCCGAGTGACCAGCAAGGATGTGAGCAACACCCATTCGGAATGGGCTGTCCTGGTTCTGCTGGCTCCAGACTCGAAGCGGAAGGTACATCAGTGGAGTGAACGCGCCGTATGTTCCTGAAATCGACCAAACACCGTTGAACTTGTCAGGGTCTTTGGAAAGAGTCTGACTTGTGAAACCAACTGCAGTAAGTGCGTTTCCGGCTTCCTGAATAGGAGCCTTCAAGCGCGTTCCTGCCTGGTTAGTTAGTGGGTCGTAGTGCCCCCATATTGAGCCGTGGTCAACGTTGATTGATTCAGCAAGGTCAGCAGCAACGATCACGAAACGGTTTTCGGTCACGTAGTTCGCCCACTTGATGATTTCGGAAATAGCTCGACGTGTTCCCTTCACGGCACCAGGCTGTTCGAACAATGTGATGTCGACATCTTTGGTTTCACCGCTGACCGGGTTGGTAGCAGTGACGGTCGTTGCCTCAGTAGGCAGGTTCTTCACGAGAAGTCGTTCATCGAGGAACGGATCTTTGTCAGAGTCGACACGTAGAGGAAGGTTGTCGTTGACCTGATCGCCAATTTCAACCAGTCGCTCCGCAAGCCAGTCACCAAGACCGTCCTGGTCGAGTACTGAGAGGGCAATGTCGATGTTTGTCTTGAGTTGGAGCAGTCGTTCGCGGTTATCAGATACAGCACCGTCGCGAATACCTTCGAATGTAACGCCGTACTTTTCTTCAAATGACGTTGCCAGCGCCTGGAAGTACTCGCCGTTCATTGGCATGCCGTAAGCGTGCGAGGCATGGTCAACGATCTGGGCTACATCACCCGGGAGCTTACCGTCTTTGGCACCGGGCCAGAATCCTTTGAGCGTGTTTCCAATGACGATCATTGGTCGGCGGTCAGATTCGTCCCAGTATTCCATAGTCTTCAGCGCGCCAACTACCTGGTCGTAGTCGGTTGCGTTGTCGACCTTGATTACATTCCAGCCGTACGAAGTCCACTGATCTTCAATCCGGTAGGTGTCTTCTTTGACAACGCTGCCGATGAGTTCGTCGTCGATACCGGCGTTGTTGTATGACATGAGAACACGGAGTCGCTTACCAACTCGCTGTGCAACAGCCTGAGTTTTGAACTCCTGTGAGTGGCCCGACGTAAGAGCAAATTCACCTTCAATCGCCATGATCTTCAGCGAAGAAGGAGCCCCCATCATGTCCCAGAACGCAGCCTTACCGGCGGCAGTAGCAATACCAACACCTGAAGGTCCACCATTTACGTCGTTCGTGAGGTCGGTGGTTTCTGAGTGACCGGACAGAGCACGAATGCCTCGGATCTTTGCCTGTGCCATAGCAGGGTGATCTGCAAGGTCGTTCTCTTCGAGAATTGTCTTCAGTGCTCCAGCACCTCGGCGGAATCCAAGCGAATCGATTGCGAGCATCGAAGCTTCAGGATCGGCCTTGTATCGGTCGTCACCAGTTGCAGCGTGCTTTCGCGCAAGCGCTTCACCCATGATCATCCACAGGGCGTAAGTAGCGGGTGCGTTGTGGCCACCTGCCAACATGAACTTGTCGGCATATGGGTGTTTGGGTCGGCGGTAGTCATAGGTCATTCCACCGTTTTCAGGCCCCGCGAGGTGAGTAGCGACCGTATAGGGCATATAAGCGGTTGGACCACCAAAGTGACCGGTCTGGTGATAGTTGCACATCAGTACAAACGTCATCGAAGCGACAAACCCGACGTCTTCGAGACGCTGCCTGTCGTAATCAGGGACGTTGACGACGTGATCGGTTGAGACCTGGTCAGTGGACGAGGAATGAACGGTTACGGTTGAACTACCGCTGGATGCCATGCTTTCGCTACTCCAAACATGAGTAATTTTCGATTCTGCAGTATGCCGTTTGGCGCAATAGAGCGCGAACAACACATGTGCGGGCGTCAGAATATCTTTGAATAGCCTGCTTCGCCAGCCCGAAACACGGTTATCGCGGTACTATCCGAGCACTAATTTACGTACGGCGATTCGAAAGCAGTTAATTACTGATTCAGAGGCGCAGGACAGCGACGAATAATGAGCGACAACAACGAGATTAAGACATATCAGAATTACATCGACGGAGCATGGATCGATTCGACATCAGGTCAAACGTATCCAGTTGCGAACCCGGCTCACACAGACCAGATAGTTGGCAATTTCCAGTCGAGCCTTCCACAGGATGCTGAAAATGCCGTTGCTGCTGCTCATGAAGCGACGAAAGTCTGGGGCACCATGCCTGCCCCACAGCGTGGCGCAATCTTGTTCAAAGCCCTCGAAATCATGGGGTGTCGAGCTGATGAAATGGCTCGTGCCATCACCATCGAAGAAGGCAAGCCTATTGCCGATGCAATGGGTGAAGTCAAACGCGCGATGAACATCATCGAGTACGCAGCCGGTGAAGGGCGTCGACTGTTCGGATATACGACTCCTTCTGAACTTCCAGACACCGTTGCCTACACGATGAAGCGCCCGCTAGGTGTGGTTGCTTTGATTACTCCGTGGAACTTTCCCCTGGCGATTCCGGCGTGGAAGCTTGCACCCTGTTTGATCGCCGGTAACACCGTGGTTTACAAGCCAGCATCTTCAACTCCACTTTCTGCTGTGAAACTTGTTGAGATATTTGAAGAAGCCGGACTTCCACCCGGCGTGTTGAATATGATCACCGGTCCGGGAGGCTCGATTGGAAACACGCTCGTAGAAGACTCACGAGTAGGTGGAATTTCTTTCACCGGTTCAACCCCTGTTGGCACGGCCATAACAGCTCGTGCATCGGAGTTGTTGAAGAAAGTTCAATGTGAAATGGGTGGTAAAAACGCCGCCATCATCCTGAACGACGCCGATCTCGACAAAGCTGTCCCGGGCGTTGTTCAAGGTGCGTTCGGATCGACCGGACAGCGTTGCACAGCCACGTCACGCGCAATCGTCGAAGACGGTATCTACGACGACTTCATGGACGAACTGATCAAGCAAACAAATGCACTAACAGTGGGCGATGGTCTCGATGAGACAAAGGATGTGGCTCCGCTTTCGAGTAAGAACCAGCTGGATACCGTTCTTGAGTACATCGGCATTGGGACAGAAGAAGGCGCACGACTGACATTTGGAGGTCATCACCTCCAGGACGGTGAATTCGCTGATGGCTACTATGTTGAGCCAACGATTTTCACCGACGTGAAGCCGGATATGCGAATCGCACAGGAAGAAATTTTTGGTCCTGTACTAAGTGTCTTCAAAGCTTCGGACATCACCGATGCCGTGAATATTTCTAACTCGGTCGAGTTCGGACTGTCTTCGTCGGTCTATACCCGAGATTTGACCCGGGCATACGAGTACATCAACACCGCTCACACGGGAATGGTCCACGTGAACGCCCCTACGCTCGGTGGAGAGGTTCACCTGCCGTTTGGTGGTCTAGGTTCCTCAGGAATTGGTCAACGTGAACAGGGAACTGAAGGCTTCGATTTCTTCTCAGAAACGATCACCGTGTACATTGACCACTCTGCGGGCGCGAAAGAACGTTCGAGGTTTATTTAGGCGGCATCGATGGAGCCTTTTCCAGTAGGCGTAGGAGACAAGGTTTCAGTCTCTAAAACCGTGGGCGAGTATGACGTCTACGGTTTTGCTGGCATCACCGGTGATTTCGCGCCAAACCACGTGAACGAGGAGTACATGCGCGAAAGCGGGTATGGCGCGCGGATAGCGCATGGAGCGTTGCTTGTCGGCTACAGTCGACCGCATCGTCGGCAATGTTAAGTCAACATGCCAAAAACACCCCCGACTACACGGCCGTATCGCTCGGGTACGACAAGATTAGGTTTCTTGGTGCGGTCTATATCGGGGACACGATTACTGTTAAGTACGAGATTTCAAGCATCGACCCAGAGCGTGTTCGTGCCATTGGCGACATCGATATCGTGAATCAATGAGGTGAATCGGTCGCTGTTGCTCAACATATATTGAAATGGGTTCCGAACAAGTAGCCAGGTTCAATAAGGAAGATAGGTCATGACCCAGAACTCGATCCAAACTCCCGCGGAGTACTCGGAACGAATACGCTCGGAGCTAAATAACTGCTTGACCGAGACGGGATTCTCTCGCGGACAAAAGTCTGTAGAAAAAGTTCGAGATCGCTATGACCTGGGTGATCGATTAGTACTCATTACAACCGATCGTCAAAGCGCATTCGACAGAGTCCTGGCAGCAGTGCCATTCAAAGGGCAGGTCTTAAACCTTACGAGTGCGTGGTGGTTTGAGCAGACAAAACACATCGTGCCGAACCACATCATTTCGATTCCAGACCCGAACGTTGCGGTGGTCAAGAAATGTGCAGTCTTTCCGATTGAGTTTGTGATGCGCGGGTACATCACCGGATCAACGAGCACGTCGTTGTGGACGGTTTATCAGAACGGTGATCGCAATTACTGCGGCAACGATTTGCCAGAGGGTCTGATCAAGAACCAGAAACTTCCCAAAAATCTCATTACGCCCACAACCAAGGGCAAATCAGACAGACCAATCAGTCCAGACGAAATTGTCTCCGAGAATTGGATGTCTGCCGATGACTGGGAACGTTGTAGCCAGACTGCACACGAACTGTTCGCATTCGGACAAGCAAAGGCTGCTGAGCACGGCTTGATTCTCGCCGACACGAAGTACGAAATGGGTCGTGACGAGAACGGCGAGATCGTACTAATCGACGAGATTCACACTCCTGATTCAAGCCGTTACTGGATCGCTGATTCCTACGAAGACCGAATGGAATCAGGTCAGGAGCCCGAGAATGTCGATAAAGAGTTTCTGCGTCTGTGGTTCAGTAAGAACAGCGACCCGTACAACGACGACGAATTGCCAGCCGCTCCTGAGGATCTGATCATCGAGCTATCTCGACGTGAAATCTTCTTATACGAAAAGATCACAGGTAGCTCGTTCAACTTCCCTGAGGCCGGCCAACCGATTAACACTCGCGTGGCTGAAAACCTCGCAGGACTCGACTAAAACATTTAATTTCGAAACACAAACTCACATCGAACCAAATCAGAAAGAAACAACATGATTCGTAATTCCATTATTGGCAGAAATCAGGACGGCAAAAAGGGTCGGTCGTTGAATATGACCTGGCCAGCACTGGAAGTTGTTGAGTTCGCATATCGAGCAGGCTTCGACGCCATTCATCTTGATGGAGAGCACGGTGCGTTTAGTCCGCCAGAAATCGACAAGATTGTTTCTGCTGCGCATATGGGTGGGATGTCGGTCACGTGCCGACCGCAAAACTTTGAGCACACTGAAATCGTGATGTGGCTCGATCGCGGCATCCAGGGGATCATGGCTCCTCACATCGAGACAGGCGAACAGGCACAGCATCTCGTTGAGGCTTGCCTGTTCGCTCCTAAAGGCCATCGTTCCTGGGGCACTCACCGTGGAACCGAGTTCAACGACAACGACATTCTCGGTACTGAGTACGGCGGACGTAAAAACTTCACCGAGTTTGCGAACGACAATATGCTGATCTTCGCCCAGGTGGAGTCGTACACCGGTTACGAAAACCTCGACGATATTCTCGCCGTAGAAGGTCTGACCGCTATCACCTACGGGCACTTCGATCTTGCATTATCGATGAACATGCCGGGTGAAGGAATTGGCAACCCGAAAATCGACCAGATCCAGTCTGATATGGAAGTTCGTGCACGAGCAGCCGGCAAAGGTCTAATGAGCGACTGGTTCGAAATGACAAACCTACAGGACATCATCGTTCAGAACGGCCGAAACTGGGTTGCAGCTCACGAGAACGACGAGTTCGTTCACTAACCGCCGTTTTCAAGGGTAGGCAAGAAAGGCTCAAATGTTTCTTGAGCCACTGCCAACCCTGTCCCATCGACGGCAACACCGGATCCTGAGACACGGATTACTTCGGTATTTACACCGATCACCTCACCCGCCAAGTTGAAGAGCGGTCCTCCGGAGTTGCCGGAATTGATCGCTGCGTCGGTCTGGATCATGTGGCGGCTGGTGTCAGTGTCGAAATAAACGGCTGACACGACGCCAGTAGTCACCCGCGCCGTGTCCTCTACCGCAAGCGGGTAACCCATGACGAGAACTGTTGAGCCCTTTGGCTGGGTACTCGAATCTCCTATTGGAAGCACCGTGAAATTTTCATCACAGCAAATTCGTATCACCGCCAGATCTCGCGCGGCGTCTCTACCCAATATCAAACCGGAGTAGTTTCGTTCGTTGTTTACCCGAACTGTCACAGTTGATCGGTTCGTTACTACGTGGTGGTTGGTCATTACAAGCGCTCGGCCGAGAAAGTCCATCTTGTAGATAAAGCCTGATCCGAATTTGTCTCCGGCCTGGATTCTCACAACTCCAGATTCGACTGCGCTGACTACATCCTCCACACTGCGGATCGGAGTAGGTAACGGTGTTGGAGTGGCGGTCGGTGTTGGGGTAGGCGTCGGAGTAGCGGTAGGCTCTGGTGTCGCCGTTGGTGATGGCGTAGGAGTCGGTGTTGGCGTGGCAGTAGGAGTCGACGTTGGCGTATTTGTCGCTGTCGGCTGAGCTGCAATTGTGGCGTCAATCGCCGTTGTTACCGTTCCAACGATGTCGGGCGTGACAGAAGGCGTGACCGGAACAGTAGCAACTGCAGCAGCAATCTTGGCGTCGACTGTAGCGTCGATATTTGGCGTGGGAGTCGGGTCTGTTTCCGAACACGCAATAAAAATCGCCAGTACAAAGGTGGCGAAGGAGATAAGTAGGAAGCGACCGAGTGAACTGTTGAAAGCCGCTGGTTGAAGGCGATTGCGCATCGTTATCGAGTCTACACGAGCTTAGAAGCGACAAGGATGCGGTGTTCACCACAGGATTCAGTCGGTCAGCCCTACAGCGCGGCTCCGTCAACACCAATATTCCGAACCAGCGCCCTTATTGAAACATTGTCTGAACGATGATTTGACGAAATTCGTCGTTATTGACCGAAACTCGGCGCAGGTAGTTGAGGCGGTGTTTACGGGAAGGGTGTAAAAACGACGACTGTTTGTAAGAATTTTCACGATCTTCACAGTCGCTCCTCCCCCATGAACGTCAACTCCAAAGCAGCGCAAATTCGTACTGAAGTCCTGTCGGGACTTACCGTCTCTCTTGCGCTCGTACCTGAAGCAGTAGCCTTCGCATTCGTAGCTGGAGTTGGACCTCTCGTAGGTCTATACGCAGCATTCATCGTCGGTCTCGTAACTTCCCTGTTCGGCGGGCGTCCGGGAATGATCTCAGGAGCGACCGGTGCTCTTGCAGTCGTGATGGTTTCGATTGTTGCCAATCACGGAATCGAGTATTTGTTCCTCACCGTGATCCTTATGGGTGTGATCCAAATCGGGGTTGGTGCACTAAAACAAGGTCGCCTTATCAGGATGGTTCCGTATCCGGTAATGCTCGGCTTCGTGAACGGGCTGGCAATCGTCATCTTCCTTGCGCAGCTTGAGAGCTTCAAGATCAAAGGTCCTGATGGACACGAGACCTGGCTTGCAGGTGGTGATCTTGCATTAATGCTTGGGCTTGTCGGTGTCACGATGGCAGTGATTTATCTCGTGCCACGACTCACGAAGAGATTCCCAGCTGCACTGGCAGGAATCCTCGCTGTGTCACTGGTTGTGATCTTCGGAGGTGTGAACACTCCGACCGTTGGAGACCTTTCGAGCATTTCCGGTGGACTCCCAACGTTCAACATCCCCGATGTTCCGTTCACATTCGAAACTCTCTGGATCATCCTCCCGCACGCGTTCATTCTCGCGGCAATCGGCTTGATCGAATCTCTACTTACTGTCCAGTTGATCGACGGAATCACTGACACCAAGGGTCAGAACAACCGCGAATGCATGGCTCAAGGGACTGCGAACATCATCACCGGCTTCTTCGGAGGAATGGGTGGTTGCGCCATGATTGGTCAGAGCATGATCAACATGAAGTCTGGTGCACGTTGGCGACTCTCCGGAGCACTTGCTGCGATCCTGCTGCTGATCTACATCCTGGTGGCATCACCGCTGATCGAACAAATCCCGATTGCAGCGCTTGTTGGAGTGATGTTCGTCGTGGTGATCGGTACGTTTAGCTGGTCGAGTTTGCGAATCATCCGCAAGGTCCCGGTCTCCGACGCGTTCGTAATGATTCTCGTGTCTGCCGTTACTGTGGCAACCGACCTCGCAATCGCGGTGATCGTTGGTGTGATCGTGTCTGCACTGGTGTTTGCATGGAACACCGCACGTTCTATCTACATCGAGGAAAGTGCTTCCAGCCGACCAAACCGAAAGGTATATACGCTGCACGGTCAACTGTTCTTCGCTTCAATCACTGAATTCCGTGACCTGTTCCACCCTGAACACGATCCGGAGGAAGTTGTGCTCGATTTCAGGCACTCACGGGTTTGGGATCACTCGGGTATCGAAGCAATTGTTGAGCTTGCCAAGAAGTATGAGGAGTCGGGACGAGAGTTACACCTGCTGCACTTGAGTCAGAACTGTCAGCGCATGCTTGGTAGGGCGAACGTAATCGTTGAGTCAGATCCTGAGGCTGATCCTGTATATCGAGTGTCGGTAACCGGACTGGGCACTTCGTCCGAAGGTCACTAGTAGGTCTGATCGAGCACTGCCCGCCCTCACATGTTCTTCACAAATAGCGTGAGGGGCCTAAACGACAAGAGCGGCAACCTTCATTCAGTTCCCGCTCTAATTCTTACGATTTACTGGTCGGGTCAGACGAGCCAGTTTTATTTTGGTTTTCACTTTGTGTAGCCGTCGCATCTCGTGCGATTTCCTGCTTGGTATTTCTATTTATACCGGCTCGGTGATCCCTGGGTCCCGCCTACAGTTCCTTACTGCGACGGCGTTATAGGCCAATATGTATCACCCATCCTGCCTTGTAGATCATCTCTGCCTCCCCTGATTCGGGTTGTTATCCGATCTTCCCGGTGCGGTTCAGACTAGCCAGTCTTTTCGTTTTGTTATCACTTTGTGTGGCCGTCGCATTCATTATTTCTTGATGCGATTTCCGGCTTCTATTTCTACTTATACCGGCTCAGTGATTCCTGGGTGCCGTCCACAGCTATGAGCTGCGACGGCGTTACTTGCCAACGTGTATTACCCATCCTGCTCTGTAGATAATTTTTCAACCCCCGGTCTGTAAATTCAGGGCTAAATTCTTCGTCACCTAGATATTAGGTAACGCTGATCCCGAAGGGTATGAAAACGCATGAGGGCATTGTGAAGAAAATCACAATATGTGAAATCCTTCACATTTGAACTGGAGATAGAGAGATTTTCCAGTGAGAAGTATGCCCGCAAACCGTATCGCTGCCTACAATGAAGTTATGCCCCTGTAGCTCAGTGGATAGAGCAGCGGTTTCCTAAACCGCGTGTCGCGTGTTCGATTCACGCCAGGGGTACCATCAGGAAAAAGAAAGCCCCGGTCGGAGTACGACCGGGGCTCTTTTTATTGTGCTTGCTACGAAGCCGGTTTATTTTCCGTGCTTCTTCTTCCACTCTTCGTATTCAGGTCGAGCTTCGTCACTGAGTGGGTAGTACCTGCGAAGGTCACCGCCCTGTTCAAGCTTTTCTCGGCTGAATTCTTCCCATTCAGCGTGCTCCTGTCCTCGCTCAGCGAGTTCTTCTGCAAGATGAATTGGAACCACAACCGCTCCGTCGTCGTCAGCAATGATGATGTCGCCGGGAGCTACATATGTTCCCGATACGGCAACTGGAACGTTCACTGCATAAGGGAAGATTTCGGTCTGGGTGTGGAAGTTTGGAGTTACGCCTTTTAGCCACAAGCCCAATCCGTCGGGTCGTTCCGGGTAGTCACGAATGCAGCCGTCAATGACGGTTCCAATACCGCCAGCCCCCTTGAAGTAGGTCAGCATCATGTTGCCGAACACACCTGAGTTCATGCTGCCACGAGCGTCAACGACGACCACGTCACCAGGCTGCGTGAGGTAAAGAGCGTGTCGGTGAAGCTGAGTTTCAGGCTCTACGTACTCACCATCGCCGTATACGTCGTCACGCTTAGGCATGAACTGAAGCGTTATTGCCGGACCAACGATCTTGGTTCCTGGTGTGTAAGGCTTCGGTCCGTCAATGAATGCGTTTGAAACGCCTAACTTGTTCAGGTCACCGGCGGCAGTTGCAGAACTTACGTGTTCGTACAACAGATCGATGAGCTCCTTAGACGGACGTTTAATGTCCTGAATGTCTTTTGGATCTTGCATTTGTTATTACCTATCTGTTCAAAAGTTCGAACATTGTTCAGGACTCGAACCAGACCTGTGATGCCCGAATTTTCATCAACTAATTTTTCGACGTGAGAACACTAATCAGCGTTGGCGCGACTTGCAAGTATTGAGCCGACCACACGGTAGCCGTTCAACTTTTCGTGATTCCGGAAATACGCCTCAAATCGATGAATAGTCTGCATTACATACTGGAATTTACGCTTACTTTTGAGTCAACAACCAGAGTTTTCACCTTATTTTCACCGTCGAATTTCGATGTTGAACGGGAATAATGCAACATTTTCGGTTGAAGTGTGTTTATTCTTGTCGTCGTGTTTCCTGAATTAGGACTATTGTCGCCCACTGGGCTTGGTAGGTTTTGCCTGATCACGGAGACCAAAAATGGAATCACAGAACGATGACCGCGTGGCGCGGAACTGACTGGCTCGAAGATCTTTTGAGCGGGCATTTGGATTTCTGTGAACGAGGCTTGAACATTGGGTAAAAAGTTATTTGTTGGCAGCCTGGCATGGGCAACAGACTCAGCGGGTCTGCGTGCCGCCTTCGAAAAGTTTGGTGAAATTGAAGAGGCACAGGTAGTCAACGACCGAGAGACCGGACGGTCTCGAGGATTTGGTTTCGTCACTTTCACTGACGAAGGTTCTTCAGCACAGGCAATCGCCGAAATGAACGGCTCTGAGTTGGATGGACGACCTATCGTCGTGAATGAAGCGCGTGACCAGTCTCCAAGAGGCGGTGGCGGTGGTGGATACCGCGGCGGCGGTGGCGGTGGACGCCGAGAGCGCTGGTAAGCGACTCTCAGGCGAGTATCTATTGACTCACTGAAATATCAAAGGCGAGATGAATTTCATCTCGCCTTTGTTGTTAACAAAAAAACGGTCGCTCCAGGGGGTAGGTCAGGAGCGACCGTTTCAATTAGATTCAGAAACCGGGGCTTCGGTCACAAGAGGGGCATCTGTGACCGTGGCTCTAAATCCGCAATATCAACTACTTGAGGTCCATTACAGCATCAAGTCGAGGCGGCAATGACTTCTCGAGGACCATCACTGCACCGTCTGGTGGGCTGAGAGTGATCGAGAACTTGTCGTTCTTGTCGAGAATCGTGCCGGTCGAGAGAA
>Ga0255780_10000772_pt1 | contig 30107 bp, 25 predicted proteins | sample 071ome_32_FD_179978 | JGI IMG/M metagenome (GOLD analysis project Ga0255780, IMG submission 179978) | Coastal salt marsh microbial communities from the Groves Creek Marsh, Skidaway Island, Georgia - 071405AT metaG (version 2) | ecosystem: Environmental > Aquatic > Marine > Intertidal zone >... | reverse complement strand
AGCGTCGCTCGCCGCCCTTTCGGCTCAGCCCCAGGGGAATGCGGCTGCTCAGCAGCGCTGGGAGTGGGCCTGGGCCCTAGGCAACTTGGTCGCCCAGCGCCGAAGCGGGGTGCTTCCAGCGCCCGGTGCGCTCGATGCGCGCTTGCCGAAGCTCCTCGAGGTATGGGCTGAGCCTCGGGAACGCCTAGAGGACGACCTGTTCTCGGCCCTAATCGAGGAGATCGACCTTTGGGCCTCTGGCTTTGAGGCGCCGCCGACCTCCCTGCCCGCACCCCCTGCGGCGCCGTCGACAGCGCCGGTCTCCAAGACCGTGGCTCCGCCTTCGGCCGCAGCGAACGCACCGCCGAAGCCATCCCCCGCGCCTACTCCGAACTCGATCGCTACGGCGCTGCTGCCGGATCCCGCGCGACTCCCCGCCCTGGGCGATGACGGCGCCCTGCTGGCGGCGCTGACCGCCCTCGAAGCGGAGGCCCTCCAGGCAACGCCCGCCCTTCGGCGGCGTCTTGAACAGCTTCGCCAAGCGCTGAACCCGCTGCTGTGGTTGGACGCCGACGCCCTCGAGCGCGCCCTGGGCCACCCCGTAGCGCTGGCGGCGCCCCTCGCGGCGGTCGACCGATCCGTGGCCGTCGCCCTTGGGGAGGCGGAGCGCGGGGGTTTAGGGCCCGCCGAGGCGCTCACCCTTCATGGCGCGATGCTTCGGGCCAGGGGCGCGGGGGGTGAGCGCACCCTGCCCTGGACCGTGCTTCGCCTGACGCGGGCGGAGCTTACCCTCGACCCCCCGGCGACGGTTGCCGAGGAGCAAAGCGAAGCACCGGTGCTTATGGCCTATTCCCTGGGCGCAGGCGCGCCCGCACCGGCGGGTGCGCTGGCGGTGACCGCCCGGGAGGGGGCGCTGCATTGGGTACTTTCGAAGGGAGACGGCCTAGAAGTCGCCGAAGCGAGCGGAGAGGGTCGCGAGGGCGGCTAGGGGTGCCGTCTCTGCGCGGAGGATGCGCGGGCCCAGACGCCAACGGACAAAGCCCTGGCGTGCGAGCGTCGCGCATTCTTCCTCGCTAAGTCCGCCCTCGGGCCCGGTGATCAGCACCACGGAGCCTGGGCTCGGATCGGCGAAGGTTTCCAGGGGGGCCCCGTCGGGGTCAAGCACCACCTTGAGCGCTTCCGGGCGCTCGGCGCCAAAGCTATCAAGAGGCAGGGGGGGGTTAAGGGTGGGCAGTACGGTGCGTCCGCTCTGCTGCGCCGCATGAACCAGCACCCCTTCGGCGTGCGCCAGGCGCCGGTCCCCGCGGGCTCCGGCTTCAAACTTCACCTCCGTGCGCCGAGTTTGGAGCAGGGTGATTTCGGAAACCCCAAGCTCGCAGGCCTTCTGCAGCGCCACGTCCATTCGCTCACCGCGGAGCAGCGGCAATCCGAGGTGAAGGTGGAGGGGGGGTTCGCTGCGCCGGTCCTCCCGCGCCTCACCCACGGTGAGCTGGCCTCCCTTGGGTGAAACGTCAGAAAGGATCGCCTGGGCCACCAAGCCCGCCCCGTCGAACAGCTCCACGGGATCGCCATCGCGGCGACGAAGCACCTTCAAGAGGTGCCGGGCAGCGGCATCGGGGAGGGGGACGGCGCCCGTGGGCAGGGGCGCGGGCCAGTACAGCCGAGGCGTGCGCACGGCTAGCGGCCGAGGCGGTCGAGAAGGGCCTCGGGGGCTTCCGCCTGGTTCATGGTGTAGAGATGAAGGCCCGGGGCGCCGCCGGCGATCAGCCGTTCGCAGAGGCTCGTCACCACATCGAGGCCAAAGGCCAGGAAGTCGGGAGATCCCTCTTCGAAGCTGTCGAGGCGCCGATCGAGCCAGCGGGGGATTTCAGCGCCGCAGGCGCGAGAGAAGCGGCGTAGCCCCGTGCTGTTGGTGATCGGCATGATCCCGGGAATGATCGGCGTAGCGACTCCCAGTGCCGACACCCGGTCGCAGAAGTCGAAATAGGCGTCGGCGTTGTAGAAGTATTGGGTCAGCGCGCTGTCGGCGCCGGCGGTGCATTTCTCAGCGAAGAAGCGCAAATCCGCGTCCGCCGAGGGGGCATCGGGGTGGATTTCCGGATAGGCAGCCACTTCGATGTGGAAATGATCCCCAGCGTGTTCCCGAAGTAGGCGCACCAGCTCCACGGCATAGTGGAGGCGCCCCGTACCCATGCCCGAAGGGATATCGCCGCGAAGGGCAACGATGCGCCGGATGCCGAGGTCCCGGTAGCGATCGATGAGTGTACGCACCGTCTCCGGGGCATCGCTGCCCATGGACAGGTGCGGTGCGACGTCCAGCCCCGCGGCCACCATGGATTCCACCGTGCTGAGCGTACCCTCCCGAGTGCTGCCCCCGGCGCCATAGGTGACGGAGACGTACTCGGGTCCTCGAGCCGCTAGGCGATCGCGGACCGCGGCCAGCTTTCGCACCCCCGCCGGCGTTTTCGGTGGGAAGAACTCAAAGGATAGGGGGAGGGGCGTAGCCATGGGCTTAGCGCGCGGCGCGCAGGGCCTCGGCCTTGTCTGTGCGCTCCCAGGTAAAGGCGTCCTCTTCCCGTCCAAAGTGGCCGTAGGCTGCGGTGGCTCGGTAGATGGGGCGCTTCAGATCGAGCATGGCGATGAGGCCCTTCGGGCGCAGATCGAAGTGCTCACGGACCAGCGCGGCGATGGTGGCATCGTCCACCGCGCCCGTACCGAAGGTGTTGATGGAGATGGAGGTGGGCTCTGCCACGCCAATGGCGTAGGAGACCTGGATCTCACAGCGCTTCGCGAGGCCCGCGGCCACGATGTTTTTCGCCACGTAGCGTCCGGCATAGGCGGCGCTCCGGTCCACCTTGGAGGGATCCTTGCCGGAGAAGGCGCCGCCGCCGTGGCGAGCCATGCCGCCGTAGGTATCCACGATAATCTTCCGCCCCGTGAGGCCACAGTCGCCCACGGGCCCACCGATCACGAAGTTCCCCGTGGGGTTGATGTAGACCTTCGTCTGCGCCGTCATCCATTCCGCGGGCACCACGGGCTTGATGATTTCTTCCATCACCGCTTCCCGGAGGTCTTCCAAGCTGATGCTGGGATCGTGCTGGGTGGAGAGGACGATGGCGTCCACGCTTTGGGGACGGCCTTCGGCATCGTAGGAGAAGCTCAGCTGGCTTTTCGCGTCCGGGCGGAGCCAGGGCAGGGTACCGTTCTTCCGCACTTCCGCTTGCCGGGCGACAAGGCGATGGCTGTAGGTGATGGGCGCCGGCATGAGCACGTCCGTTTCGTCCGTGGCATAGCCAAACATCAGACCCTGGTCCCCGGCCCCCTGCTCGTGGTCCGCAGCTTCGTCCACGCCCATGGCGATATCCGCCGATTGAGCACCGATGGCGTTGATCACGGCGCAGGTTTCCGCGTCGAAGCCCATCTCGCTGGAGGTGTAGCCGATCTCGGCGACGGTGCGGCGGACAATGCCTTCATAGTCCACGGCGCTGCCCGGAGGCAGGCGGATTTCACCGGCCAGGACCACCATGCCGGTCTTCACCAGCGTTTCAACGGCGACCCGGGCGTCCGGGGAGATGCGCAGCATCTCATCCAAAATGGCGTCGGAAATCTGATCGGCCATCTTATCGGGATGGCCCTCACTGACGGATTCAGAAGTAAACAGTTGATACTCGGCCATGGAGAGCCCCCTTAACGGATGTGCTTACCCCGTCCCGGTGCCCTTAGGGGACCGCCCGCGGCGCAAGGTCAAAATGTGGAGAGCCATGCTATGCAAGGCGCTTCCCGGTCGCCTTGAGTCTTTCACAAGTCACCGTGAGGGCGCTGCATGAACGGGCTGCCGTTGCGCATCCCCCAAGGGGCTGGGAAACTACGCGCCCTGCGCCCCCCTGGTCCGGAGACCTGCCCCATGATTACCCGTCGAACCCGCGCCGACGCGCTTCGCGTTTTGGCTATGGATGCGGTACAGCGCGCCAACAGTGGCCACCCCGGGGCCCCCATGGGCATGGCGGATATGGCCGAAGCCCTCTGGTGCGGCCCCTTAAAGCATCATCCCGAGGTCCCCAGCTGGTTCGACCGGGATCGCTTTGTGCTGTCCAACGGCCATGCCTCCATGCTGCTTTACGGGCTCTTACATCTCTCCGGCTATGAGGTGAGCACGGAAGATCTGAAGAATTTCCGTCAGCTCCACGCCCCCACGGCAGGGCATCCGGAATACGGCGAGCTCCCGGGGGTGGAAACAACAACCGGGCCCCTGGGCCAGGGCGTGGCCATGGCCGTGGGCATGGCGCTGGCAGAGAAGGTGCTGGCTGCGCGCTTCAATCGCCCGGACTTCCCCCTGGTCGACCATCACACCTATGTTTTCCTGGGTGATGGCTGCCTCATGGAGGGCATTTCCCAGGAAGCCATTTCCCTCGCGGGCACCCTTGGCCTCGGCAAGTTGATCTGCTTCTACGACGCGAACGGCATCAGCATCGATGGGAAGGTTGAGGGCTGGTTCACGGAAGACGTGCCGGGCCGCTTCCGCGCCGCGGGCTGGGAAGTGTGGGACGCCATTGATGGTCACGACGGGGACGCCATCGCGGCGGCGCTTGCCGCTGCGCGGGCGAGCGATCGTCCGGCGTTGCTCGTTTGTAATACCCAGATCGGCTTTGGCTCCCCGGCGAAGGCCGGTACGGCATCGGTGCACGGATCGCCCCTTGGGGATGAGGAAATCGCTGCTACCCGGGCGGCCCTCGGCTGGACCGCCGCCCCCTTCGAGATCCCCGAGGACGTCCGCACCAGCTGGGACGGGCGCGCTCAGGGCGCCGAGGCCTACGCAGCCTGGTGCGATTTGAAGGCGCGCTATGCCGAGGCTTACCCCGAGGAACACGCCGCGTTTGAGGCAGCTCTGGGGTCCGTGCCCGAGGCCGTGCTGTCGGCCCTAACGGCCTTTGCGGAGTCTGCCCAGGTGGAAGGCAAGGCGCTGGCGACGCGGCAGGGCTCTAAGGCCGCGCTGGATGTCATCGCTGCGCGCCTTCCCTCCCTCTTTGGGGGTTCGGCCGATCTATCGGGATCCAACGGCAGCCGCTTCGACGGCGCCCGGGTGCTTAGCGCCGAGAACGCCGACGCCAACTACTTCTCCTGGGGCGTGCGCGAGTTCGCCATGACCGCCGCGTGCAATGGCATGGCTCTGCACGGGGGGCTTCTTCCCTACTCTGCGACCTTCCTGACCTTTATGGACTACGCCCGGAATGCGGTGCGCTTGGCCGCCCTCATGGGGGTGCAGAACATCTTCGTTTACAGCCACGACTCCCTTGCCGTGGGCGAGGATGGCCCCACGCACCAGCCCGTGGAGCAGCTGGCGACCCTGCGCATGACCCCGGGCCTCGAAACCTGGCGCCCCTGCGATACGGTGGAAACGGCGATCGCCTGGCGTGAAGCCCTGGCCCGGGCCGATGGCCCTTCTGCGCTGATTTTGTCCCGCCAGGGTCTTCCCGTGCCGAGCCGAGACAGCGCCCAGGTGGCGGCCATCGCCCAGGGCGCCTATGCCCTTGAGGACGACGAGGCCCCGGAAGTGGTCCTCGTGGCCACGGGATCGGAGGTTTCCCTCGCCCAGGCCGCCGCGGCAGTGCTTCGGGCTCAAGGCAAGCCCGTGCGCGTGGTCTCCATGCCCTGCGTGGAGCGCTTTTTGGCGGCGGGGGCCGAGGCCCAGGCTGCCCTTCTCCCGCCGGAAGTGCCGCGCCTCATCATCGAGGCGGCTCATCCGGCGCCCTGGTGGCGCCTGGCGGGCACCCGGGGCCAGGTGTTGGGTGTTGATCAGTTTGGCGCCTCTGGTCCTGGAGAGGAGGTGCTGGCGGCCTATGGCTTCACCCCGGAAAATGTGACCGCAGAGGCCCTGGCCCTGCTCAACGCCTAGGAGACACGCCCCATGGCCCTGGCCTTCAATCGCATGACCGAGCTGGATCTGGCGGGGCGCCGGGTCCTCATGCGCGAGGACCTAAACGTTCCCGTGGAAGACGGCGCGGTGCGAAGCGATGCGCGGCTCCGGGCGGCCCTGCCGTCCATTCAGGCGGCGCTGGCGGCAGGGGCTTCCGTGCTGCTGTGCTCCCACCTGGGCCGGCCTACGGAAGGCGCAAGCGCCGCCGAGGAGCCCGCCTTCTCCCTGGCGCCGGTGGCGGCCCGTTTAGAAGCCTTGCTCGGTCAGCCCGTGCCTCTGCTCCCTTCCCTCGCCGCAGCGGAGGCCAAGCCTCCGGCCCCGGGATCGGTGGCGCTCCTAGAAAACATTCGCTGGGAAGTGGGGGAGAAGGCCGATGACGACGCCCTTGCCGCGCGTCTCGCAGCGCTTTGCGACATTTTCGTGATGGACGCCTTTGGCACGGCCCATCGTGCTCAGGCCAGTACCCATGGGGTGATGCGCCACGCTGCCCAGGTCTGTGCGGGCCCCCTGCTCTGCGCCGAACTCGATGCTCTGGGCCAAGCCCTTCTGACCCCGGCGCGTCCCCTAGTGGCGATCGTCGGGGGCTCCAAGGTGTCCACGAAATTGACGGTGCTCGAGCGCCTTGCGGAGGTCGCCGATCAGGTGATTGTGGGGGGTGGCATCGCTAACGCCTTCATTGCCGCCGCCGGACACAGCGTTGGCGCCTCCCTGCTCGAACCGGAGCTCGTGAGCGCGGCGGCGGAGCTGGCGAAGAAAGTGTCCATCCCCGTGCCTGAGGATGTGGTGGTGGCCAAGGGCTTCGCCGCCGATGCCCCCCATCGGGTGTGCGCCGTGGACCAGGTGGGGGACGATGAAATGATCCTCGATATTGGTCCGGCCACTGCCGCGGCCTATGGCGAGCTTATCGCCCAGGCGGGTACCGTGCTCTGGAACGGTCCCGTCGGCGTCTTTGAATTTCCGGCCTTTAGCGCGGGAACGGAAGCCCTAGCCCGGGCCATTGCCGCCAGTTCCGCCTTCTCCATCGCTGGGGGCGGCGACACCCTCGCGGCGATTGATCAGTTCGCTATTGCCGATCAGCTCGGCTACATCTCCACCGGGGGCGGGGCTTTCCTAGAGTTCGTGGAAGGCAAAACCCTACCCGCCGTTGCCGCCCTTAGCGCCCGCGCGGACGCATGAGCGCGCCCGCGGCGCCCTATCTGCTGCAGCCCCGGGCGCCGCTGCTGGAGGCGCGCTTCACCGCGCGCTTCGATCGCTTTATTTCAGAGCTAACCCTTGCCGATGGCACCCCCATTCGTGCGCACTGCGTGAACCCCGGGCGCATGGAAGGCTTGGTGATCCCTGGAGCAAAAGCCTGGGTTTCCAAGGTTCCAGAAGAAAGTAAGCGCAAACTTCGATACACGCTTGAGCTGCTTGAGGCCGATGGCCGGATCGTCGGTGCGAACACCGTGGTGCCCAATTGGCTCGCGGAGCAGCTCCTTCTGGCGGGGGTCGTTCCCGGGCTCAAGCGCTTCCGCAGCCTGCGCGCTGAGGTGCCCTATGGAGAACGCTCCCGCATCGATTTCTGGCTGGAGACCGCTTCGGGCCCCCACCTCGTGGAAGTGAAGAATTGCCATCTGGTCTACCCCGATGGGCGGGCCTACTTCCCCGATTCCGTGAGTGTGCGGGCCTCTGAGCATTTGGATGCCCTCATGGAGGTCGTCGCCTCCGGCGCGAAGGCCACCGTGCTCTTTGTGATTCAGCGCGATGACGCCAAAAGCCTGCGTCCCAGCGATCTCCACGATCCTCGCTTCGCCCAAAAGGCCCGGGAGGCCGCGGCGAAGGGCGTGCAGTTTAAGGCCGTAGCCCTGGCCCCGGACCCCCAGGGCTGGACCGTGCTGGGCCCCCGGCCCGTGGACCTAAAGCCCTATGATGCCAACCGCCTGAGCCCCTACCGCAGCGCCCTCGATGCCCACTCGGGGTGGCAGCGCGGTCCCCGTGCTCCCAAGGCCGAACCCAAGGTAGACTGACCCTAAACCCACCTGGAAGCGGAGTTTCTTCCCATGGCCCTAATTACCCTGCGACAGCTCCTCGATCACGCCGCGGAACACGGTTACGGCGTTCCGGCCTTTAACGTGAATAACCTCGAGCAGATGCGCGCGATTATGGAAGGTGCGGCGGCAACGGATAGCCCGGTGATTGTTCAGGCGTCCGCCGGCGCCCGGAAGTACGCGGGTCCCAATTTCCTTCGCCACCTTATTCTGGCGGCGGTGGAGGAGTTCCCCCACATTCCCGTGTGCATGCACCAGGATCACGGGGCCTCCCCGGCGGCCTGCCAGCAGTCCATCCAGCTGGGCTTTAGCTCCGTGATGATGGATGGCTCCCTCAAGGAAGATCAGAAAACCCCCGCCGATTACGACTACAACGTGGCGGTGACGGCGCAGGTGTCGGCCATGGCCCACGCCTGCGGCGTGTCCGTGGAGGGGGAACTCGGCTGTCTCGGGTCCTTGGAAACGGGCACGGCGGGGGAAGAGGATGGCGTGGGCGCCGAGGGAACGCTGAGCCACGACATGCTGCTGACGGACCCGGAAGAGGCCGCGGCCTTTGTGGCCGCCACCAAAGTCGATGCGCTCGCCATTGCCATCGGCACCAGCCACGGCGCCTATAAGTTCTCCCGCCCGCCCACCGGCGACATCCTCGCCATCGACCGCATTAAGGCCATCCACGCCCGCATCCCCAGCACCCATCTGGTGATGCACGGCTCTTCCTCCGTCCCCCAGGAGTGGCTCGAAGTGATCAATCGCTTTGGCGGGGAGATCCCGGAAACCTACGGCGTGCCCGTGGAGGAAATTCAGGAAGGGATTCGCCATGGCGTGCGCAAGGTGAACATCGATACGGATCTGCGCTTGGCGTCCACCGGCGCCACGCGCCGCTTCCTGGCGGAAAACCCCGCGGAGTTCGATCCGCGGAAGTTTTTGAAGGAAACCATGACCGCCATGAGGGCAATCGTGGTGGCTCGTTACGAGGCCTTCGGCACCGCCGGGCAGGCAAGCAAGATCACCTCCCTGTCCTTCGATGCCATGAGCGATCGCTACCGCGCAGGTAGCCTGGACCCGGTGCTGGCCTAGGCGAGCCTAGAACAGCACCCGGGTTTTGATGGTTCCGGGGACGGCGCGCAGGCCTGCCAGGGCCTGCTCGCTATGCTCGGCATCGGTGTCGATCACCACGTAGCCGATCTCCGGATTGGTTTGCAGCGTCTGCGCCGAGATATTTAGGCCGTTCTCCGAGAAGACGGCGTTGATGCCAGACATCACCCCGGGCACGTTGCGGTGGATGTGCAGTAGCCGATGTGAGCCCTCGTGCTGGGGCAGAGCGACCTCGGGGAAGTTCACCGAACCGACCGTGGAGCCGTTGTCGCTGTAGAGCGCGAGCTTCTCCGACACCTCGGCGCCGATGTTCTCCTGCGCTTCCATGGTGCTGCCGCCGATGTGCGGCGTGAGAATGACGTTACGGAGCCCCTGCAGGGGAGATTCGAAGGGATCGTCGTTGCTCTTCGGCTCCACGGGAAAGACGTCGATCGCGGCGCCCAGGAGATGGCCCGCCTTCAGCCTGCTGGCCAGGGCGTCGAGGTCCACGACCTTCCCTCGGGAGGCGTTGATCAGCACGGCCTTGGATTTCATGCGATCGATCGCCGCGGCGTCGATGAGGCCTTCCGTGGTTTTCGCGGCGGGCACGTGGCAGCTGACCACGTCGGCCTGGGCAAGCAGCGTCCCCAGATCGTCAATCTGCTCGGCGTTCCCCAGTTTCAGCTTGCGCACCACGTCGTAGAAGCAGACCCGCATGCCCAGGGCTTCCGCCATCACCCCCAGCTGAGCCCCAATGTTGCCGTAGCCGATGATGCCGAGGGTTTTCCCCCGAAGCTCGAAGCTGTCCGCGGCGCTTTTCAGCCAGCCGCCCTCGTGGGCCATGAGGCTCTTTTCCGGGATTCCGCGAAGCAAAAGGATGGCTTCGGCCAGCACGAGCTCGGCGACCGAGCGGGTGTTGGAGAAGGGCGCGTTAAACACCGGGATACCCAGACTTAGAGCGGCCTTGAGGTCGACCTGGTTGGTCCCGATGCAGAAGCAGCCGATGGCCATAAGACGCCGGGCCGCTTCAAGCACTTCGGCGTCCAGCTGGGTGCGGGAGCGGATCCCCACCATGTGCGCTTGGCTGACCTTTTCGAGGAGCGTATCCCGGTCCAGCGCGCCCTTGAGCTGCTCGACGTTGCGGTAGCCTGCACGGGCCAAGTTGTCCACGGCGGATGCATGAATGCCTTCCAGCAATAAAATACGAATCTTGTCCTTCGAAAGGGACGTGATGGGGGCGACCATGGGGGATCTCACGAGGGGGGAGAGAAGCCGTCCATGGTAGCATAGCGGCCTTCTGCGCATAGGCCGGAGAGCCGACCATGACCACCGCTACAGCGCCTTCCCCCGCCCTCTCGAGCGCCGGGGCCGCGGCCCTTGCTGAGGCCTTCGGCGAACGCTTTAGCACCGCCCCCGAGGATCTCGCCCACTGGGGCCGGGACTGGACCCGAAGCTTTACCGTGGCTCCCAGCGCCGTGGTGTTCCCGGAGACGGAAGGCGAAGTTCAAACGCTCGTGGCGCTGGCCCGAACGCACGGCTTTAAGCTTGTGCCCTCGGGGGGGCGTACGGGCCTTTCCGGCGGCGCCGTGGCGCCTGCAGGGGAGGTGGTGGTCTCCTTTGATCGCATGAATAAGGTGCTGGGCTTTGATCCCGCGGGGCGCCTGTTGCGATGCCAGCCCGGGGTGGTGGTGGCCGAGGTGGCGGCCCGAGCCGAGGCCGAGGGCCTCTACTACCCCGTGGACTTCGCCTCCGCGGGCAGCGCCCAGCTTGGGGGCTCGGTGGCGACCAATGCGGGCGGCATCAAGGTCATCCGCTACGGCATGACCCGCCAGTGGGTGGCGGGGCTCCGCGTTGTAACGGGTACGGGCGAAGTGCTCGAGCTGGGCCGGGGCCTGGTGAAGGACAATACGGGCTACGACCTCAAGCACCTGGTCATTGGCTCCGAAGGCACCCTAGGCCTGATCACCGAGGTGACCGTTCGTCTTACCACCCCGCCAGGCCCCCTGTCGGTGCTGGTGCTGGCCCTCCCGGCCTTCCCAGACGTCATGAAGGTGCTGTCGACCTTCGAGCGCGCCGTTCCCGTGACCGCCTTTGAGTTTTTCTCTGAGCTGGCGCTGCAAAAGGTGGTGGCTCGGGGCGATCTCACCCGGCCCTTTGCCGAGCCTGCGCCCTTTTACGCCCTCATCGAATTTGAGGGGGACGGGGAGGCAGCGCTGGAAGCCTTCGAGCACTGTCTGGAGGCGGGCTGGGCCAGCGATGGGGTGGTTAGCCAGAGCGGGGAGCAGGCTGCGCGCCTCTGGCGCCTACGGGAGGACATCTCCGAGACCATCGCGGCCTGGACGCCCTACAAAAACGATATCGCCGTGCCCGTGGCCGCCGTTCCCGAGTTCCTGGCGGCGGTGGACGAGCGGGTGACCGCGGCCTACCCGGATCTTGAGGTAGTGTGGTTTGGGCACATCGGAGACGGCAACCTGCACCTGAATATTTTAAAGCCCGACGACGTGTCCCAGGAGGCGTTCTACGAGCGTTGTCACCGCGTTTCTCCGGAAATCTTCGCCGCCGTGCAGGCCCTGGGGGGGAGCATTTCCGCGGAGCATGGGGTCGGCCTGCTGAAGAAGGACTACCTTCATTTCTCTCGCGGTGAAGCGGAGCGCACCCTCATGAAGGCCGTGCGCCAGGCCTTCGACCCCGATGGGGTGCTAAACCCCGGTAAGCTCCTCTAGCGGGGAGCGGTCTTTACCGTCACGCCCCGGGGGCTGGCGACGAACAGCTGATCGGCGCGGCGCAGCGCGAAGAGGCCGTTGCACACCACCCCGGGCCACTGATTGAGCGCTTGCTCCTGAGCCGCGGGGTCCCGGAGGTCGAGGCCTCGGACATCGAGAATGGGGTGGCCGTTATCCGTGATGACCCCCGGGCGCCGCGTGGCTTCCGCGCCCTGGGCGCCGAGGGCCCGGCGCAGGGGCGCCTCCGCCAGTTCGATGTACTCGATGGGAAGGGGGAACGCGCCTAGGGTGTTCACGCACTTACTTTCGTCCACGAGGCAGTAGAAGGTCTCCGCGGCGCTGGCGACGATCTTCTCCTGCGTGAGGGCTGCGCCGCCGCCCTTGATCAGGGCGAGGTTGGGGTCCGCCTCATCGGCGCCGTCGATGTAGAGAGCCAGGGGACCGCTTTCCTGGAGGGACAGCACGCGAATGCCGTGGCCCTCCAGCCGCCTGGCAGAGGCGACGCTGCTGGCGACGGCCCCGTCGAACTGATCCTTCAAAGGCCCTAGCGCATCAATAAAACAGTTTGTGGTGGACCCGGTGCCAATACCCAGGACCACCCCCGCCCCCAGGGTGGGCCGAAGGGCCTCGAGGGCCGCCTCCGCAGCGAGACGTTTTTGCTCATCTTGGGTCATGGCGTCCTGTCCTCGGGTCCGGGAAGCTGGCTCTGGGGCAACGGAGTGTTTAGTCTTTCGCCCCCCGAGGCCGCCGGCATGCTCATCATGCTTGAGCAAACAGTCAAGCGCATTCTTGAAGCGAAAGTTTACGATGTGGCGCAGGAGACGCCCCTGTCTCCCGCGCCCTTCCTGTCCGCGCGCCTGGGCCATGAGATTTGGCTGAAGCGCGAGGATCTCCAGCCCATCTTCTCCTTCAAGATCCGGGGCGCCTACAACATGATGGCGCATCTCGACGAGGACGCCCGGCGTCGTGGGGTCATCACCGCCTCCGCCGGTAACCATGCCCAGGGCGTGGCCCTTGCGTCGGCGAAGCTAGGCATCAAAGCCACCATCGTCATGGGGAACAACACCCCGGACATCAAGATACGCGCCGTGCGCGCCCGGGGGGCGAACGTTGTCCTTCACGGGGATAGCTTCGATGATGCGCGGGTTTTTGCGGAAGCCCGCATGAAGGCCGAGGGGCTCACCTGGGTACCGCCCTACGATCACCCCCTGGTAATTGCGGGGCAGGGGACGGTGGCCCTTGAGATGCTGCGCCAGCACCCCGGACCCCTCGATGCCATTTTCGTCCCCGTGGGGGGCGGCGGATTGCTGGCGGGCATCGCCGCCTACGTGAAATACCTCCGCCCCGAGGTGAAGGTGATTGGGGTGGAATCGGAAGGTTCGGCCTGCTTCGCCGCGGCCCGGAAGGCCGGTCGGCGTGTGCGCTTGCCCTTTGAGTCCCTGGATCTCTTTGCCGACGGCGTGGCCGTAGCCCAGATGGGGTCCCATACCTGGAAGCTCGCGCGGCGCTGGGTTGACGACGTGGTGACCGTCTCCACGGATGAGATTTGCGCTGCGATTAAGGACGTTTTTGAAGACACCCGATCCCTCGCTGAGCCGGCGGGGGCCCTGGCCCTCGCGGGTCTGAAGAAGTGGGCGGCAAGCGCCGCGCCGGGGCAGCGCCTTATCGCGATTCACAGTGGTGCGAACGTGAATTTTGATCGCCTTCGCCACGTGGCCGAGCGGGCCGAGGTGGGGGAAGCGCGGGAAGCGCTTCTGGCGGTCACCCTTCCGGAACGCCCTGGCGCCTTCCGCCGGTTTGCTAAGGTGTTGGGAAAGCGTGCGGTGACGGAGTTTAACTATCGCTACGCTGAGGCCAGCGAAGCCCAGGTGTTTGTGGGGGTGAAGATCGCCGAGCGGAGCGATCGGCCGGCCTTAGTGGCCCAGCTGCAAAACGCGGGCTATGCCGTGCAGGACCTCACGGATAACGAAATGGCCAAGGTCCACGTGCGCCATTTGGTCGGGGGGCACAGCGCTGCCCAGATCCCCGAACGCCTTTTCCGCTTTGAGTTCCCGGAGCGCCCCGGAGCCTTGGGACAGTTCCTGGGCGTGCTAGGCACGCGCTTTAATATTTCCCTTTTCCATTACCGGAATCACGGTGCCGCCTGGGGCCGGGTCCTGGTGGCCTTCCAGGCGACGCCGGCGGACCGAGCGGCCCTCCGGGAGGCCCTTTCGGCCACGGGCTACCGCTTCTGGGAAGAGACAGACAATCCCGCCTATAAAGCCTTTCTCGGCTAGCTAGGGCTGAACGGCGCCCAGGAGGCGGCGCGCTCGGGGGGAGAAGCACTGCACTCCGGCCTCCGTCACCACCGCATCCAACCGCACATCATGGGGTGCGCTCGTCCAGGGCGCGCAGCCCTGAAAGGCATAGGCGATTCCAAGCAGAAAAGGCCGGTGGGGCCAGTGGGCCGCGAAGCTACTGTCGTAGAAGCCCCCGCCGCGACCGAGGCGGTCGCCGGCGCTGGAGAAGGCCACAAGGGGCACGATAACCCAGGAGAGCGTCCAGGCGGGTCGCAGTCCCCGGTTCGGGGCGGGAATGCCATAGCGGCCTGGGGCAAGATAGGTGGGATCCCCGAAGCGTAGCTGGGGTCGCTCGGTAAAGGGGCTGATGCGCGGCAGGTAGGTTTGGGTGGCGCCGGCGCTTAGGGCGGCGGCCAACGGTGCGGGGTCGATTTCCCCGTCGCTGGGACGATAGAGCCCGAGGTGCCGAGGCGGTGGTGGCGCACAGCGGGCCAAGGCGGCGGCGGCGCTGGCAGCGGCGGCGGCGCGAAATGCTGGGGAGAGGCCCCGGCGCCGGCGGCGGAGGGTGCGACGAAGGCGGCGCAGCTCGGCGTTATTGCGCATGAGAATCCCCGGGAATGCCGCTGCTGACTGTGCCCTTGAACCCAGCGGTCCAAGGTGGAGGTTCAGGTCTGGCCAAAGGCTTTCCGACGCGCGGACATGCACACCGGCTTCAACACTTCACCTCCGGGTAGTGCTATAAGGCTCGAGAGCTGCATCAGCTGGCGAACACCCCAGGGCGCTCGGCGATTATAGCGTTTTACCCCAGTGCCCGGGGGCTTAATTGAGCTTTAGCTGACGCAACTGACCAAGGGCTTGTCCTACGCGCTCGGCAAGCCGATCGATGTCTTTCTGGCTATCGGCCTTCAGGGCTTCCTGCCCATCTTCCGCCGCGATGAGCTCGTAGGTGAGATTCAGCGCCGCCATCACGGCGATGCGCTCAAGGCCAATAATCTTTCCGCCATTGCGGATGGTCTGCATCTGCTGGTCGAGCCGTTGGGCGGCGCGCTCGAGGGCGCGTTCCTGCCCCGGGGGGCAGCTCACTTGGTAGTCCTTGCCGAGGAGATGCACGGTGAGGGTTTTGGGGTCGCTCATCCGTCCTGCTCCAAGCCCTTCAGGCGCCCAATCATGGCTTCGATCTTCGACCGCGCAAGCTCATTTTTTTCCATCAGCCGAGCCCGTTCCTGGGCCCACTCCTGGTGGCGCGCGAGCAACGCTTGGTTATCCCGGGAAAGCTGATCGCAGAGGCGAATCAGTTCCTCGAGGCGGCGCTCTAGCGTGGCAAGATCGAGCTGGCTCATGGGGGGCCCGGATGATGGCAAGACTGACGGATGATAACAGGTCTGCTTTTGCGCACCAGAGCGCGCCGAAGGCCGTGCTAAACTCCTAAAAACGCAAGGAAAGGAGTAGACCGGTGGGCGATTTTGATGCGGCCGTGGAGGTCCTTAGCCCGCTCGCAACCCCCATGGAGGTGCAGGGGCTTTTTTGTGGCGTCTATTGCGTCAGCAAGGCGGCGCCGGAAAGGGCCCTTTGGCACGAAATGCTTCGCGCCCATTTTGGGGAAGAGGCGCCCTTTCTCGACGCCGTGGATGTGCTCGCCGCGGCCCAGGGCCAGGCCCTTGCCGATGAAAATCTGTCCTTCCAGCTGCTGCTTCCGGACGATGAGGCCCCCCTCGAAGACCGCGCCGATGGCCTTGCGCGCTTCTGCGGTGCCTTTCTTTCGGGCTATGGCTTAAGCGGTGGCCAGCTCGATGCGGAGGACCGGGAAGCCATGGAAGACCTGGCGGCCATTGCTCAGCTATCTGATCAGCTCGATGACGACGAAGAGAACGCCCAAAATCTCGAGATGCTCATTGAGCATGTGCGCATTGTGGTCCTTAATCTTGCTGAACCGGGAGCAACGGCATGACCGCCAGGAAGGCTGTGCAAGGGATCTCCGCCAAGGAATATGCTGAGCGCCGGCGCGCTGCGCTGGACGCCGTAGCGCCCCAAAGCGCCCTGCTTCTTCCCGCAGGTCGGGAGCTGCTCCGCAACGGCGATACCCACTATCCCTTTCGACAAAGCTCGGATTTCCTCTATCTCACGGGGTTCCAGGAGCCGGACGCGATTCTGGTGCTTCTGCCGGGGCGCCGGGCCGGGGAAACGGTGCTCTTTTGCCGAGATCACGACGCCCGTCGGGAGCGCTATGACGGGCCTCGCCTTGGTCCGGAGCAGGCGGCGGAGGCCCTGGGCCTCGATGATGCCTTTCCCCTCAGCGATATCGACGACATCCTTCCCGGACTGCTCGAGGATCGCAGCCAGGTTTACCTGCCCCTGGGGGCCGACGAGGCCTTTGAGGCTCAGGTGCGGGGATGGATTGAGGATTGCCGGAGCCGGCGGGGGGGGCCCGTAGCGGCCCTTGAGCTCACCGATTCTGGCCACATCCTCCACGAACTTCGCCTCTTTAAGAGCCCTGCGGAACTTCGCCTCATGCGGGAGGCGGCGCGTATTTCCGTGCTGGCCCATGAGCGCGCCATGGCGCGGGCGGCGCCGGGGGTTCCCGAGTACGTTCTAGAAGCGGAGATCGCCTACGCCTTTCGGAGCGAAGGGGCGACGGGGCCGGCCTACCCCAGCATCGTGGGAAGCGGCGCCAATGCTTGCATCATGCATTACGTCGATAACGCCGCTCCCTTGCCCGAGGGCGGGCTCGTGCTCATTGACGCCGGGGCGGAGTATCAGGGCTATGCCGCGGATATCACCCGCACCTTCCCCGCTTCCGGGCGCTTTACGCCCCTCCAGCGCCAGCTCTACGACCTCGTCTTCGCGGCGCAGACCGCCGCCATCGAGGCCGTGCGTCCCGGCGCGACCTTTAATGATCCGCACCTCGCGTCCCAGCGCGTGCTCATTGCGGGCCTGATCGAACTGAAGGTGCTCACGGGCACGGTGGAGGGCATCTTGGCCGACGGCAGCGCCATGCCCTTTTTGGTGCACCGCTGTTCCCATTGGCTGGGGATTGATGTCCACGACGTCGGCGAGTACCGCTTCGGCGAAGCCTGGCGAATTCTGGAGCCGGGAATGGTGCTGACCATCGAGCCGGGCCTTTACTTCCCCGCTGATCTTCCGGAAACGCCGCGAGCCTTCGCGGGCATTGGCATTCGTATTGAGGACGACGTGCTGGTCACGGCCACGGGCTACGAGGTGCTCACGGAGGCGGCGCCCCGGGACGGCGACGCCATCGAGGCGCTCATGGCCCAGAGCGGCTCATGAGCCTCGCCCCCGATGCCCCGCCCCTGGCGGTGATTGGCGGGGGCATCGTGGGCTGCGCCCTGGCCCTGGCCTTGGATCACGCTGGGGTGCCCGTGGTGCTGCTCGATCAGGGACCGCCCCCGGGGCCCGAGAGCGATCCTCGCCGAGGCGTGGCCCTCGCGCCGGACGTGCTCGCGTTCCTTGCCGGGCTGGAGGTCGACGTGCCGCAAACGCCCTACGCGCACATGACCGTCTGGGACCACAGCGGCCCAGCGGCCCTGCACTTTTCCGCCACCGAGGTCGGGCTTCCCCGCCTCGGGGCCATGGTGGAAAACGACCGGCTCCGCTGGGCGCTCACCCAGACCCTTCATGCCCGGGGCGTTCCCCTTCGCTGGGGGGCGCGGGTGGCCCAGGTTCGCTGGCCGAGCCTTGGCGTCGGTCCGCAGCTTACCCTTCTTGATGGCGAGACCCTGCCCGTGGCGCTGGTCTGCGCCGCCGATGGCGGCCATTCTCCGCTGCGTGGGCTTGCGGGCATCGGGGTCCAGGATGAGCCCATGCATCAGCGCGCCGTGGTGACGGCGGTGGTGACGGAGCGGCCCCACGAGGCCACGGCCTGGCAACGCTTTCTGCCCACGGGCCCCCTGGCCTTCCTGCCCCTGGATGATGATGCCGAGGGACGCCATCGGTGCTCCGTGGTATGGAGCGTTGATGAAGACCGAGCGCGAGTCCTGGAGGCGCTCGACGACGACGCCTTTTGCGAAGCGCTTAGCGAGGCCTTCGAATATCGCTTGGGCGCGGTGTTGTCCGCGGTGCCTCGAGCGGCCTTTCCCCTGCAGCAGCGCCACGCGGAGCGCTACGCGGCCCCGGGCCTCGTACTGCTGGGGGATGCGGCCCACGTGGTCCACCCCTTGGCGGGGCAGGGCGTCAACTTAGGTCTGCGGGACGTCATGGCCCTTGTGCCGACGCTGGGGACTGGGCTTCGCCAGGGCACCTTGGGCGATCCCGCTCAGTTCGCGGCCTATGAGCGGCACCGGCGCCGGGATAATGCCCTTATGCTGCGCGCCTTCAGTGCCCTTAAACGCGGCTTTGCGCCGGCCTCTGGCCCCACGGCTTGGCTCCGTCAGCAGGGCCTGGGCTTCCTTGATCATCAACCGGTATTGCGCCGGCGCTTCATGGCCCAGGCCCTGGGCCTTGCCCCCGAGGCCGGCGCTACCCTGCCCGAAACCCTAGGAGTCTCCCCATGAGCAGCGCTTTGAAACGTACCCCCCTTGCCGAGGCCCACGAGGCCGCGGGCGCCAAGATGGTTCCCTTCTTTGGGTGGGAAATGCCCCTCCACTATGGCTCGCAGCTCGTAGAGCACCATGCGGTGCGGGGCTGCGGTGGCATTTTTGACGTTTCGCACATGACCGTGGTGGATATTTCGGGCCCCGATGCGATGGCCTATCTGCAGCGCCTGCTGACCCAGGATGTGGCGATCCTGGCGCCGGGGCAGGCCAGCTACGGCGCGTTGCTTAATGAGGCCGGCGGCGTGATCGACGACCTCATCGCCTATCGCCGCACCGAGGGTTATCGCCTCATCGTGAACGCGGCGACTCGGGACGGGGATCTTGCCTGGCTTGAGGCCCATCGCACCGACGCCGTGGAGATTAAGGAGCGCGCCGAGCTTGCCATGCTCGCTGTGCAGGGCCCGGAAGCCCTGGCCCGGGCCACGGCATGGTTAGGCGCCGCGGCGCCAGCCCTGGCGGCCCTGCCCCCCTTTGCCTTCTTGGAGGACGGGGATCGGTTCATCGCGCGGACCGGCTATACGGGAGAGGACGGCTTTGAAGTGGTGCTGCCGGCGGCGGAGGCCGTTGACGCCTGGGCGACACTGCTCGCGGCGGGGCTGGCCCCGGCGGGGCTGGGCGCCCGGGATACGCTCCGCCTCGAAGCCGGCATGAACCTCTACGGGCAGGATATGGATCAGACCGTATCGCCGCTGGAAGCCAACATGGGCTGGACCGTAGCCTGGGCCCCAGAGGACCGGGCCTTCCTTGGCCGGGACGCGCTTGCGGCGCAGAAGGCGGAGGGGGTCCCGACGCGACAGGTGGGGCTGCGCCTAGAGGGTAAGGGCGTGCTTCGGGCGGGACTTGCCGTATGCGAGGAAGGCGCAGACGGCGTTTGGACGCCCGTGGGCACCCTCACCTCCGGGGCCTTTTCCCCGACCTTAAAGGAGGGCATCGGGCTGGCACGCATCAAAGCGACCGTACCTAAGGGGGCCAACCTTGCGGTGGAAATGCGCGGCCAGTACCGGCGAGTGCTGCGTTGCCGCCCACCGTTCATCAAAAAGCGCTCCTGAAGCCATGAAAGGCCTTCATGCTGCGGGGGGAAAGGCTCCCATGACGCGCCTAAGCGCGTAGAATGCCACGCAAATTCAGCCACCCCGATCAACCAGGGAGACCCCGTCCATGAGTGATATCCCCGCCGATCTCAAATACATCGCCTCCCATGAATGGGTACGCGTAGAAGGGGATGGCACCGTCACCGTAGGGGTCACGGATCATGCCCAGGACGCCCTCGGGGATGTGGTCTACGTGGAGCTTCCGGAGATCGACGTCGTGCTGAGCGCTGGGGATGAAGCCGGCGTCGTGGAGTCGGTGAAGGCGGCTTCCGATATCTACACCCCGCTCTCGGGCACGGTCATCGCAGTGAATAGCACGCTGGAAGATGCCCCGGAGCAGGTCAACAGCGATCCCTATGGTGAAGGCTGGTTCTTTAAGCTCCGCCTCGCCGATGCGGGGGAGCTCGACGAGCTCCTCGATGCTGACGGCTACGCGGACGTCTGCGACGCCGACGCTTGAGTTCTTGCCCCGGCCCCGGGGCGAGGTTTTCCACGGGCCCTCCCCTAGCGGGCATTCGCTCCGCTAGGCCTATGGGAGCACAGTGAAATGCCGTTCATTCCCCACACGGAAGGCGATACGAAAGCCATGCTCGAAACGCTGGGCGTACCCAGCATCGAGTCGCTTTTCGATGAAATTCCTAAGGGCTTCCTCGCCTCGCCTTTGGCCCTTCCCGAGGGGGAAAGCGAGATGGCGCTCATGGCGGACTTTGCCGCCCGAGCCCGCCGCGACGACAACGTCCTGTGCTTTGCGGGCGCCGGCGCCTATGACCACCACATTCCCTCCGCCGTGTGGGACCTCGTGAGCCGCGGGGAAATCATGACGGCCTACACGCCCTACCAGGCGGAAGCGAGCCAGGGCACGCTGCAAACCATCTACGAATACCAGTCCATGATCGCCAAGCTGACGGGCATGGACGTGGCGAACGCGTCCGTTTACGACGGGGGTTCGGGCCTCGCCGAGGCGGCTCTGATGGCCGTGCGGTCGGCGCCGCGTAAGCACGCCCGTACGCTGCTCCTCGCTGGGGGCCTGAATCCTCGCTACCGGGCCGCCTGTGAAGCCATCGTGCAGCACCAGGGTCTCACCCTTCGTGATCTGCCCCTGGAGGCCGACGGTACCCTAAGCCCGGCTACCCTTGCGGCGGCCATGGACGAGGACTGCGCCGCTCTGGTGATCAGCCAGCCGAACTTTTTTGGCGTGCTAGAAGACGTCCATGCGCTCACGGACCAAGCCCAGGCGGCAGGGCTTTTGGTGATTGCGGTCGTCAATCCCATCGCTCTGGCGGTGCTCACGCCGCCCGGGGCCTGGGGATCGGCGGGGGCCGATATCGTAGTGGGCGACGGCCAGCCCCTGGGCATTCCCATGGCTTCCGGGGGGCCCTACTTCGGCTTCCTCTGCGCACGGCAGAAGCTGGTGCGGCAGATGCCCGGACGCATCGTGGGTCGTACCGTCGACCTCGACGGCAAAACGGGCTACGCCCTCACCCTGCAGGCGCGGGAACAGCACATCCGCCGGGGCAAGGCGACCTCAAACATCTGTACCAACCAAGGCCTTCTCATGACCGCCGGCACTATCTACATGGCGCTGCTGGGCCCGGAGGGGCTCAGCCGGGTGGCGGGGCACTGCTATGGCCAGCTCCGCGCGCTCCTTGCGGCGCTCACGAGCCTGCCGGGGGTGCGCTCCGTACATAGCGGCGTGCACTTCCACGAGGCCGTGATCGAGCTACCCGTACCGGCAAAGGCCGTGGTGGAGGCCCTCGCCGAGCACCGCATCCTCCCCGGCGTCGCCCTGAGCGACTTCTGGCCCGAGCGCACCCATGAACTCCTCGTGTGCGCCACGGAGAAGCGCACGGCGGAGGACATTGCGCAATTTAAGGAAGCGTTGGGGCGGGTTTTGGAAACCCTTGGCACGGAGGTCGCCCAATGAGCATGCACCTTGAAGAGGGCGGCATCGCCCCCGGCGCAACCCTGTTTGATCAAAGCGTTCCCGGCCGGAGCGCTGGGGCGCAGCTGCTCCCCCCGCCTCCGCCCCTCGATGATCTCCCCGAGGGCCTCCGCCGGGCGGCACCGCCGGCGCTCCCCGAGGTTTCCGAGCTTCAGGTAGTGCGGCACTTCACGCGCCTGTCGGGACGTAACTTTGCCATCGATCGGCAGTTTTACCCCCTGGGCTCCTGCACCATGAAGTACAACCCGCGGGGGGCGCACCGGGCGGCGAGCCTACCTGGATTCCTGGGTCGTCACCCCCTGGCGCCCGTATCCCTGTCTCAGGGGCTCTTGAGCGTTTTCCATGACCTCCAGGAAATGCTGGCGGAAATCACGGGCATGGATGCCGTTTCCCTCGCCCCCATGGCCGGCGCCCAGGGCGAATTCGCGGGCGTGGCCATGATCCGGGCCTATCACGAGGCCCGCGGAGATCACGAGCGGCAGGAAATTATCGTGCCCGTGGCCGCCCATGGAACGAACCCGGCCACCGCCGTGATGTGCGGCTATCGGGTCCGGGAGGTGAAGGTCGACGCTTCCGGAGACGTCGATCTCGATGATCTGAAGGCGGCGCTGGGCCCCCAAACCGCTGGGCTCATGATGACCAACCCGAGTACCTGCGGCGTGTTTGAGCGCAACATCGGGGCCATCGCCGATGCGGTGCACGAAGCCGGGGGGCTGCTCTACTACGACGGAGCCAACCTGAACGCCATCTTGGGCAAGGCGCGCCCCGGGGACATGGGCTTCGATGTCCTGCACATGAACCTGCACAAAACCTTTGCGACGCCCCACGGCGGTGGCGGGCCCGGAGCGGGCCCCGTGGGCGTTGGGGAGCGGCTCCGGCCCTACCTGCCCTCGCCTCGGGTGGTGAAGGAGGACACGGAAGACGGGGCGGCGCACTATCGCTGGGAAACGACGGCGGAGGCGCCGAACTCCATTGGTCCCCTGTCGGCTTTTATGGGCAACGCGGGCATTTTGGTGCGGGCCCTGGCCTACGGTCGCATGTTGGGTCGGGATGGGCTGGTGCGGGTGGCGGAATACGCCACCTTAAATGCGAACTATCTGGCGCGGCGGCTTAGCGATGCGGGCCTCACCCTCGCCTACCCGGAGCGGCGGGCCAGCCACGAATTTATTTTGACCTTCGGGGCACTGGAGAAGCGCACGGGGCTGACGGCCATGGATTTGGCGAAGCGGCTCCTGGACTTTGGCGTCCACGCGCCCACCACCTACTTCCCCCTGCTGGTGCCCGAGTGCTGGCTGGTGGAGCCCACGGAAACGGAGACGAAGGAAACCCTCGATCACTTCGTGGCCGTGCTCCAGCGTTTGCTGGAGGAAGTGGACAGCAATCCGGAGCAGATTCGCGGTGCCCCCTGGACCCTGCCCGTACGCCGCCTGGACGACGTTCGCGCGGCGCGCCAGCTTGATCTCGTCTGGCAGGGTCCGCCCGCGGCCGCCTAGGAGGCGGGCTTCCCCTTCGGCCCCGGAAAGGCGAGCACCTTCCCGCCGCCCCGGGGCGCTTCCGAAGCGTCGCGGGGCGCGATGCGCTCTCCGGGACCCTCGGCCGTCAGCCGAAGCTGATCCCAGGGGTCCCCGGCCTCGGCCACCTTCGCCGCCAGCCAGGGGGCGGGGGGGGCAAAGGTCCAGCGCCGGAACCCCTTTCGACCCTCGGTGCCCTGGCGAAGGGTGGCGGCCCGAGCTCCGGCGTCGGGCCCGCGAAGCACCACCACTTCGGGTAACTGTTGGGCCAAGGTTAGGGCGGAGGCGTAGTGCAAGGGCCGGCCCCGCGCGGGGCTGCTGAGCTGGGTGAGCGTGCGCTGCCCGAGGGCTTCCCAGGCCGAGTTTTGGAAGAGCGCCGCCGCAATCAGAAGCGCCTCGAGCGCCATTACGAGCGGGCTTTGTCGTGCCCCGTCCCCGGCCTCCACGGCCTCAAAGCTAAGGCCCTCTGCCAACGCAGCCGCGAGCTGTTCCCCTCGAGCGGCCAGGAGGGGATGCCAGTCCTCCTGCAACGCCTCGAAGATGCCAAGGAGGAGCGCACCCTGGGCGCCGAGGCGCGCCTCGGGCGTGCTGGGAGGGGCGGCGGGATCCGGGAGCCAGCCCACCTCGCCTAGGCTCCAGGCCAGGGGCACCTCGTCGACCCCATCCTGCAACAGTTCCTCCAGCAGGGCTTGGCCGTGGGTGAGGGCGCGCTCGTCGGAAAGCGCCGCCCCGGCCACCAATAGCGCTCGGGCCGCGAGGGCATTGCCCAGGGTGGGATAGAGGGCGGTGAAGTCGAGGGGCGGACGCTGGTTCTTCAGCCAATCGAGGCCGGCTTCTAGCGCTTCCCTCGCTGCGCCGCTTTCGAGGCCGAGGCGATCCACCACGGAACGCCAGGAATCCCGGCGCTCAAGGCGCCAGAGCCGCCCCTCATTCGCCGCCTTATCCAGCCCATAGAGGGTTTCAAGGACGGCGTAGGCCGGCTCCGAGAGGCCGCGCGCAAGGTCCGCTCGGTGGTAAAGGAAGGGCGCCTGGGGATCCTCCCGGAGCACCGTGTGCTCGGCCACGGGCACGCGGCCACCGTGGGCCTCGAGAAGATCGCACAGCCACGCCGTGCCCCGGCTCAGGGCCTGGGAGAACAGGGGATCTGGCCCATAGCGAAGGGCTTCCGTCAGGGTCAGCAGCAGGAGGGCCGTATGATCGGTGCGCCGCTCCGGGTAGGGCTCGCGCCAGCTGCGATCCAGGCTGTGATTAAAGAAGCCCCCGCCGACGTGATCCTGAAGTCCGCGCCGGCAGAGCGCCGTTAGGGTCATCATGGCATCGTCGCGAAGCTCGGGGATCGCCAGCTGCGCGCCGAGGAGGGCCGGAAAGGGCTGCTTGGGCCCCGTGCCCACCCCATATTCCCGGGGGTCCGTAGCCTGCGCGAGGGCGGCCCGAAAGGCCTTTTCGATAGGCCCCCAGCCCCCCTGGCCCGGGAGCGCCCCCAGGGCTTCCGCCTCCGCTTCGAGGATCGCCGTGCCCTGGGCCTCCACCGCCGACCTGTCCGTTTCGAGCTGCTCCAAAATGGCCGTGAGGACCCGCTCGGCCTCCGGTCCATAGCCGCCTTGGGGGCCACTTAAGGCGCTGGCCGTCAAAAAAGGCCGCCCTTCCGGACTAAAAAACACCAGGAGCGGGCTTGGGGCTGGCTGCTGGTGCACAATGGCGTGCCAGCGAGCAAGGCGTTCCGGGGCAACGCCATAGTCCCGGTCGAAAAAGGTGAACTCAAAGGCGTCGGCGAGGGGCGAACCGGCCAGCGGGGCCAGAGCGTCCTCCAGCATGCGCCGAGTGCGCAGGCAGCGACCGTCCCCAAGGAGCAGCAGCGTAGGCCTTTCGCTGGGCGACGGCGTGGCCGACCCCCGGGCCCAGGGCAGCGGGTGGTGCGCGAGGAGGGTGGTCAGGCTCCAGTGCCGATGCCCACGGGGGGCTGGCGGCGCGAGCGGGTCCAGGGGCATGGGATCGCCTTATTTCCAGAATTCCACGGCAGCATAGCGCACCCCCTGGGCTGCGCCGAAGTCTTGAACCCTGCGGGGAGAGGAGTAGAAGCGGTGACGGAACGATTGCGGTTAAAACCTCGGGAAGAGCGGCGTCTTCGCGGGGGGCACGTGTGGATCTATTCCAACGAGATTGATACGGCGGCGACGCCCCTGAAGGCCTTTGCGCCGGGGGACGAGGCGGTGCTGGAAAATGCCCAGGGCCGGCCCCTGGGGCGGGTGCTGGTGAGCCCTCAGGCTCTCATTTGCGCCCGCTTGTTCAGTCGCGATCCCCAGCAGGGCTTTGATGAGGCCCTGGTCCTCGAGCGCCTTCGGGCCGCCCTTACCCTTCGAGAAGCCTGCTACGGTCAGGCTGGGTGCTATCGCCTGGTGTACGGCGAAAGCGACGGCCTTTCCGGGCTCGTGATTGATCGCTTTGGCCCCGTGGTGGTGGTGCAGACGGCCACGGCGGGGATGGATCGCCACCTGCCTTTGATCCTCTCGGCGCTAGAAACACTGCTCGCACCCCGCTCCATCGTGTTGAAGCAGGACAGCGGCGCGCGCAGCCTCGAAGGGCTGGAGGAAACGGTGGTGGTGCACGGCCAGCCCTTGGACGACGCCGTGCCCTTGGAGGAAAACGGCGTGCGCTTTCTGGCGCCGGTGCTCGAAGGGCAGAAAACCGGCTGGTTCTATGATCATCGGGAGAATCGGGCGCGGCTAGCGTCCTTGGCCAAGGGCGCGCGGGTGCTCGACGCCTTCAGCTATGTAGGGGCCTGGGGCCTGACCGCCCTCGCACAGGGCGCTGACGCCCTCGTGGCCGTGGATGGGTCGCAGCGGGCCCTGGAGCATCTGGAGGCCAATGCGGCGGCGCTCGGCCTATCCGACCGGGTGGAGACGGCCCGGGGTGACGCCTTCAAGGTGCTGGAGGCTCAGGCCGATGCCGGGGAGCGCTTTGACGTGGTCATCGTCGATCCCCCGGCGCTGATTAAGCGTCGCAAGGACCTCAAGGCGGGTCAGCACGGCTACGAGCGGCTCGCCCGGCAAGCCCTTCGGCTCACGGCGCCGGGCGGCCTGTGCCTCTTCGCCAGCTGCTCCCTTCATTACGACCGCGCCATGATGACCGACACCCTCCGCAGCGCCGCGCGGCACACGGACCGTTCCCTGCAAATGCTTTGGAGCCACGGCGCGGGGCTGGACCACCCCGTGCATCCAGCCATTCCTGAAACCGACTATTTAAAAGCGACCCTCGCTCGGGTGAGCCCCCCGGGGCGCGGCGGCGCCTTCTAGGACGTTGATGAACACCGCGTGACTGCGCAATGATGGAGTGACGTTTCCACCCTGGGGAAATCGGTGATCGACCGAGACGGTTTTAGGCCTAATGTCGGCATTATCCTCGCGAATGACGCGGGGCAGGTGCTGTGGGCTCGGCGCGTCGGCGGCCGAGATGCTTGGCAGTTTCCCCAGGGGGGGATGAATCCCGGGGAATCCCCGGAAGAGGCCATGTACCGGGAGCTCTGGGAGGAAGTGGGTCTGAAGGAGGACGCCGTCTCCGTGGAGGCCTGCACCCGGGGCTGGCTGCGCTATCGCCTGCCCCGACGTATGCTGCGGCGTCAGGAAGGCTCGCCCTTTGTGGGGCAAAAGCAGAAATGGTTTTTACTGCGCATGATCGGAGACGAAAGCGCTGTGCGCTTTGATCGTTCCGATAAGCCGGAATTCGACGTTTGGCGCTGGGTGTCCTACTGGTATCCCCTGGGCCAGGTGGTCCCCTTTAAGCGAGAGGTTTACCGCCGGGCGCTCGCCGAACTCGCCCCGAGGCTCACGCCCCGCTAACTTTTCCCAGGAGCTGGGGAGCGCATGCTCGATACGTTGCGAAGCATTGTGCAGGAAGTGAACAGCGCCCCCGATCTCGATGCGGTGCTGGGCCTCATCGTGGCCCGTGTTCACAGCTCCATGGGTACGGAGGTGTGCTCCGTTTACCTCGCTGACAGCGAGGATGGCCGCCTTCGCTTTATGGCCACGGAAGGACTCAACCGCGCCATGGTGGGCAAGCTCTCCCTCGCTCCGGGCGAGGGGCTTGTGGGTTTGGTCGCCCTGCGAGCCGAGCCCCTAAACCTTGACGACGCCCAACATCACCCGCGCTTTCGCTACCTCGAGGAAATTGGGGAAGAGGCCTACAACGCTTTTCTTGGGGTGCCCATCATCCACCAGCGCCGGGTGCTTGGGGTCCTGGTGGTCCAGCAGCGTCTTCAGCGTCGCTTTGACGCCAGCGAGGAAGCCTTCCTGGTTACCCTGTCAGCCCAGCTGGCGGGCATCATTGCCCATGCCGAGGCCACCGGGGGCATGGCACGACTGGGACGCCGCCGGGGCCAGCGCCGGGATGCGCGCTTTCCTGGCGTTCCCGGGGCGCCGGGGGTGGTGCACGGTACTGCCGTGGTGCTCTTTCCCTCGGCAACCCTTGAGGCCGTTCCCGACCAAAAGAGCGACGATGTGGCGCAGGAGCTTGAGCTCTTTCGCCGGGCCCTTGGTGCGGCGCGGACGGACATCGAAGGGCTTGGCGCCCAGCTTCAGGATCGGCTCAACGCCCAGGAGCGCGCGCTCTTCGATGCCTATCTGGCCATGCTCGACGACCGGGCCCTGGGCGAGGAGATTCGCCGGCGCATCGAAACGGGCCAATGGGCCCAGGGGGCGCTCCGGCAGGTCATTGAAGAGCACGTCGGCCACTTTGAGGCCATGGAGGACCCTTACCTTCGGGAGCGGGGCGCCGATCTGCGGCAGCTGGGGCAGCGTGTGCTGGCGCACTTGCAAGCTGAGAATCGCCCGCGTCAGCGGTTCCCGAAGAATACGATTATCGTCGGCGACGAAATCACCCCGGCGCTCCTAAGCGAAGTGCCCCCGGAGGCCCTTGCCGGGATCATTTCCCGTCGCGGCTCGGGGAACTCCCACATTGCCATTTTGGCCCGGGCCCTTGGGGTTCCGACGGTGATGGGGGCCGTGGATTTCCCCCTTTCCGCGTCCCATGGCGCTTCGGTCATCGTAGACGGCGCGGAAGGGGTCGCGATCCTCAACCCGTCCCGTGCGCTGCAAAAACACTATGGTGCCCTGGCGGCGGAGGAGCGGGAGTTTTCCGAAGGGCTCCAAAGCCTGCGCGATGCGCCCTGCGAGACCCTGGATGGCCATCGCGTGGCCCTGTGGGTGAACATCGGTCTGACTCAGGACCTCGCTCGGTCCCTCGATCAGGGGGCTGAGGGGGTTGGCCTCTACCGCACGGAAATTCCTTTCATGTCCTCCGACCGCTTTCCCACGGAGGATGAACAGTTCGCGCTCTACCGGGCGTCCCTGCGGGCCTTTGGGCCCCGCCCCGTGACCATGCGCACCCTGGATATTGGCGGCGATAAGGCCCTGTCCTACTTCCCCATCGCCGAGGACAACCCCTTCCTAGGTTGGCGGGGCATACGGGTGACCCTCGATCATCCGGAGATTTTCCTCATCCAGGTGCGCGCCATGCTCCGGGCCAGCGTGGATCACGAGGGTGCGCTCCGCATCATGCTGCCCATGATCACCAACCTGGCTGAGGTCGACGAATCCCTAGCGCTTATTGGTCGGGCTTATGACGAGGTGCTTGAGGAACTTGGCGGGGCGCGGGAACGGCTAAGGCGCCCCGATGTGGGCGTAATGGTAGAGGTGCCCGCGGCGGTCTATCAGGCGCCCCAGCTCGCCCAGCGCGTGGACTTCCTGGCCGTGGGCAGCAACGACCTTACCCAGTACATGCTGGCGGTGGACCGGAACAATCCCCGGGTGGCGGATCTCTACCAGGATCTCCATCCGGCGATTCTGGGGGCCTTAAAGGCGGTGGTGGACGCCGGGCGCCAGGCCCGCATTCCCGTGGGCATTTGCGGTGAGCTGGCGGGCAATCCCCTCGCAGCGGTGCTGCTGCTGGGCATGGGGGTGGACGTGCTCTCCATGAACAGCACGAACCTGCTTCGGGTGAAGTGGGTGCTCCGAGCCTTCACCTTCCGGGAGGCACGGCGCCTCCTTAAGGCGGCGCTGGCCATGGAGAGCGCCGACGCCATCGAGGGCCATCTCCGCGAGGCCCTGGCGGCGAAGCAGTTAAGCCGCGCTTTGGTTCGCGGCGTCCGGCCGAGCGCGCTCCCGGTGGCGCCCTAGGGCCCGGGACCCCTCCCAGCGCCCGCCAGGGCCGAAGCGGGACTCCTCAATCCAAACCTTCTCCGCGCCGACGGCGGCCAGCGTGCTGGCCCGCGTTCCGTAGGCCTCCCCCCGAATAAAGCAGGTGGCCGTGGGGCCAAAGCGTGAGGGCTCGAGCCCGGCGGCCCTGAGGGCCTCGTCGTTCACGGGGGTTTGGTCGCTTAGTAGAGCGCGCAGCTGCGCCCGGGACGGGGCCGCGGCTTGCAGCTGGGCGGCAAAGCCCTGGGCGATGCGTTGCTGCTTGGGCCAGCCGCTTCGGAGCCCCGCATTGGCCAGGGCATAGACACCGGGGGAGAGGGCCTCGGGCCTGCCGTTGCCGCGATTGCTGCCGTAGGCCAGGGTTTCGCCATCGAAAACCAGCAGGTTAAAGCCACGGTAGGCGTCGTGCGTCCCTTTGAGGCTCTCGAGATAGGAAAGGGAGGACCCGTCCCCGGCAAGGAAGCGCTCCACGAGTGCGCCCCGGGAAGCCGGAGGCAACGGGTCTGGCGGCGTTTCCGTAACGTTGGTCACCGCGGCGAAGCGCCCCCGGGGATGGACCCCGAGCCATGTGCCGCCGGCCTCCAGATCCCGGCCGGCCAGGAGGCCACTATCGGGCCAGGGGGCAAGGGGCGCGGCGGGGCGCGCATAGAACTCGTCCCGGTTGGCCAACACCAGCAGGGGCCAATCCGGTAGCACGCGATAGGCAACGGCAATCAGGCACATGGCGGGAAAATCCCGGGTCCGGTTCGTTCGGGGTCGCAGGGTAACCGTTTCCCTCCGCTGGGCCCAGGGCCTAGACTGGCGCCATGTGGACCTATCCCGACATCGA
>Ga0255780_10000770_pt1 | contig 30110 bp, 16 predicted proteins | sample 071ome_32_FD_179978 | JGI IMG/M metagenome (GOLD analysis project Ga0255780, IMG submission 179978) | Coastal salt marsh microbial communities from the Groves Creek Marsh, Skidaway Island, Georgia - 071405AT metaG (version 2) | ecosystem: Environmental > Aquatic > Marine > Intertidal zone >... | reverse complement strand
CGATCGTTCGCAGCGTCGCCGCGTCGTCCCCGGCCTCCGCGCTTCGCACGAGTCTCTCTTCCAACGCCGCGACGTCATCCGCGGACGATGAAGATGACGCCGACGCCGACGCCGACGCGGTTCTTCCACGAACGACGCGACGGGGGCGAAGTCGACGACGACGACACCGCGCGTTCACCGCCGTCGTCGTCGACGTCGACGCACCGCGCGCGTCGCTTCGAGCCGTCGACGCAGACATCGGGGCACCGCAGAGAGTGACGCGCGTTCGCGATTCATGCCGCGCGGGGCGTCCACCCTTCGAGGCGCCACCGCGCTCGAACGGTCGACGAGGATTCGATCGTCGTCGGCGGCGTCGTCGTCAGCGGCGCCCCGTCGAGGTCGTCGCGTCGCGCGTCGATGGAACGTCTCGGACGCGCGCGACGAAGACGAAGACGAAACGTCGTCGAGCGCGTCGTCGAGCGTGTTCATATTCGGTATGGGGTACGCGGGGGCGGCGTTGGCGGCGGCGCTGCGCGCGGACGGGTCGTACGACGTGCGCGGGACGTGTGGGAGCGAGGAGGAGGCGGAACGAGCGCGAAGAGAAGGGGCGCGAGCGGCGTACGTTTGGTTTGCGGACGCGGACGCGAGGACGGAGTCGCGGAAGACGATAGATAAGCAGACGAACGCGTCGTTCGCAGAGATGGTCGGCGCGATCGAGCGCGCGGATTACGTCGTGTGTACCGTACCTCCGTTATCGACGTCATCGGGTGTTTTCGATGGCGTTTTGGATGCGTTCGGGGACGCGTTGGCGTCGCGGCGTCGATTCGTCGGTTACCTGAGCACCACGGCGGTGTACGGCGACCACGGCGGGGACGTCGTGAACGAGGACTCGGAGTGTCGAGGCGAGAGCGCAAAGGCGAGAGATCGGTTAATTTGTGAAGAAAAGTGGCGCGATTTGGCGTCGAAAAGCGGTGGTGAGGTTAAAGTTGTGACGTATCGCGCGGGCGGTATTTACGGCTCCGGGAGAAGCGCGTTGGACGCGGCTCGACGACGACGCGTAGAAGGAAGCGTGACGCAACGCGCGCGAGGGTCGAGAAAATTTACGAGTCGCGTACACGTTGATGACGTCGCGAGCGTCATCATCGCGAGCATGCGCGCCGGGGATGAGGCGATGGATGTGTACAACGTCGTCGACGACGATCCGGCGCCTCGATTCGTCGCCGTGCGTTTCGCCAGAGAGCTCTTGGGTCTCCCGGAGGATCCCGAGGACGAAGAAGATCCCGAAGAGTCGGTACAGAACAACGATAGGGGTGAGAAGCGCGTGGATAACGCGCGAATGAAGAGCGCGCTGCGAGACGCGGGTCTGTCAATGCGGTTTCCCACGTACCGGGAGGGCTTGCGAGCGCTGGTAAACAAAGAGGAGGAGGAGCGCGCGAACGAATGAATGAATGAGTCCTATTAAATCGGAGTAGCGGTACTAGTAGTTGTTTTAGTTGTTCCTATGTGTTTCAAACGTTTCGTCAATCGTCGTTTAACGCACTCCGCGAGGCATCATGCCGCGCGGAGGAGGCACGAGACGCCGCGCCGGTCCAGCTTGCGCGTCGGCTTCAATCGCGCAGACGGCTTTTATATCTTCGCGACGACCCTTGACACCGCGCGTGAGACCTGATTTCTGCACCCATTGCACCCAAGGTCCCCAAGTTCGACGATCTCGCGAGAGCGTCGAGGCATGACCGATCACGATGACGCCTCGTCGAGCGCGAGTGAGGGTGACGTTGCATCGACGAGCGTCGGCGACGAAACCGATGGTGTTCAAATTGTTTGCTCGAACGGTGGAAACAATCATCAATTCCTTCTCGCGGCCTTGGTAGCCGTCGACGGATGACACCTCGATCCCGGCTTCACCGGTTTCCTTGTCGATACCCGTGCGGACGCCTCGAGAACGAAGATAGGATCGTATCAATTTCACCTGCGCTGCGTACGGAGTCACAATGCCAATGTGACACGGTCGAAGTTCGCCCGCTGCGAGGAGCCCGACGAGGACGTTCATGACTTGTTCCGCTTCAGCCTTGTTATTGTAGCTCATGTTATCGGTCGTCTCCAAAGCGTCTTGCGGGGTGGGCAAGAATGCGATCGGCACGGACGGAATGGGCCACGGGAATCCCTTTGGAGCCGGACGCATCGCCGCCGGAGTGCCGCTCTTCACCAACCCGTTGTAGAAGGACGTCGACGGGAAGTAACTCAACGCCGGGTGCATGCGGAACTGGGTATCTAAAAGGTAGGGCTTCACGCCGGCGCGCACGAGACGGTCGAACAAAGACAGAGTCATGCCAGCCAATTCAGCCTCGCGAGAGACGACGGTGGGCGGCAACTGCTTGTGATCGCCGACGAGCACGAGTTGTTGACAGCCATTCGCGAGCGGCACGAGCGACATTGGTTCCGTCACTTGGCTCGCTTCGTCGAGCATGACTGCGCTAAAGTTGATGCGATCGAGAAAATCGCTTCCAGATCCGGAGCACGTGGCGCAGACGGCTTGGGCGTAACGAACGGCTCGAAGCTGCGCCTCGTACGCCTCGTGTTTCGTCGCCCCGGGCGGAATGGCGTTCTCAATTTGATAACGCGCGAGATCCGGGCGGACAGCCTCGGGGCGTCCGAGTCGAATGACGTTCACCCCCGCCTTTGCGAGACCTTCCACCATGTTATCGACCGCGGTGTTGGAATCTGAGGTGCAGAGAACCGGACCGTGGCCGATTTCGAGCATGCCTCGAACGATGGCTACCGACGTGTGCGTTTTCCCCGTACCCGGAGGTCCTTGAATCAAAGTCAACTTTCGCTCGAGGGCAGCCTTCATCGCATCGCGTTGAGAGTTGTTCAACCCGTGCATGTTCGTAACGTTATCGACGACTCTATCGTAGGGTCCTGGCATTTTTGGATCTCCCGTGGGATTGATCAATCCTTGACACAACGCCGGCACGGCTTCGCGTTCAACCATCTCGCATCCCTCTGGCCACGGTTGGACGGCGCTCACCTTGTATTTCGGCTCGACCGGTTCTTTATCTCCATCCGCGTCGTTCGCGTCTTCGCGTCGAATGTTGAGCGAGCCCATCGCCCGGGACAACTCATCCGCCAAGTCCTTTGCGCTTCGCTGAAATCCGGCGGTGAGAATCTGACGAAACACCGGGTTCGTCTTGCACACCGCCTTCTTCGTCGGGTCGTTCGGCTCTAGGAGTTCATAGAGCGACTCTACTTGTCGAGTGTACGTGATTCTGTTGGCCAATCTATCGATTCTCCAGTCATCGCCGGAGAGTTCGTTCACGTCTCCGTGATCGAGCTTGATGTGGAGCTCATTGAGCGTGTACGGAACGATTTCAATCACCCCTTCAAACTCCTCCATCGGAGTTTCCGGCGCGGCGAGAGGCTTCGGTGCCTTTGGCTTCGGCACGAACGCCGCCGCGTTGACGCTGAGCGTGGACTTTGCAGCGATGTCGCTCGTAGGATCGGCCTCGGGCTCCGACTCTGACTCGGCTTCCGGTTCGATATACCGACGCACCAAGATGGAGTCTCCAACCTGCACGCCGCGTTTACCATCTCCGGAATCGAGCGTCTTGAGACATGCCATGCGAGTGAGCACGTTGGGTTTATCCGGCACGGCTCGTGTCGACAAACAGAGTCTTCCACCCTTCAATTTAGAAGGCTTTGCCACGAGATGAAACGAGCACGTGCCCGCTTGCTCTAGCGATTTCGGCGAACGCTTCTTGATGCGATCCATAATCTGGTTCGACTCTTCGCAAAACTCCATCACCAACAGCCGGACATTCTTCGTGTAGTACGCAGCCGTCGCCGGGTCTGGAAACTCGAGGACTCCACCCTTGGCGGCGACGCTCTCTTCGCTAAACTCGCATCCTTTGCAGCACGCGTCCACAAACGCCAACGCCTCCTTGGCGCTCGTCCTACACGGAATGGCTGAAATCACCTCGGTAAACCTCTTCACCGTCATGGACAACCCGAACTCGGCCATCGCTCGCGCCACTTCGCTCGCGTGATCCGCGTGCGTCTCCTTGACGAGCGCCGAGATCAACTTGAAATACGTCGTCTCGTCGATGCCCATCGGACACGTCGTCTCTGGGTTCCCGCCGTGTCTCTGAAACGTCCCGCAAGCCGTGTCGTAACGATACCGAGCCATGGCGTGGGCAAAAAACTCAAACGCCCCACTCACGTCTCCCGTGTTGATGCATCGCTTGATCTTTGTCGCGTACGCAATCTTAGGTGGAGGTTTCGGCGCCTTGCGTTGCTTCCCTCGTCCTCCTCCAAACCTGCCGCCGCCGCCACCGCCGAAACGTCCACCACCACCAGCCCCGTACCCACGACCACCGAAGCTTTTATGATTATGATACCCGCGTCCACCGGGCCCACCGTACCCGCGTCCGCCGTACCCGTACCCGTACCCGTACGAAGCCGCCGCGCCGTTGAAACCTCCGCCGTTAACGTAGACGTTTCCAAACCCACCGCCGCCGCCGCCGCCGCCACCGCCGTGGTGAGACGACGGAGACCCCACCGCCGATCCACCGTGATGATGACCGAGGTGATCACGCCGCCCGTGTCCGGAAAACCCACCGTTCGGCGGCGTCATCGGCGTCATCGGTGGTGGTGGCGCAGCACCACCAGCACCACCGTCGACGTACCCGCCCCCGTACCCGACGTCGCGTTGCCGGCGCTGTCGCTCGTTTCGGTTTCGATCGTCGGCGTAACCTCGACCCGGTGCGCCGCCGCCTCGTCCGTGCATCGGAGATGGATGAAGACGCGCGTCGGTCACTGCGTCGACACACGGGTGAAGTGCGTCACTTCAATGCGCGCACACTTTGCAAAATCCATCGCGTCGCGACGCGCGTCGTGGACGTCGACGACGACGACGTCGCTGTCGTCAAAGAGGCGACAGTCGTCCGCGGCACGAAGGGTGTCATCGACGACGAAGATGACGCAGACGAGCGGTGCTGACGACGAATCAACAACATCATCGTCATCTTCTGTGAAGACAATCTTGGGAACGATGACGTTCGGATGGAGCTACGCATCGACGGCGTGCGATGACGAGACGAGTAAAGCGATGACGCGAGCGTTCGTCGATGCGGGACACGGGGAGTTGGACACGGCGTTGGCGTACGCGGGAGGGGAGACGGAGAAGATTTTGGGAAGGATCTTGTCGGCGGATGAAGGGGCGTTGAGGAAACGCGTCGTCGTGGATACAAAGGCGAACCCGTGGCCGGGTGGGAAGATGACGTCGAGCGCGGGACGCGGGGGTCTCGCCCCGGGTGAGCTTCGGAAACAGGTAGAACGGAGCGTGGAGTCGTTGGCGGGGACGAAGTGTCGAGTGTTGTATTTACACGCTCCAGACGCCGACACGAAACTGGAGGACGCGTTGAGAGAGTGCGACGCGATGCGAAGGGAAGGATTGTTCGAGGAGCTCGGGTTGTCTAATTTTTCCGCCTGGGAAACAGTCAAGGCGCACGAGCTCTCCGAGAAACACGGATGGAAGAGACCGAGCATTTATCAAGGAATGTACAACTGTCTGACGCGCAACGTCGAGCCCGAGTTGATCCCGGCGTTAAAGGCGACAAATATGCGCTTCGTGGCGTACAACCCGCTGTGCGGCGGCCTCTTGACTGGAAAGTACAAGAACAGGGACGTTTCGAGCGTGTCTGGGGGGAGATTTGACGGGAACGACATGTACACGTCTCGTTTTTGGCTCGATTGTTACCACGACGCCGTGGACGAAATCGTTCGCGCGTGCGAGCGACACGGCGTCTCCCCGGCGGACGCCGCTTTGCGTTGGTTATACAACCACAGCGAATTGGACGGGTCCAAGGGCGACGCCGTCATCATCGGCGCGTCCAGCGTCTCCCAGCTCGAGTCCAATTTAGCGTCCGCCGCGCGTTCCGATCCACTTCCAGACGACATCGTCGGCGCGATGGACGCCGGATGGGAACGGTGTCGCCCCGCCAGCGCGCCTTATTTCAGAGGTCACTGTAAAATTTAACTTGGATTTCTTTTAATTTATTCAACATGATGACACAGACGCACCCACGGCTGTCATTAACCGTTCGTTACCTGCGACGACGCCAACGAGTCACCACAAAGTGAAAAAGCGCGCGACCACGCACGACCCGCAGACTTTGGCGCAAGTCATGTCCATCCCCGCGCGCGTTTCGCGAGACGACGTCGGTCGACCGTCGACGACGCGTCGGACGACGATACGGACGTCGCATCGACGCGCGCGATTTCAAAGCGTCGTTCGACGAAAAGCGGTAGAGGAACACGAGTTAAAGGGTACCGGTGCCGAAGTCGCCGCTGCCGCGGTCGTGGAGACGACGGAGGTGCGTGGACGCGTTTGGGCGCACGATATGCAGGGAAATTTTCACCTGGAGTACGCATCGCTTGGGACGGCTTTTCACGAGCGCGTGGTGTTGGAAGCTGATGGCGCGGGAAGACGACTGGAAACGTCTGGCGGACGCGACGCAGACGACGACGTTTGGGACATCGATTGGTACGGTATAGGACGAGTGAACGCGCTCGATGGCGCGCACTTGTCTGCGATGATGACTTGGGTGCGCACGAATCAGTGGCAGGGTGAGGCGAAGTCGAAGTTGCGATTGAAGCAACTCGCGGCAGGATGCGTGGCGCGAATGGCTATCGAAAAATTCGGCGTTTCGACGCCAAAGCGATTGGATGTGGATAAGAAAAAGGTAAAGAAGCGAGCGGGCGGGCGAAGTCGAGAGCGAGAGCGCGGTGGGACGAGAGCGCAGGCGGCGCCTAAACTCCCGGCGTGTCCGACGAGCGTGTACGCGATGACAATGCTGGACGGAGGCCGAGTGAGCGCGAGAGTCTTTGTCGACGAATTGACGGGATACGCGTGGCGTGCCGAGTTTTACCATCAGCGCGGCGTGGAACAGTGGACGTACGAAGGTTGGGAGAAACAAAGTTCGTCGTCCGACGACGACAACGTCAATATCGCCGTGCCGGTGTTGGCGCATCGAATTCACGCCGAAGGCAACGTGACTGTTTTCCAGACATCGGAAGCGAAAGCGTCTCAAGCCGACGCCGAGGCGTTTAGCATGCCGTCGACGTCATCTTCGTCCAGAGTTTCGTGGAAGTCCCGAGAAGGCGGAGACGTACCACTCGTCGCTTGCCGCGGTGAGGGTGGTCACATTCTGGTCAAGGCAAAGACGTCATCAGAGGATTGGTACGTTTTAGACACGGCTTCCACGGGCATGGCAATCGCGCCGAGTGTCGCGGACGCCGCGAGCATGGAATCATTCGGTTCGATGTCAATAGTAGGAGTCGCCGCCTCGCTCGAAGGCAGACTTAGAGTCGGATCCGAGCTAGTGTTTGGCGATCTCACCATGAGCGAGCCGATTTTCATGGAACAGAATTTGGACGGCGCGCTACGCATGCCCAACGGAGAGAGATTGGGCGGCGTTTTGGGATGCCCGATTCTTGCGCACGCCGTAGTGCGCGTGCACGCGCCGCTGAGAGTCCCGGGTAGTCGAGACGCGCCCAAAATCACAGTCTACGTGTGTGATCGAGAATCGTACTCGCCGTCGCCAGAGGTGGAACGCGCATGGCAACCCGTTGCGCTCATCGACGGCGTTCCGTACGTCGAACTGACGTACACCATCGCTAACGATGGGTTTCAGGGCGTCACCGAGATGACCACAGAGCGTAAAGGACTCTTCAAGCTCGCCCTCGGCACTGGAGGCGTCGGTGCCGTCCTCACCAAGCGCGTCGCGGATGACGCGGATGTGGCCAATCGCACCCGCGCCCTCCAACCCGGCGGCATCATGAGCGGTCCCGGCGAGAGTTCCGGTCGTCTTCAGCGCGTCGGCGACGAAATCATCACTGGCAGAGTCGAAACCATCAAATTCAACTCGTTCGAGCTCAAAAACGTCCGAGCCGTCATCCATCTAGACGGCGACCAGCCCGACCTCGATCTCTCTCCGCACGCCGACGGCGCCGTCTGCGCCGACGCCATTCGCGGATGCGAGCTCGTGCTCGATCTCAATCCCACCGCCCCTCGCCTCGCCGTGGTTCCCCCGTGAAGCAGTACGCGCCGCTGTGGTCGTAGACTTGTAGTTAACCGCGACGACGACGCATCCATCGAAAGCGCGCTTTTTCAACCGAGTGGTTCCACCCTTCCTCTCTCTTTGTGGCGGCTGACACGAATAGAGTCACTGCGCGTCGCGCGGCGGAGCGCGAACGACCGAACCGCGGGTGCAGCGGACGAAGACGGCGGTGTAAACGCTCGCGTCGACGTCGCGCGCGCGTCATGAGCGCTCAACAGAGGGACGGCGACGGAACGACGGACGCGGGTGAGAGGAGTAAACGCGCGAGAGTGACTCCGGACGCTCCCGCTGTGAAGGACGTGAACCTCATCGCGCAGTTGGTGGACGTCGACGGCGTCCCGGCGGGACCAGAGTTGGATTTACCCCCGGATGTGGGGAGCAAAGAGCTGCAAACGCTGCTTCGGGAACTGCTCCGAGCGGCGACGAGCGACCCGGATGATGAAAAGTTGACGCTGCCGTACGCTTTTTACATCGACGGCGAAGAGGTGACGAGCGACCTGGCGACAACAATCACGCAGAGGAAGCTTTCGGTGGAACAAGTGTTGAAGATTGTGTATCAACCGCAGAGCGTGTTTAGGGTCAGACCGGTGACGCGGTGCTCCGCCGCCATCGCCGGGCACGCCGAAGCCGTGCTCAGCGTGGCTTTTTCTAGCGACGGGAAACATTTGGCCAGCGGAAGTGGGGACTCAACCATTCGTCTCTGGAACTTGGACACGCAGGCACCAAAGCATACGCTCAAGGGACACACGAACTGGGTGTTGTGCATCGCGTGGAGCGCAGACAATGTGTTTTTAGCCAGCGGTGGCATGGACGGTACGGTGCGGCTCTGGGACCCCGCCACGGGACAAGCTCGGGGCGGCCCACTGAAGGGGCACAAAAAACACGTGACGGCGTTGGCGTGGGAGCCTGCGCACGTGGCATATCCCGTCGTGCGGTTTGCGTCGGCCAGCGGCGATGGCACAGTCAGGGTGTGGGATGCGGTTCGGCGCTGTTGCTTGTTTGCGTTGTCCGCACACACAAAGGCGGTGGCGGCTGTCAAGTGGGGTGGGGAAGGATTAATCTATACAGCGTCTCGAGACACGACGATTTATGTTTGGGACGCCACGGATGGCAAGGTGGTGCGTCAGCTGAAGGGTCACGCGCACTGGGTCAACTCTTTGGCTTTGTCTACAGAGTACGCCCTGCGCACGGGTCCGTACGATCACACCGGGGTCAAGCCCGAGAATGCCGCCACCGCAAAGGCAGAAGCTTTAAAGAGATACAAGACAGCCACTGGGGGTAAGCCCGAGCGATTGATAAGCGGTAGCGATGATTTTACCATGTTCATGTGGGAGCCGTCCACTTCCAAGACTCCGCTTCAACGTTTGACCGGTCACCAGCAACTCATCAATCACGTCCTGTTTTCTCCCGACGGCAAATACTTTGCCAGCGCCTCTTTCGATAAGGGTGTCAAACTCTGGGATGGGCACACTGGTAAGTTTATCGCTTCATTCCGCGGACACGTCGGTGCCGTCTATCAGCTCGCGTGGTCCGCTGATAGTCGCATGTTGATGAGCGCGAGCAAGGATAGCACCATGAAGGTTTGGGACGCTCGGTTACGCAAGCTCAAGGAGGACCTGCCAGGGCACGCCGACGAAGTCTTTGCGGTAGATTGGAGTCCGATGGGAACCAAAGCGGCGAGTGGGGGCAAGGATAAGATGTTGCGCCTGTGGATGCATTAGAGAGAACCAGTAGCACTGGTAGTTTCAATGTGTAATATTATTCGTTTGGATGGTTTTACAAGTTGTCGTTTGATTCGAGTCGCGCTTAAGAGCACGGTTGTTTGTTTGATCGCGTTTTCTCATCTTATTCAGAGTCGGAAAAGTCGCTCTCGTCATCTTCTTCGGAAAAGTCATCTTCAGACTCATCAGAATCCTCGACGACGTATGTCTTCGTCGCACGCGCGCGCTGTGGACGAGCCGTCGATCTCGGCGCGACGGGCGCGACGACTTCTTCGGAGTCACTTCCATCAAAGTCTCCCTCAGAGTCCGACATCGCCTTCTTCGCCGCCGGGGCACGTTTCGGCGCCGCCTTCTTAGCCGGAGCAGGCTTTGAGGCAACTTCTTCGACAGCCTTGTTAATGGAAGACATGTTGAAGGTACTCGCCGGCTTGGAGACCGGCTTACTGAGAGCGGCGCCGCCACGCAACGCAAGGCGTTCGGCGAGAGACATTGGTTCAGTCTCAGCCTCTTCGCTCTCAGACTTGGCGGGAGCAGAGACCGGCGCGGCGACTGGAGCCAGAGCTGGAGCAGCCTTCGGAGCAGCCTTCGGAGCAGCCTTCTTTGGTGCAGCCTTCTTCTTCGGCTTGGCAACCTCGAAGTCTTCGTCGCTAAAATCATCGTCGTCCCATTCATCTTCATCGTCGCTGTTCGCAGCGCGTTGCTTCTTGAGCTTCTTCGCAGCAGCCTTCTTACCGGCGGCGGTGTTGTTGCGAGCGGCAGCACGCTGTTGCTTCTCGAGCACGATGCGAGCTTCTTCATCTTCAGCTTCGAGAAGCTCAAGCGCCTGCTCGAGAGTTTCAAGATCCTTGCGCCAGAGATCTTTTTCAGTCGTGTTGTGGAGTGCGGCAACCTCAGCCTCCTTGGTTTCCTTTTCGGCGCAGAGTTCTTCAACCTTCTCAAGCGTCAAGTTCCAGAGCGGCATGCCAAGAAGGTAGTCGAAAGAGGCACCAGAGGCTTCAGTGGCGACAAATTCACCATCCTCGTCGATTTCAGCGGCGCTGCCCTTGTCCGTCTTCGGGAGACGATCGTAGCAGAGCGCATCAAGCTCAGCAATCAACTCTTGCTTCTTCTTTCTGTTGACGACGAGGCTGCCATCGACTACAGCCAAGATGAATCTCATCTTGTTGGCCAATCTCTTGAGCTGCGCTTCCGCAAGACGAATCAACATTTCACGACGTTGAGCGTAAGCTCTCAAGCGTAGAGGGATGAATGCTTCCAAGACGGCGAGCGGAGAAGAATATTTGGTGATGACACCGTTTTCATTGAACAAGTGCATGTTCGTAATGCTCAGCTTTGTGCTCAACTTGAACTTCTTTTCAATGCCGGACTTGATGGCCGCAGCCAAGTTCTCCGGCGGCATGGTGATGACAAAGTGCACGGTGCTGTCGGTATGGTATTCCTTGTAATCACTAATGAACGGCTTGGTGTTCTTCGTCTTCGGCACAAGCATGTCTTCAAGGAACTCCTTGTAGTCAGACGTCCAAGATCGAAGCGGCAATTCCGTAACTTCCAATGTGCATTCATCTCTAATGTTGTACGCACCGGTGACAGTGTATCGGCTCTCACCCTTGACAATCTCTTCTTCGATCGTACCATTGAAGTTTCTGTACCACGGATGCATTTGGGTCGGCGACTCGCCGTCAAGAACCGCTCGGATGTTGGTGATGAGATCGCGCGGGTTGAAGTTTGGAATGCTCGTGGACCACCCCGTACCGATACCTTCGGCACCGTTGACGAGCACCAAAGGCAAGACTGGGTAGTAGTATTCCGGTTCGATACGCTGCCCATCTTCATCCAAGTAGTTCAATAACGCATCGTCACATTCCGGGAACATCGCTCTGCAGACTTCATGCAGACGCGTAAAGATGTAACGCGGGCTGGCGTGGTCCTTGCCACCTTGCAAGCGCGTACCAAACTGACCACTCGGAACGAGCAAGTTAATGTTGTTAGATCCAACGTAATCTTGCGCCAAGTTGACAATCGTCATCGCGAGAGAAGCTTCACCGTGGTGGTACGCAGAGTGCTCGGAAACGTAACCGCTCAGTTGCGCAACCTTGATGTCAGACTTGAGCTTACGCTTGAAGCACGAAAAGAGAACCTTGCGCTGCGACGGCTTGAAACCATCAACCATGCTCGGAATAGAACGCATCAAGTCAGCTCGAGAGAAGAGAATGAGCTCCTTGTTGATGAACTCGTCGTAGCGAACGGTTTCACCAGACATGTCCAAAAAGGTGCCGGGTTCGTACGCCGTAAGCCAAGCCTTACGATCTTCGACGCGCTTCTTGCTGAAGGACATGTCGATGAGATCGCCATCGCCATCGCTCTCCCAAATGAAGCTCTTGCGGTGGTGATCGAGCGCTGCGAAATATTCTTTGGCTTCGTTCGCCGTGGAAGTACCGAGACCCTTGTAGTACTTGATGCTCCAACCAGCAGTCGACTCGTTGGCTTCCTTCCACGCCTCGTATTCTGGCAACGTGTAGAACACCTTGGTCTGCTTACCCTTGGTAGCCTTGATGATGGGCGTGATAAACTCGAGCAAGAAACCAGGAATTTTCAACAGAGACGGAAAGTGTGCGTGGAGAAAGTTGATGAGCAAGCCCTTGATGTGAGAGCCGTCGTGATCTTGATCCGTCATGATCATCAACTTTCCGTAACGCAAAGACTTCGCACTTTCATACTCTTTGCCGTGCTGAAGACCGAGAATTTGCTTGATGTGGTTGATCTCCGCGTTGTTTTTGATTTGATCGTGAGAAGCATCGCGCACATTCAAGAGCTTACCACGAAGCGGGAACACACCGTACTTGTCGCGACCGACGACGGACAAGCCGCTCACGGCGAGAGCCTTCGCGGAATCCCCTTCGGTAAGAATGAGCGTACAAGACTCGGAGTTTCTACCACCGGCATCGTTCGCATCATCAAGCTTCGGGATGCCTGTCAAACGGGATCGCTTCGCACCATCCGTCTTCTTGAGCTCCTTGCTTTGCTTAAACTGAGCCCAGGACATGATGTTCTCGACGACGCCAGAATCCATGAGCTTCTTGATGATGGCATCAGAAGGCGTGTAAGCGCTACCAAACTTGTTCGGGCGCGTGATGAGCGTCTCCTTTGTTTGAGAATCGAAAGCCGGGTTCTCAATCAGGGCGTTTACAAACACCCAGAGATGGTTCTTCACTTGGAACGCCTTCAAGTTTTTGCAGCTCTTCTCCTTCTTCTGAATCTTCTCCAACAATTTTTGAGATATTTGATCAGCCACAGAGTTAACGTGGGTGCCCCCTTTCATGGTGCAGATACCGTTGACGAACGAGCACTGCTGGAATTGCGCGCTGTCAGAAATCGTCACGCAGACTTCCCATCTGTCCATGGACTTTTCAAAGATTTTCGGCGCGTTGGCTTGACCGTCGAGGTACAAGCTGACGTAATCGCTGAAACCCTTGACTTCGAGCTTTTCACCATTCAAGTAGATGCTCGTGTTCTTGCCAATGTTACCAGCCGCATCGTACACGCGCTTGCACATCAAGGCGGCGACGTCTTCGTTGACGAGAGACTCCATGCCAAACTTTTCAAAGTCTGGCTTGAAGGTGATGCAAGTCCAGTTTTCGCTCTTCTTGCACTTGGAGAGTTCCGGCTCACACTTGACGCTCATGTTGTCCTTGAAAACTTGTCGGTAACGCTTACCACGAGAGCCATCGCACGTTTCGACGATGAACTCCTTGGAGAAGATGTTGGCCAACTTGGCGCCGTAACCGTTTCGGCCTCCAACAACCTTTTTCTCGTTGTCGTCGTAGTTACTCGACGTCAACAAGTGACCAAAGATGAGTTCAGGAACGTAAACGCCTTCATCTTTGTGCATCTCGACCGGAATACCGTTACCGTCGTTATACACGCGAATCATCCCTTGTTCGACATCAATGTCCACCCGAAGTTCCTTCATCTTTGGGTCGCGCACCTTGTTATCCGTCGCGTTTACCAAGATTTCATCGAAAATCTTGTACAAGCCCGGAACAAAGGACACTTGCTTGTGCACCAACGACTTGGTAGCGGCATCGTACACCCACGCCTTCTCCTCCGCGCGTTCGCACGACCCGACGTACGTGTCTGGACGCAACAAGATGTGCTCCAGCTGTGTCTTCTTTTGGTAAATCTCCTCCACACTTTTTTTATTCGTCGCGTTGCCCAACGGCGACTTTGGAAGCTTCTACATCGCGCGCGCGACGAGGTCGAGACCGAGACCGGGGCGCACATCGTCAGTCTCACGAATAACGTTCATTTTCCATCCGCGTCGTCGTCGTCGCGCGCGTCCGAGAACGAAACGGTCGTCGAACAATCATCACGACGCTCCATCGCATCCAGAGGGGAACGAGAACCGACACACACGCAACGCGACGCGCGACGCACCGCGGCTCCACCCTTTTTCTTCGCCACCACCGGGGACGGGTTCTCAGAATCGTAAAAGTCGCTCCCGTCGTCGTCGTCGTCCATCATCGAGTCATCGTACTCGGAGTAATCGCTCACGTCCGCCATCGTTCCCGGCGCGCGCGCTCGATTGACGACGCGAGGTAGTAACAGTCACGCACTCACTCGTCGTTGTGGCTTTTTCCCCTTCACATATTTATACAATACTGTTTACACATACACCATGTATTCCGTGACACATCATCATCATCATCATACCGGTACATAATAAACCTCAACCGAACCCATCGTTTGTGATTCTTCGCACTACTTACAGAGGTGACGTGGATCGATCGATCGATGGATTCCCGCGTTTTTTCCTAGGTGAGGTTGGTTGTTGGGTGTTCGGACAAATGGCGGCGCACGAGTCATTAACTCGTCAAAGAGTCCCCCCTATATGTACACACCCACACACCAGACAGAGGGCGTCCCGTCCGTCGATGGACGACCGAGGAAGGTCGAGGAAAAAAATCAACGCGAGACGCGAGACGCGAGACGCGGGACGTTTGATCCCATACACTAGATACAAAAACACGCATGTAATGCGAAAGAACACACGCACAAAGAACACATCCACACCCGGATCGCATCGACGTCGACGTCGTCGATCCGCGGTCGTTACCAACGAACGGCGGCGTCCGGGTCGTCTCGGCGGCCGCATCTTGCGACGCGCGCGCGCGCATGAAGGCGACGATCATGGACGACGATCGCATGGTGAAGAGCGCGTGGACGCCCGAGGTACGTGCGAACGCGAAGGATTTATCTTTTTTTCGAAAACCCGCGCGAACCCGCGCGCCGGCGACGCGCGAACCCGCGCGCGGCGTGGAGAGGGGGACACCGCACACCGCTGGCGTAACGACCCGAGGGGGACCGGGACGCGCGCGCGGGTGACGTCGCGCGGGACGTTCGGTGCGACGACGACGACGGCGGCGGCGGCGACGACGGCGACGGGGGACGGGAACGGGTGAGGAGAGAATTCTCGCGTTCGGTTCCGACGCGTCGCCCGGTTTCGCGCGTCGGCGGCGGTGGCGTCGGGCGTCGACGACGACGTCGGCGGCGTCCGCGAGACCGGGCGGGAAGACCCCAACCGCGCGTTCTTATCTCGTTACGATGGTGACGAGGCGGTGGCCTTGCGAGTGTGAATGATTATGGGATTTGTTTGTTTTTGTGTGTGTGTGTGTGTTTTCACCCACCCGCCCGCCCGCCGGGGAGAGGACTTTTTGACTGACCGTCTCGTCGCTCGTTTCGTGTTCACCTCGACGACGCAGGAGGATGATTTGTTGCGCAGACAAATCGAACGACTCGGTGGACCGGGTAACTGGACGGCGATCGCGGAAGCTTTGCCGGGAAGGTCGAGCAAGTCGTGCCGGTTGCGTTGGTGCAACCAGTTGAACCCGATGGTCAAGCGAGGTCCGTTTACGGCGGAGGAAGACGCCACCATTTTGGCGCAACACGCCATTCACGGAAACAAGTGGGCAGTCATCTCCCGCTCGATGCCCGGTCGCACCGATAACCAGGTGAAGAACCGATTCAACTCGACGCTCAGACGTTTGATTGCCAGCCAAAAGAAGGATGGCGAGCGCAGCTCCACCTCTGTAAACGTCGCCTCCCTCGCGCCCGCTTCACCGCGGGCCAAGGTCCCTTCCAGACCGCAATCTCGTTTGGGCGATCAACGAGACGGCGATTCAACCACGGCCACTGGATCCAACGGAGGCTCTGGAGCGAGCAGATCGAAGCGCGAGCGTTCTCCCGCCGAGATGACGAGCGCGCCGAGCGGCTCTGCCCGAGGCGGTGATTCGTCGCCAAAGAGGCCTCGTAACAGCAGCGATCGCGGCGGCAAGGTTGTCGACAAGCGCGCCCGGACGACCAACACTGATTCTCCGGCGCGAAAGCGCGGTGAAACGGCGGAACGCCAAGGTTTGGACAATTTGATCCAAGCTTCTCTCCAAGAGCTCGAACGCCTGAAGAAGCAAAAGGGTGAAATCTTTGAGTGGGGTGCGATGCCCTACGGCCCAGCGAGAGACTGCGGCACGCCCGAGCCGGCGCGATCCGACGAGGATGGCGTTGTCCCCACGCTTCTCGCTCCCAAGCCGAAGCGCGGCGGCTTCTCCGTCGGCGCCGCCTCGGACATGTACGACTGGCGATCCCATTCGCCGGCGCTGAGCGCCCCGTTCCTCGCGGGTCTCAAGCGCGTTGACTCTTTGGCGAGTCTGAATGGTGACATGGCAGCCCCTTCTCGTCCGACGAGCGCGCTGAGCGCCCCGATGAGCATGCAAGCCAGTTCCATGCTGCAATCTGACAGCTGGTACTCGCGCATGCTCGACAATTTGGGCTCGCGCCGCGCCGAAACCGCGAGCGTCGCTGAAGTCAAGACTGAAGCCGCTGAAGTGAAGGCATAACACCACCCCATAAACCTCATATGAGCACGCGAAGCCGACAACAAGGACGATACGATACCAATTCAAAACTTCCGCACGGAGCAGCAAGAAACATTTCAAGATTCCTGATACGCCATTACATCACCTTTACCCATTCTTTCTCCGGGACGCACTCGTCGCCGGTATTCCGCCTGGTAGGCTGTGGAAGACTGCACTCGCAGTCGAACGATACACGCATTAGGTGGATTTGAGTATTTATAATGTTAATTACCAATCTGTAGGACACAATTTTCACAATGACAACACGCTCGACTCGCTCTCGCTTCTCACGCCGCCTTGGCGAGTTCGTCGCCTCTGTTCGCCGCGGCGACCGCCGCGTTCATCATCGCCTGGCGTACACCCGCCTTTTCAAGTTCGTGAACAGCCGCGATGGTGGTTCCTCCCGGAGAGCACACTCTATCCTTGAGCACGCCCGGATGTTCGCCCGTCTCTAAAACCATCTTGGCGGCGCCGTAAAACGTCTGCGCGGCAAGTTGGAGGGACACGTCTCGCGGCAAACCAGCTCTCACACCACCGTCAGCTAAACCTTCGATGAGCACGAACACATACGCTGGGCCAGACCCGCTGACACCAGTCAAAGCGCTCATTTGAGACTCCAAAATAACCTTGCACACGCCCACAGAGGACATCAACGCGAGCGCCTTGTTTCTGTCCTCCTCCGAGCACGCGCTTCCTACGCACAAACCGCTAGCCGCAGCGCCGACGAGGCAGGGCGTGTTTGGCATGACGCGCACGATGGCTGGCGGAGCCTCCCCTCGGTCCTTCCACACGCTCTCCATCGTTCCGAGCGTCACTCCGGCGGCGACGCTCACGAAAGTCTTCGATTCGAGTTCGCCCGCGTCGCAACCGTTCCGGATTTCCTCGAGCACGCTCTTGATGTACGGCGGCTTGACGGCGAGAAAGATGACCTCGGAAGATTTTGACACCTCCACGGCGTTTTCGACCACGCGTCCACCGCGAGCGGCGAAAGATTCCCGTCGTTCGACGTTGGATTTGTTACACATTGTTAGGTCAGAAAACGCGACGATGCCGGCAGCGACGAAGCCGCTCCCCATGGCGTCCGCCATGTTACCGTAACCGACGAAACCGACTCGCATGATTTGAACGCGTGACCGTCGAGACAAAAGAGGGAGCTTTCCGACTTTTCCGTCGCTCTCGTTCGTCCAGAGAGTGCGGTCGGGCGCTCGAACAAACACGGAGGGACACGAAAAGGTTGTCGTGAGACTGTGTCTGTGTTTTTTTACATGCAGAGCGCGTGCGTGGGTACAATTCTAATAGTAAAAGTACTCGTGCGTAATGTACTGTCGTGTAAGACGTGTTGCAGTAAGATGATGATGCAGTTGTTCATCTTTTATTGTTTCACCGCGTTTTGCGGTCGCCTTTATCGGCGTCGTCATCGTCGTCGTCCGCGGTGGCGGTGAAGTCGTATTCTAACAAGACGTTGTTGGCGCCGTCGCATACGATGCGTTCCGCGTCGGCGTAAACACCTCCCAACCAAATCGTATGGCCGAGGACGGCGTAGCGCGCGTCCCGACGAATCGTCTTGATTCGTTGTCCAGGTTTCGTGCTCGTGAGATCCAGATCCCAGACTCGTATGGTCCCGTCGTGGGCTCCGGAGACCAAGCGTCCCGGGCAACCGGCGGACAAGGACACGACGGCGGCGGTGTGACCTCTGAGTTCGGCTACGAGTCTGGGGGTCACTCCGTTGTGATTGACGCGTCTAGACGCCAACGAGTCAAAAGTAGCGTCGCGAATCCCATCGGAAATGAGACGCCAGACGCGAATGACACCGTCCGAGCTGCCGGTGATGATGCCGTTACCCGGGCAGTGGGCTATCGATCTGACGGTGGAACCTTCGTGAGCTATCCAAGCGTTTATGACGGATGTTTCGCCAAACGAGCTCGAATCAGCGCTTAATATGGCGGCGGATCCGTCGGCGTTACCGATTGAAATCAACCCAGCGTCGTCGTCTGAGCTCATGCAAAGGGTTGGCTGTCCAGAGCGCCATTCGCCTTGTTGCAAAAGCGCCGAGGATGGCTCTGGCGTGTACTCTTCGCATTGCTTGCGCCCCCAGAGCTTTTTCGCGTTTCGAATTTTTTCATCCTCCTTGGCATTCAGCGCCCATCGACAGAGTTTGCCGTCCAGAGCGACGCTCCACAACGAATCTCGCGCAAAAGTGAGCCCGGTCACGACGTCCTCGTGCTGAGCGCGTCCGATTTCGCGAAGCGCGGCAGAGTTGGAGCACGCCTCGTAGAGACGTACGACGCCGTCGCGTCCACCCGACGCCACCTTTGCAAAGTCGTGTTTCCCTTCCTTCATGAGCGACAGCGCGACGGACGTCACCGCACCGCCGTCGTGCGCGCCGAGCAGGACGCGCTCTCCCAGAGGTCTCTCTTCCGCGTCCACCCAGTTTTTCTCGTGCGCGCTCGGCGAAATCGCCAGCGCCGAAGCCTTGCTCACGTCGCTCACCGCGACGTCGCCCTTGGCGGACCCGACAACCGCGTACGGATACTTCACGGCGACGCGACGAATGTAATCCGTCCCTAGATCGAAAGCCACCTTGGGCGTCGCCGCGCCCTCGTTCCAACGCTTTTTAGTCTCCGCTTCGTTCAGCGCCTTGCGCGAGCTGAGCAGTCTGGAAAACTCTTGGTCGTACGTCTCCGTGCGCGTGCTCGAGGACGGATCGGTCGCTCTCTCTTCCTCCTCGCCCGTCTCACCGCCGTCCCCGACGTATCTCTCGTATCCACCCTCCGAATTCGCAAACTCCGCGCCATCGCCGGCTCTTATCGAAAGACGCCGTCCGTCGCTCGGTCGTCGTCGTCTTCGTCGCGCGTCTCTTTTCACCGCTCCTCGTCCTTCCCACCCCCTTCCCCGGGTCGTCGAGCGCGTCGTCGCCGCCGTCGATCCACAAACCGTCCGCATCCTCGCTCTCTTCTCCCTCCTCTTCCGCGGTTCGTTCGCCGGTTCGGATCGGATCGGATCGTCCCTCTCGCCCAATCAATCAATCAATCCCGTCGGTTCGTGGACGTTTGGATCGATCGATTGATTACGACGACAATCTCACGCGTCCACCACCACCGCGCCGCCGTTCGCGCCGATTCTTCAACGACGCCCCGGTGTCGGACCGGTCCTCGCGCGCGGTGTTTTTAAAAGCGCGCGATCGTTCGATCGTCGTCGTCGTTCGCGCCGTCCGTCCCTTCCGCGCGGTTCGCTCTGGCGGATTAGTCGAGCGAAGGACGAACACCCGACGGGGCACCCGAGGGTGTGCCGGGCACCCGTCCACCCGTGTCGTCGAGTCATGACCCGTGGGAGAGTCCCCCAGAGTACCGAGTCCCGGGATCTCCCTCTGACGAAACGCGGTTCTTTTTTCCGCTGATTTTTTATGCCCCGTTCCCGCGTTCCCGCGAGAAATCTTTTCTTTTTCTGTTCTTTTCCTTTCATCCTCTCTCGTTTTTTTACCGTACCTAGTACCCTGTCTCTCCATACAGTACAGAGCGCGTTTTTCGCATCATCGGGGTCTGGTTTTCGCGTTTTCGCGTTTTCGCGTTTTCGCGAAAATGGCGCGATTTTCGCATTCAAGGCCTAGGGTTTTGAATTTGTGGCTTAGGGTTTTGTGTGTGTGTGTGTGTGTCTTTCTGTCTGTGTAAACAGTGTGAGTATTAATAATGAGTACGTCTCTCTCTGTGTGTAAACAGTGTGGGTAGAGTACAACAACAACGCCCTCCGTCGGGCGAGGAGAAGGACGCGCGCCGACGCGGGGCGAGACGGGGCGAGGCGACCTCGGCACACGCGCGCGCGCAGTGGACGAACGCACGCACGCACGCACGATGGCGTTCATTCTCGGTGGATTTTCCCACCTTTTCGCATTCAAGGGCGCGTTCCAGGCTGAGGTGCGCGCGAGCTCGCGCGAGACGCGACGACCGCCGGCGAGTTTCGAGTTTCGACGACGACGACGCGAGAACCGCGACGCGGGCGACGACTGACGAGCGGGACGGGTGACGACGACGACGACGACGCAGGTGGTTGTGGGTGAGAACGAGAACGGAGAGAGCGCGATTCGACGATTCAGAAAGGCTGTCATGTCCTCGGGCCACATCCAAGAGGTACGCGCGCTCGCGACGACGACGACGACGACGACGACGCGACGACGACGATGACGATGACGCACCCACCCCCTACGTGCGTAGGGTTATTATGAGAAGATGACGACGATGAGGACGACGACGAATCTACGAAGAGAGGGACGGACGGATGGAGCGCGCGCGCGGAAACGAACGAACGAACGAACGACTCGAGTACTGACCCTCGGCCCCGGTTTTCGCCACGTCCGCAGACGCGTCGCCGCAGATACTTTGAAAACAAGCAGGACATCCTCAAGCGCAAGCAGTCGACGCCGCGCAACAAGAAGGGTGGTAAGCCGAAGACGGCCGCGCAAGCTCTCGCTGAGAAGGAAGCCGCCGCGCTTAACCCGCAAGGTCAACGCGGTCCGGGCGGTCGCCGCAACTTCAACAACTAGACGACGCGCCCGCGAGCGCGAGAGACGCCGACGGGCGACGGCTGGTCGCGCGCCGCGCGTCGGCGTCTCGTTAATTCTACTAGCCGATTGAATTTACTACACCAGATACGTACACGCAGCGCGATGTCTCACCCACCACCGCGATGTCACGCGCGCGCGTCGAGCGCCGAAAGCTAAAGCTCAACGAACCGAGCCGCGTCGAACCGCCGGCGGGCCGCGCGAGCCAGCCCCTTCGGCTCGATCGAGGTCAGTGGACGAATTTTTTGAGTCATGAACCGCGAGCAAGAAGAAAGATGCTTTAGGGTTTAGGGTTTAGCGTCGAGACCGTCGGTCTTCGTCGAGACCGTCGTCCTCTCGCGTCAGTCGAAGCCACGACGTCGGGACGGCGCACGCGTCGGCCTCTCCCTCGCGCGCGCGTCGGACGAAGAGACCGACGAATCTAACGCCTCTTCTTCTCGGTCCCGGTCGACGACGACGAACCCGACGAACCCGACGCGTCAAAGTCGTCGTCGGATCAGCGTCGTCATCCTCGGATCGTTCGTTCAACCGTTCGTTCGTTCGACCGTTGTTTTGACCGCGCGAGTTTCAGTTTGTGGTCGCGATGTACGCGCCTCCGCATCAGCAACCGCGGCTGCAGCGATCGCTGAGCCAGAAGAAACGCGACCAGGCGGCGGCGCGGAAGGAGTACAACAATGAGTGGCAGACGGGTTTGTGTAACGCCCCGTGCGCCAGTCCGGGGTACTGTTGCTACGCGTTGTTTTGTCCGAGCTGCGCGGCGTACTCGCAAAGAGTCTTGCAAATGGGTGCGGCGTGGCCCTCCCAGTACACGTGCTGCAACGGCATGACGTGTATCTCTGGTAAGTGTGGCGAACGCTCCAATCCCGAGCTGTGCTTGGCGTGCGAGGTTTGCTGTTGCTTTCCAAACGCCGTCGTCACGACGCGCTTCATGGTTCAAGACGAGCAACGCGTGATGAACACGCAGTGCGACAACTGTCTCATCGGTTTCATGCTCATCACGCAGCAACTCGCGGCGTGCTTGCGATGCATCGCCATCATCAGTCAAAACCCAGACATTGAACAGCTGGCTGATATCGTCGACTGCATCGCCGACTTTACGTACGCCACGGTGTGCGCGTGCATGCAAACGCAACAACAAGTACAAATTCAGTACCGCGATTCTAACCGATCCGGTGGAATGGTGTACCCGGGCGTCATGTCCGCTCCGACTGCGCCAACCATGCAAGCTGGGATGCCCTCGTCTCGCGTCACTCCGAGCGTTCTCGTCACGGGCGGTCAACAACCGCCGCCGCCGCCCACCACGGTGGTGTACATGACGGCGCCGCCGCAACAACAACCGCGACGAGCAGCCGCGCAGCCTACGCAAGGCTCGACGTACTACCCACCCATGTGAAGCGCGAAATCGCTCCATCATCATCGCAGTCGTATAGTCTTGTAGTAGTATCTGTGTGTATGAGTGTATAAAAACCGGCGACCGAATCGAATCGAGTCGACTCACCAACCAACCGACTCTGTCAACCAACTCTGTCAAAAACATAGTGAGTAACGCGAGCGAGCGCGCCTTTACAGTTTGCCGCGTCCCGCGCGGCGGAGTCGTTCCCATGTCCGCGACGACGAGGAAACGCCCCCGGGAGTCGGCTTGGTGCGAACACGTCGAGAGGCTCGTGCGGGAAGAGCCAGACGTCGCGCTCGCCCTGGGAAGATGTCTGTCGACGGGTGACGGTGATGGTGATGGTGATGGTGATGGTGATGGTGATGACGACGACGACGACGACGACGCGCGTCGAACACGCCGAGGAGGGGAGGAGTACGAGTACGCGTGCGCGCGATGCGCCGAGTTGTTTGAAGGCTTGAGCGACGCACGCTTCGGGGAGCACCTCGAACGGTATCCGAGCCACGACTTGTACGCGAGGATACGCGGCGGCGCGAACGCCACGAGCTCGTCCAAGGAACTGTATTGTCGCGCGTGCGACCGCGAGCGAGACGCGAGCGAGTTGGCGATAGCGGTCGATGCCGTGGAGCGTTTTACTGCGGGACGCAACGCGCGACGCGATGTCATCGAAGATTGCATCAGAGGGTTAAAAGGGAGCGTGAACATGGGAAACACGTGTTTCATGTCGAGCGTCGTGCAGGCTTTGTTGGCGACGCCGAGTTTGGTGGACTACTTCATCGCCGAGCGTCACGTCGCATCCAATTGTCGAGTCGGCGATTGTGTCGCGTGCGCGTTCGACTTTTATCTCACGACGGCGTACGCCTCGCGCGGAGACGGCCCGATGGTGGCGACCGATTTATTACACACTTGGTGGAAGAACCAATCGCTTTCCGCCGCCAAGTCGAGCCAGCAAGACGCGCACGAGTTTTTGCTAAATTTTATCGCGCTGGCGCACGCGAATCTCAAGGGCAAGAGCACGCGTCCGCCCAAGCCGAGGGCACGGATGGAAATCGCGACGTTGATGTCTCTCGAGCTTCCGCTCAAGGAATCGGCGACGGCGAGCGAAGACGAAACAGACGTGGACGGAGACATTGCCGATTGTACTTGTCCGTTCCACGCCGCCTTCACCGGTGTACTGAGATCTGACGTCACCTGTAGTCTCTGCGGTGCGACGAAGGAGATGCGAGAAGCGTCGATAGGAGCCTCTCTAGACGTTCCGGTGGGTGTCGAAAGCGTCAAGCTGGAGAGCTGTTTGGACGCGTTTACGCGCGTTGAAGAGGTTGTGAGTTTGATGCGCACGTGCGCGTCGTGCTCGAAAGCGAGCGAGGTGCACTCCAAACAAATGCGATTCGAACGTCTCCCTCGCGTCCTCAACTTTCACATCAAACGTTTTTCAGCGTTAGGGATGGGCAAGACTGAGGATGAATCGAGCGACGAGACGCGCGGCGTGGTTAAAGGTTTCGGATCTCTCCAAAAGAGCGACATTCACGTCGATTTCCCGCTCGAACTCGATCTCTCGCGGTACACGTGCGTCGATTCCGACGCGAAAGACGGCGGTGATCAAATTGAGAGGTATCATTTATACGCCGTCATTGTCCACAGCGGCGTTCTTGACGGCGGTCATTACATCGCTTACGTCAAACGTCGAGGAGACTGGTTTCGATGCGACGACGCGAGCGTAAAATCCGTCGGCGTCGATGAGGTGAAACGCGCGCAAGCTTTTATGCTCTTCTACGCCAAATCCGACCTCCCGATTTGATTGCGAACCGCGTTCTCCCTCGTCTTGTAGTCATCGTCGTCATCATCATTAGAAATTTAGTACGCCGTGCTCGCGCCGGGGCGCGTATTCTGCAACTCGGCGGAAAAGGAGCGTGAAACAAAAGATTCCTTTAGTTCTACTACAACGCACGTGAAATCGATATGACGATGCGCCCTTCTTCTCTAAGTGGAAGCGCCGATAGCGGCGGCGAGCGCCGCGACGCAGAGCACCCCTCGCCCGGAAGCGTCCTCCATAGCGCGCTTTGCTTCGCGCGACATTTCGCTCGCAGAATTTTCGAGCAGACTAAAATCGAATTTTGCGCGCAGCGCGTTGGACACGAGCGCACCCAGAGTGTTTGTCTTGATCTCTGCCAACTTTTCGTCCGATGTCGCGGGTGGTCCCACCTTTTTAGCCGAGTCGTCGGCGGCGACGGCGACAATTGGAGTCGTCGGCGCCTCCTCTTCCATCGGTGTTGGTTCCGGTTCATCACTCGCGGCTGCGGCAGCTTCTTCGCGCGCTTTCTTCTTCATTTGTCTAGCCAATGCTTCTGGGTCCTTGACAAAGTCTGCATTTTGCCACACGGGCGCGCCTTTTGGGGCGACCAATTCGCCTCCGCTTCGGCTCGGGCGCTCGTTGCCGGCAGAATCTGACTCGATGTTTTGCTCTTTCATCGCGCCTTGACCTTGCTGCGATCGACTGCCTCTCGCCTTAGCGATCTCTTGGCAACGCACGACGAGCTGCGGATCGAGAGCGGATACCATCTGCGCGATGGTGTCCTCCAAAGCGTGCGCCTTGCTGAGCATGATGCGACCATCCGCGTCGTCCGTCTGCTCGCCCCAATACTCGTGCGCACTCTTCGTGATTAGGTGCGAGTCCTCGAGAAATGCGTCCACCGTGAGATACTTTTCCCCATCCACCTTCCAAAGTAGCGTCGAAAGATCCATCGGTTCCGTCACTCGATCTCTGTATCCATGCAAATCGTCATTCGTAATCGGCGCCGCGAAGAGGCTCCACTGTTTCTTGTACAACAGACGAGTGACGACATCTCTCAGGAACATTCTTTGCTGCCGCAGCGAGTGATTTTCCGCCGCGAGTGTTGCCTGGGACACTTTTTGTCGCGAGTTACGCGTAGCGCCAACGCCGATTGAGCGAGGTGCGCGCGCGAGCACTTCTCGTTTACGCGCCGACGCCGTCACGCCGCCGACATCCTCGCCGCGCTCGGCAGCCAAATCCTTGCGATGCGCAATGTTGAAAGCGGCGTCGCACAGAGGGCGGTAAAAGTTTTCAATATCCTTCGCTTCGTACGTTTTTGGCATGGCGATGGGTTTCCATCGTACCGACGCAAAGCACGCTCGGAGACCGTCGTCCAACTCTTCGACATCCGCGACGTCAGCCGTCGTAATCAGCATGACAGGCAAGTCGGTCGGAATGTCTCGGAGCAAAGTGGTGAGTGCCGCTCTCAGCGTCGGCGTTGAACTTTCCCACCATAAACGGATCTCGGGCAAGTAAAGAATCGACGGTGCTGCGCGACGCGCCTCCGTGATAGCCGTGACGAGCGCCTCCTCAGGCGAACGACCAGAGTCACCCAAAAGAGAGGGCATGCCGATCGCGTGCACCGGAAATTGTTCTAAGCAGTGCAGTAGAGCAGAAGTGAGTTGCGTGTATCCACTCGTTTCCAAACCGTGAAGACACAGTGCCGTGCGCTGACACGGTGGCCTACGCATAAACTCGAGTGCCGCAGTCGTGGACGATTCGGCTGGCAACGCTCCGTCGTCACCCTTTGCGGCGTCGAGAATCTGTTCGTCCTCGTCTTCATCGATGTTATCCGTGATTTGTCGCGCGCCTGAATTGACGCCAACAGCTTCGCCGTCACCGTCGAGACTTATGAAGGCCGCCGGAGGGAACGTCTGGCGAATGTTCTCCAGGCACTTTTCGAGTACCGATTCCAGCAGTGGCTTTTGGAGCGCAGACAGCGGCTTGGCATGGGTTCGCGCAGCCCGATGCGACGCCGGCACGATGGCGGCGAGCGCAGCTCTAAAATCGGTTCTGTTCGGAATCACTTGCTTTGGATCAATGTTCAAGCGTTCATCGCTCTCGTAAATTTGCGGATACCGCCTTCTGAGGGCGTGCACGGCGGCTTCGGTGCAAAGCGCCTTGAGATCGGCGCCGCAATATCCGACGCATTTCGCCGCGAGATCGTCAATCAACGCCTGCGAGGGCTGCTGCTCCCACGCACGGGTGTGAATCTTGAGAATTTCACCTCTCGCTCGAACGCCTGGGAGCGGAAAGGCGAGTTCACGATCAAATCTCCCGGGACGTCTGAGGGCGCCGTCGATGGAATCGACCCTGTTCGTCGCGCCGAGAACCACGACTCGACCGCGACTATCTAAACCGTCCATGAGGGCGAGCAAAGTCGCGACGAGTGAGTTGTGAATTTGATCCGTCTTGCTCGATCGCACGGGAGCGAGTCCATCGAGCTCATCAAAGAATATAATGGCTGGTTGCCGCTTTTGCGCCTCCTCGAACAACAGCCGCAACTGTCTTTCTGACTCGCCGACCCATTTGGAGAGAACATCTGCGCCTTTACGCATGAAAAAAGCCACCTCTGAACCGGCACGCGAGCACGAAGCGGCGAGCGCGCGCGCGATGAGCGTCTTTCCCGTACCCGGGGCGCCGTATAGTAAGACGCCCCGCGGCGGCGTCATTTTAAATCGAGCGAACACTTCAGGATAGAGCAGAGGTAAGAAGACCATCTCTTTGAGCGCATCGACGTACTTGTCCAAGCCACCGACCGAAGAGAAAGAAAGCGTGGGATCGACAGTCACTGGTGTGATTTCTGCGTTCACGTCGGGACCGTTCGGAGCCGCCGTCGATGCTCCGTTTGCGCCGGCGAGAGGGTACGCCGGCGGCGCTTTGAAAGCATCCAACGCTCCAGCACCGAGCTTGAACTCACCATCATCCGAATCTTCGGAATCGTCGATCCATCGACCAGAAGTTTGGCGTCTCGAACGTTCGCGAGAGGCTCTTCCTCCTCTTTTGCGGTCATCCTTCCACGCGTTTCCTCTGCTAAATAATCCTCGACCAGACTCGCCGTTCGCCGCTTCGTTTCTGGCAGTCTCTTCGGGCGGCGCGAAGCGCTCCGGAGGAGGACCTCTCTCACGCTGCGGATACGATCTGTTGTTCACACCGATATCTTCCTCGTCCGTCTCCTCTTCTTCGTCGTCCAGCTCGGCTTCGTCTCTGTCGTCGTTTCGTTGATTAAACGTAGGAGACAACCGGTTGACTGTCGCGCGGGCTCGAGTGCTTCTTCTCACCGGCTCCTCGTCGCTTTCATCCTCGATAAAGTCATCAGACATGACCTCATCTTCGTCGTCTTCGTCGTCTTCGTCGTCGTCAACGATGAAATCGTCCGAGTCCTCCGCGTCGTCGTCGACGTACCGCTTTCGAGGCTTGCTTTCGTTGCGAGTCGAACGTCGCTTCTCTCGTTTGACCAGTTTCGTCCCGAAAGCCGGTGAATCGCCGGACCCCGCCGAGCGTCGAGCCCGTTTACTTTGTCGACGACCAGATTCTCGTTCGTTTCCGTCGTCTTCTTCGTCTTCGTCGTCGTGTTCGTCGTCATTCTCAATCTCATCATCTTCATCTTCATCATCACCCTTGGGCGCGTCCGTGACATTCATCACGACCTCCTCCTCCTCCTCGTCGTCATCGCTCGGTTCCTTGTAAGAACGCCTCGCCCGAGACGACGGACGCGGCATCACGCGCGTTCCCTCGCTCGACGTCCCCCGTCCGCGCGCGCGCGTGTGCGCCCGCTCGCGTGTCCACTCCACTCACTCATTCGTTCATTCCATCCGCAGACGCGTTTGAAAACTCCACCACAGGGGGAGAGGGCGAGGAACCCTCGAAGAAGATATTTTGCACGTTTGTGTATGAGGATGTTGATACTGTATATACATACAAAATGGATGACGATTTGAAAAAGTTCACCGGACGTCGTCGTCGCCAAAGGACGTCGTCGTCGCCAAAGGACGTCGTCGCCAAAGGCGCGCGCTCGCGGTTGAGACCGTCCGCGCGCCCGAGTCGCGACTGAAAGCAGAAGCGCGCGTCGACCGTGACCGGCGGTGCGTCGTCCGTCGCGGAGGTTTCGAGCGTCGCGCGCGTGAAACGGTTTTAGAAGGACGGGCGATGGCGATTCATCGACGTTTCACGGCGGTTTTGCGGCGGCGACTGTCGCTCCTCTCGCTCGCGTTGTGGTGGATCGCGCTCTCTGGAAACTGCGTCGCGAGCGCCGTGAAGGACTACGAGGTGCAGAATGGCAACGCCATAGCTCAGGTGTGGGAGCACTTCGGCGCCGGTACGACGCTGTCGTATGACAGCACCGGGAACAATCTGAACATTGGTTCGCTCAACGACAAAGTCACGACTGTTTGGGTGCAAGAAGGATACCGAGTGCGCATTTGGCAGCACGGCGGTCGCACCGGAGACGTCATCACAGTGCACTCGGGGTACCACGATCTCGCCGGCGAGTTGCGCTATTTGGATGACCAAATGTCGAGCATCGATGTCGCACCTGAAGCGCCCTGTACCTTGTACGAGCACGATCGCGGAATAGGTGGGTGGTTTGACGCGTCGACCGTTGGACAAAACTACGACAGTTCCGACTTCGGTTCGCTGAACGACAAAGTCTCATCGATGTACGTCGCGCCAGGGTACAAGTGTACGGTTTGGGAGCACCATTTTTCTGGACGAAGCAAGACGTATTATCCGGGTCTGCACTACATCGAAGCCCTACAATATGATGGACTGAACGATCGGATCAGTAGCGTCAAAGTCGAGCGCGATAGCTCATATGCATCGACGAACGGCAAGCTGGCTCAAGTGTGGGAGCACTTCGGCGCCGGTACGACGCTGTCGTATGACAGCACCGGGAACGATCTGAACATTGGTTCGCTCAACGACAAAGTCACGACTGTTTGGGTGCAAGAAGGATACCGAGTGCGCATTTGGCAGCACGGCGGTCGCACCGGAGACGTCATCACAGTGCACTCGGGGTACCACGATCTCGCCGGCGAGTTGCGCTATTTGGATGACCAAATGTCGAGCATCGATGTCGCACCTGAAGCGCCCTGTACCTTGTACGAGCACGATCGCGGAATAGGTGGGTGGTTTGACGCGTCGACCGTTGGACAAAACTACGACAGTTCCGACTTCGGTTCGCTGAACGACAAAGTCTCATCGATGTACGTCGCGCCAGGGTACAAGTGTACGGTTTGGGAGCACCATTTTTCTGGACGAAGCAAGACGTATTATCCGGGTCTGCACTACATCGAAGCCCTACAATATGATGGACTGAACGATCGGATCAGTAGCGTCAGAGTTGAGTACACCGTGGCGCCGCCACCTCCCTCTCCACCTCCGCCGCCACCTCCTTCTCCACCTCCCCCGTCTCCTCCTCCGCCTGGTCAGTTTGAAGATGTCATTGTGTCAGTGACAAATCCCGTTTCACTTGTATCTGCGTACTCATTTGACTTTGGAATTAAGGCTGCTCACCCTTCGTGCAACAATAATAGGAACGACTGTTTCGAATCGATTGTTGAGGAAAGAGTAAGTCGTGACCAAACCGGGCTGAGATGTGAAGCGCG
>Ga0255780_10000767_pt1 | contig 30183 bp, 34 predicted proteins | sample 071ome_32_FD_179978 | JGI IMG/M metagenome (GOLD analysis project Ga0255780, IMG submission 179978) | Coastal salt marsh microbial communities from the Groves Creek Marsh, Skidaway Island, Georgia - 071405AT metaG (version 2) | ecosystem: Environmental > Aquatic > Marine > Intertidal zone >... | reverse complement strand
TGGTGACCAGTGTGCGTGTTTGATTAGATACTTGATTAGTTTCTCACTTGTTTCTCTATTCAACTGATTGCTGGGGTTACTTACCCTTGCACAATAGGCAATAAGGTCTTGAACATTCACAAGATGTTCTGCTGTAACATTTTCTGCAGGTTGTGAATATGAAATTAATTTTACTTTAGTCGTCATCCTTTATCCCTTTCAGTCGTCTAACTCTGTATTCCAGCCAATCAATCGCTGTGTATATGTGTCCTGTATCATGTGGTTGTAATTGACTCTTCGCATATTTGATTTCGTCTTCGAGAACACCAATTCTCATAATGTCTCTGAATAGCCTGTTCTTGTCTTTACCAGTTCGGGCCTTTGTTCTCGTCCTCGTCATCTATTTCGCATAACCTTTCTAAGTGTTTATAGTGTTCGTATGCTTTTTGCAGTGCTTCAAATTTTTTTAATTTTTTAGGATCCGGTTGCAGGATGGCCATTCTCTTTTCCATGGTGTCCATGAATGTCTTTAGGCTCTTATCGCCAATCTTGATATCGGAACCTTCCGGAACGGTAATGTTGGAATCGTATTGCCAATCTGGATCAGAGATGCTGCCAGTGTTTATCGTAAATGTTCCTGAATTAATATCGGATGCGTAATCGTCACTCATGCTACCATCATGGTCACCCATGGTGATGGTGCTTGTAGTTGCGGCACCACCACTATAGGTATAAGTTGGATCAAGCGTTACTGTATATTGCTTGTCGTCATCATCCATTTAGCCACCCATTTTTTCTGCTTTGCGGGCATTCTTGGTGTCTGTGATTTCCTTGCGTCTTTCTTTGATAGCCTTGGCCATTTCTTGTAGGGCCTTACGTGCTCTTGTACCAGCCGCACCATTTCCTGCTTCAAATTTTTCATCTTCTGCAAGGAATGATTCCATTGCTGATTTGATTGCTTCTGTATTTGACATCTTATTTTTCTCCATATTAAATGTCATGTATTTAAACACAACATTAGTATATAAGCCTTAAACGCGGTTGTCAAGTCTAAACGTGGTTAAATATGCATATAATGAATGATTTTACACTTATACCTTTCCAAAATGTAGTTAAATTTGGACAGAGAACAATGCTGGATCAACCACTATTCAATGTTAGTTGGATATTGGGACGCTTCTGCAATTACAAGTGTTCATACTGTTGGCCCTATGCCAACACGGATCAACCTGATCATTTGGACCTGGAAATTTACAAGAACACGATAGATGAAATCAAGCGGCAGGCAAGAGCAAATGGATTCACGGAATTCCATTTCAGTTTCAGTGGTGGCGAGCCTACTGCCTACAAACACTTTGGAGAACTCATAGAGCATTACTGTGGGGACACGGAAGCACCTTACCAAAGCATACACCTAACCACTAATCTATCGCCGGGCAGCAAGTGGTGGACAAGATGGTTGGAAACAACAAAGGATCTTCAGCGAAGAAGTATCACGGCAAGTTACCATGCGGAGTTTGCACACGAACAAGAATTTGGAGATAAGTGTTTACAGTTGATGAATGACGGAGTTCTTGTTACAATCAATCAGGTCATGGTGCCTGATAGTTTTGATGAATACTATGATCGTTGCTCAAGATTTTCCGAAAGAGGAATAAATGTTACCCTCAAGCCACAGAGTGATCCAACTGCGAGTTTTGTAGTAAAGGGATATACCGAAGAACAGATACACAAGATGCAAACCAATTTTCCACAAAACAATCAAGGTGAAAAAGTTCTACAGATGTATTTTGAAGATATCAAGGGAAATAATTATGGATTGGATCAAGCAGAAAGAATGAATGCTTTTGGATTCAACAAGTTCAAAGATTGGACATGCGCAGCAGGGCATCAAAGTTGCGTTATAAGGGGGGTTGAAGTAAAAAGGGCATACAGTTGTGCGGAAGAGCCTTTAGGCACGCTTACAGGCGGTTTTACGCTGTTTAAAGCACCATCTAAATGTATTACTGGTACCTGTGTTAGTTCTGCTGACAGCAAAATACCAAAATGGAAACAATATGAAAATTAATTTGGACGATATTATGTTTTGGATGGACGCTATTCGTGATAGCAAAGACCAATATCGAACTTTAGAAAGTTTTTGGAAAGGACAATTAAGAAGTAAACGCTGGTTGGTGGAATCATTACAGGAAGTAATTTCTTTAGAAAATAAAACAATTGCAATACATGGTGGGTGGAATGGCGTACTCGCTACCTTATTGTTTAATGCAGAACCAAAAATTAAACACATCACGAGTATAGACATAGATCCTGAGTGTGAAAAAATTGCTTATACCATGAATAAGAACTATGAGATTGAGGGAAGATTTACGGCAATTACAGCAGACATGACAACATACAGATCCGAAACAGATATTATTATCAATACCAGTTGTGAACACATCACACAGGAACAATATGATGCATGGTTGGCACTGCAACCGGATTCATTATTTGTAGTTCAAAGCAATAATTATTTTGAACTTGAAGAACACATACGCTGTGTTAAGGAAGGAAATGAATTCATGGAACAGTGTAATCTAAATCCATTGAGGCAATGTTCTATGGAATTATCCAAGTATACACGCTTTATGATAATTGGAAATAAAAATGTATAGAATTGATGAGATAAGGACCATACACTTGGAAGTAACTTCGCGCTGCCAGGCAAGTTGTCCTATGTGTGCAAGAAATCTTCAGGGTGGTGTTGATAATCCTTTTCTTAAATTAAATGAGATAGACTTAGGAACTTTTGTTAACTGGTTTCCGAGAAATTTTGTACGACAATTAGATAGAGTGTACATGTGTGGAAACTTCGGTGATCCTATCATTGCAAAAGATACCTTAGAAATATTTCAATATCTAAGAGAAACTAATCCTGGAATAGAATTAGGAATGAATACTAACGGCAGTGCCAGAGATGATCATTTCTGGAAGGCCCTTGCTAAAGAAGGTGTCAGGGTCAGATTCGGTATTGACGGACTCGAGGATACCCACAGTAGATACAGAATCGGAACCAACTGGAACAAGATTATTAACAACGCAAAAACATTTATAAATGAAAACGGTGAAGCAGTATGGGATATGCTTATCTTTAAGCATAACGTACATCAAATCGAGGACTGTAAAAAACTTGCGTATGAAATTGGATTTAAAGAATTTCATAGCAAGAATACCAGCAGATTTAGAAATGATGTCTTGGAAGTATTAGATAGTAACGGAAAGCAGATAGATACGTTAGAACCAACAGAAAAATCAGTCAAGCAAAAAGAAAATATTACTAAGGTAAAAAATAGCCACGATAAAGTAGAGATAAATTGTAAAGTAAAAGAAGAAAAAGCAATTTACGTAGGTGCTAATGGAAACTTGTTACCTTGTTGTTGGTTGGATCACGATTACATACAACCTACATCAACAAGTAGAATTGACTTTTTAAATCATTTTGCAAATTACCCTAATTTGCATAGGAATACTATGCAAGAAATATTCAATGACGGGTTCTTTGATAAAATTGAAAATACATGGAAAAGCACACCATTAAAAGAGTGCAGAAAACAATGCGGAGTATATAATCGTTTTGAAGAACAATTCAAGTAAAACTTTTTGTCCGTTACCCTGGATACATCTTGCTACTCGTCCCAACGGAGATGTAAGGGTATGCTGTACTGCAAACGCCAGTGGTGCTGGTGTGCAAGATGAAAAGGAAGTGGGTCTGGTCAAGAAGGATGGCATTGCTATGAACATGAGAGATCATACCATAGAAGAAGTTTTTAATAGTCATCATATGAGAAGAACAAGACTACAAATGTTAAATGGAGAGATTCCAAGTAGTTGCCGCAAATGTTTTGAAGAAGAATCAAAAGGTATTAAAAGTAAACGTAACTGGGAAACGGAAGTTTGGAAGGAACGTATTGACATTGATAGCATAGTTTCTCAAACCAAGGAAGATGGTAGCATTCCTGCTAACATTCCTTATTTTGATCTAAGGCTTGGAAATATGTGTAATTTAAAGTGTGTGATGTGTTCCCCACATGATAGTTCAAGTTGGATCAAGGATTGGAAGTTACAGTACCCTAAGTATAAAAATCAAGACTTAATAAAAGATCAGAATTGGAATCCTGATTATGATTATACATGGTACAAGAAAGGTAGTTTTATCGATTCCATGAAAGGTCAAGCACACCACATCAAGGAATTATATTTTGCAGGTGGCGAGCCATTAATGATACCGGAACACTATGCCATACTTGAATTCATGGTTGCCGAAGGTCATGCAAAAAATTGTATATTAAGATACAATTCTAATGGCACTGAAATAAGTGAAAGGTTATTAGAACTCTGGGAAAAATTTAAATTAGTAAAATTTAATTTCAGCCTGGATGCTATATATGAACAAAACGATTACATTAGATATCCAAGCAAATTTTCAACAATAGAAAGTAACTTAAAATTATTAGATCAAACACCAGATAATATAATTGTGAACATTGCCTGCGCTGTTCAAGCATTAAACATTTACAGAATATCAGATTTAGCAGAATGGAAATTAGATCAGAATTTTAAAAAAATTAATGCACTTCCGTATGGTGCTGGAATAATAGGATTGCATCTTGTTTATCTTCCCAGCCATCTAAATGTTCGGGTACTACCTAAACATATTAAAAAGGAAGTAGATACAAAGATAACTAATTTTGCAATGAGTTTTAAGAGAGATATCGAGTTCAGTTTAAATCCTTTCGGAAGACAGAGATGGTACGGTTTATTAAATTATATGAATTCGGAAGATTGGAGTCATAAGTTACCTTCCATGAAAGAATATTTAAAAATTAATGATCAAACAAGGGGACAAAACTTTGTGGAAGTGTTCCCAGAATTGGAGTCTATATACAATGGATGAGAAACAGAATAGAGCATTGCTGTGGAACAGTCTAACCAATCTTGGTGATACAGTTAAATTAAAATTAAAAATTAACGAACACGAAGTGGAACAACAATTAGAACAGTTTAAAGAAAACTGGTGTCCATATAATGCAAAGAAAGATATACACAATAATAGATGGGGATTACCCATTACCAGTCATACTGGAGATGTAATGGATAACTATCATCTAAACAGTTTTGGTCATATGCAAAGATATCACGACGTTGAAATGAAGGAAGAAAATTTTACTACTCCTACGGAAGTATATAAGTCGATACCTCAACTTGCAAAACTTGTTGATGAGTTCTCTCCGGATATTGGTCGTGTTCATTTATTGAGAGTTGATCAGGGAGGATATTTTCCACCTCATAGAGATTTTCCAGGAGTTGGTCCAGAGTATTTTAGACTCTTATGTGTTTTCGGAAAATGCAAACCTGAAAATTTTGTACACATGCTTGACGGAAAACCTTTTTATCCAGATCCAGGGTTTCTATACTTTATCAACTTTCAAAAAGATCACAGTGTCTTTAGTTTTTCGGATGGTCTCTATGCGCTCATACTCACGGTAAAACTAACTGAAAGAACGCATAATCTTATTATTAAGCACAGCATGACAGAATGAAATTAACGTATCAAGACCCATCGAAAGAAAACTGGTTCCTTGTTAGTTGGACTTTATCTAATAAGTGTAACTATCGTTGTTCATATTGTCCTGAACATCTTCATAACGGAAGCACAGGACAGCCACAATGGGAAACTGTAAAAAGATTTGTTGAAAATTTTAAGCAGCCTGGAAAACACATCTGTTATAGAATAAGTGGTGGCGAGCCAACACATTGGAAGCACTTTATAGATCTTGCAACACTCATTAAAGAACAAGGACACACATTTAGTTTTTTAACCAATGGTAGTAAGACTGCAGAATACTATAAAACTATATCACAATACACGGATGGGTATATCATTTCATACCATCCAGAGTATGCAGACATAAATCATATCAAGGAAATAATAAATCAATCATACTGTCCAGTGTTTGTTAATTTAATGTTGTCGCCGGATAATTTTAATGAAATGTTTAAGATTGCAAAAGAACTTTATGAGTGTTCGGATAATGTTGCCGTCTGGCCTAAAATTATATTGGATAAATCTAATATAGATGCTATTACAAACCAGCCAGTAGATTACACCAAGGAACAATTAGACACTATCAACAATTGGCCTTTCTTTTGTAAATTGCCAGATAAGGATCTTCATAGAGGTGAACTTCTTTTAAATGATGTTCCTGTAACTGCTAACGATCTAATTACCAATAATCAAAATACTTTTTATGGTTGGAAATGTTGGGCAGGACTTCATATGATTAACATAGACATGTGGGGTAACATCTACAGAGCAGATTGTAAGGAAGGTGGAGCATTAGGAAATCTTGAAAGATACAAGTTGCCGACTGAAACTATTAAATGCGGTAAAAGTGTTTGTGCTTGTTTGAGCGATATATATTTAAGAAAAGAGACTTTCTAATTCAGGACACACATCAAGAACATTGGTGTTTCTTATACCATCAAGTGCGTTTGTAAAATCAATAAATTTTTGTAAATTTGCATGATCGGTTATCTCGGTATAATTTGTTCCTTTTAATATATTTGAAGGTAATATGGTCGGACACAGATATGATGGAGTTGTAACAACATTATTAAGATATAATTCATAATTATTTTTCTTTATGCCATCAAACCATGTTCTTATATCATTTAGATGACAAACATTATAGGTCATAACTGTTCCTGCGAATATTACTCTATCCATTTTATTAAAGTGTTCTAAGTTTTCAACTAATTGCTCAAATGGAAAGTTTTCACCGCCTCTGATGTATTCATATAATTTACCAGTGCCTTCAATGCTGATATGCCATTTGGTTTCCTTAAATTGTAGTGCAAGATCATCAAATTCTTCATCCACCACGGTTCCATTAGTACTAATATCAAGAGTAATGTTCTTGGCGAGATCTAAACTAATTAGACGCTCCATAATTTTCTTGTTGGCTGGCTCCATGTAAGGCTCGCCACCTTTGATGTTTACATATTGTAAATTTTTAAAATATTCTGGATATTCAAATAATCTATCTACTATTTCAATAGGTACGTTTCTATAACCAAACTCTGGATTGTTTATTGGTCGCATAAAATCTATGGGAGATTTTGATAATTTTAAATCTTCCTTTATCCAGGCAGTTGAGTTAACTCCACTACACATTCTACATTTTAGATTACACAGATTGCTCATATTAAATTCTAAGAAGTAGATATCATTCTTATTTTTTGATTCTTCCTTAATCATAGGATTAAGAACTTGTTCGAAGAATATTCTTCTGCTGTGACCGTTTACTTTTTCCTTTTCTATGCACTGTATACAATTACCAGGTAGATCTCCTTTTGTTATGATATCGCGAGTTACCTGTAAGCCAATATGATCAAAAATTTCAGGTAAGGTTTCCTTTAACAGATTTCCGTGTCTTCCTGTGTATACACAATCAGGAACAACGTCTCCATTAAATCTAATGCTTAACGCATGCCATGGTGCTAAACATTTCATAAGACTGCTACCTCTTTAAGATCAAAATTTTCTTCAATTGTAACTATTTTACAAGAATGATCTTTTATATTATAAACAATGCAATGTATTTTATCTTTGTAAATGACAGGCCTTCCAAACATAACATCTGGGTAATGACAGGTGTTAAAATTACCATCAGTATCAATTTTGTACATAGGACAGTTGACTGTTCCTGAAGGAAAGAACCATGCATGGCCTTTATATTCTATTCCCGATCTATAACGATACTTACCACCGAAGTTTTGAGCAATTTCAAATGATTTAACTTTTTTGTTTACGGTGTCAAAGACCACTCCTTGATTACTATCATTAGTTTTTTCGTCTCCGTAAGGAAGAGCAATAATGCTATTTTCAACTAATACTTGAGCGTTAAATTTTTTTGCAAAATCAATAACACCGATATCGTGTAGAAAGAACTCTCCGCTGGAAGTATTGAATTCAATAATATAATTAAGTCCTTTGGTTTCTCCGAATGGCAAACTATATAGTGTATTATCAATAACCACTGCATCAGTAAACTTTCTTGAAATCGAATTATTAACTGGCACAAAATGTTCGGATAACTCATTTCCATCATAAGACATTAAACTATTGTATCCTGGATCATCACCTCGAGGCATGCTCCAATATTTTCCATTGCAATACACTGTACCCATGTGGCATTTTTTATTGTTGGTGGGAAAGTCGACAGTTTTTAATCCAGCACTGTCGATATAGATTAGGAATTGTGTTCCTTCATATCCTAAAGGAAAACTACAGGCACTGTTTCCATTAGAAGCAACGCTGTAGAACTGTCCTTTGCCTGTTTGAGGTATTTCGTGTATACGAGGTTTAAAGTTTTCTAACTGTAATACAAAATTATAATCATCATAGATGGCATATGGAAGCATCCATACATCATCATTCACCAGTGCCATTGCGTTTGTTTTACTAACTGCTGGTGGTAAATCTGTTTCTATGTGATACACATCATTGTCATAAACTGCTATCTTAGAATACTCCTTGCATTTTTCAGTAGAGAATGGCGGACTAATTAGAACTCCATTGTATTCCTGTAATAGAAGATGCCTAATGTTACCTTCCTTATACCAATCCTGAAAAGCCTTATAAGACATTTAAATCCACCGTGTCTATTACTTTTTCGGAAATCGTATCAAACACCAAAACGGTTTGAAATGATTCGCTTTCGCCATATGGAAAAGCAAAAATAATATTATCAATCATTACACAATCATTATACTTTTCTATTGTTGTATTATCCTTAAAATATTTTCCTACATCTATTGTTTTTGTTTCGTCATTGTGCGTGTCAATTACTAATACTTCAGCAAGATCACCTTGTTCCTTCCATGTTTCTTCTGGTTCACAAACACAACCACCTCTTGGAATGTAAAATATTTTTCCCTGATTGTTTTCCAGGCCTGTAAAGTATTTCTTGCTTTCCTTTCCTATTCCTAAATCAATGGTATACCATTTGTCTTTCGCACTATCTATTATCAGCATTTCACTCCAGTTCTCATCGTGCCCTGCTGGCGGGAAATATATTTTACCATTCCGACTAACAGTATGAGAATAGTATTTCCTGCTGGTTTGTTTTAAACCTGTTTTTTCTAATGTCCATTCCTTGCCATTAAACTTTGCAAGTAAATCAAAATCAGCACTTTCGCTGTAGGGTGGAGCATATAATTTGTTATTAATCTTTGCGAGTGTTGTAAACTTTTTATTTGTGGTCCTTTCCTTGTCATACTCTTTCCAGAGTGGACTCATGTCAATTAACTTATAACTTCCATTAAAGCAGTCATATTCTATTCTGTAAGGAAAGAAATTATCATGATTTTCACCTCTTGGCAAACCGTATATTACACCATTAATCATTTGTGTTGTGTGCCACATTTTGGTGTCCTGCACAGGTATGTCAAGATGTACCATAGTAATAGAATTATATTTCATGTTTAAATCAAGAACCCATTGATAAGGTTCATGCTCACCGTAGGGCAGAGCAATAATTCTATCTCCATAGATATGACCCTGTATGTACTTTCCCCTACCTTTATTTTTTATTTGAATATAATCAATGCTATCATCATCAGTATTAACAATTAAAATTTTACTTTCATTGTAGGGTAGGAAGTAAATTAAGTTACGGTGAACAATACCTTTTTGCCACTTTTCTGTGCAGTTATCTACTTCCAAAGGTATCTTGGTTACACTTCGAGTTGCTGGATTCATTTTTATCATGTAGTCAATAGATTCCGTAAGTCCATATGGCGGAACGTATATCATACCATTGTTACCAACAGTGGCGTAACTAAATGCTTGAGGTGTCAAACTTGTCTCCAAATGCTGATTTAAGATCGCTTCTTAACTTTTCATAAATTTGTTCAACTGGATAAATTCCAACATTATCCCAGTCGATTAATTCTATATTTTTGTCATTAATTATTATGTTACTCAATACCCAATCCCCGTGTGCATATGGACTTGTTTTTCTTATGCTGTCTACACAAAATTCTGTAATTAATTTTACAAATTGTGGAGTATGCGGATACTCGCTTGCTGGTATTCCTTCAACATATCTGAAATCAATCCAAGCGTGATCATCTTCTGCACCAATCTTTATTACGTAATTAGGTTTAACCTTATCAACAGTATAACCATGATTGTCAACCCACTCTAAAGATTTATCGTACCAAACTTTTCTAATGGTGTGTTGATCTTTTCGATAAGTTGCTCGATTTTTTTCTTTATTTTCTTTAATTAATTCCATATGCTTTTGCCACTTCAGGAAGGTAATCATTTATTCTTATTCCTCTAAAAAGATCAAGTTTAATAATTTCTTCCTTGAATTTTTCCTGTTGGGTTGTATCAGCCTGTTGATTCTTCCATTCATCTATGTATTTAAATTGTTTCTTGAGTGAGTCTGGTGCGTTCTTTACGTGCAACCAATCTGGGTTGATTAAAAGATTTTCCCACACCTTCATGTTCATGTTATCTGCCCATTCTCGTATTTCATCATAATACAGTGCATTTAGAACACTTATACAAGGAGCAACATCACACGTATACAGGTCCTTATATATTCTTACATTTTTTTCAATATCGTTCCACTTTGACCCATATCTAATGTATTCAATTTTTCTACCAATGGCATCGAGGCTAAGGCTCATTATTACCCTATCAAATCTTTTTAATAATTCGTGTACTTTTGGATTGTATATTGTTGCGTTGGTGTTAAATCTAATTGTCACACTGCTATCAAGTCTTTCAAGAAAGTTTGGCAGGTACTTAACCATCATAGGTTCGCCACCTGTTAGATAAACTTCTTTTAAAGGAAGGCTATCAAAATAATGCAGATATCTTTCATCATACCAATTATAATTTGAAATCTCCAGAACTTGATGATAGGGTTGTAATTTTTGTTTCTCCATTTCGTGTGCTTCTTCTGCAATGCTACTACTTGCACCACTATGGCAACTTATGCATTTTAAATTACAACTGTTTCCGAATCTTAAATCAAGGTGTGTAATTTCTGGACCATAATGATCCTTTAAGAGTCTTCGACTCTGCAAACCTTTCTCTTCGTGTTCCTTGCATCCAATGCAGGCATCCGGCCATTGGCCTTGTGCTAATTGCTCCTTTGCCTTTGTCACGGTATTACTTTTTAACCACTCTTGAGGAGTATGCGTATGAACCGTTTCAGGATTGTTGGGTTCGTTACTGGTGCAGCACATTCTATACTGACCATTGGCAGCAATATAGATATGGCTTTCTAATAATTTACACCTCATATCATTTTTGCCTTTTTCATAAGATCAGTTGTATTTTCTTCAATCTGTGTTAGTTCTACCTTAACGATAGTTTTATATTCGCTAAGTGTTCTTGTCCATTGATCTCTTTCGTTGTGATAGGTATTATTCCAATCCAAGGGCATTACTAATTTTCCTACAACAATATAACCTAATGCCATCTCCAGTGTGATGTTTTTATTTACATTCTTCTTATACCACTCAACAAAATGTTTACTGACCGTGAAAGGAGTATCATAGCCGGAACGAAATAACATATAACCTTCGCAGTTTAAATGCTGTTGTGTCTTAACATCATTTATTCTATCCACTTCATTTCTTCCTGCAATTTCTAACCAATGTTTTCCTAATGTATTATAGCCCATACAGAGATCACCGTATGAACGATCCATCCTAAAAAATAACAAATCTTCGTTTTCAATGGGCATCGTCTCGGCATTATCAAATCTAAAGAAAGCATTCATTCGAGGACTTTCCTGATTACTCTTGTACTGTTCGTAGGTATGAATTAATCTATTAAGTTTGTCCCAATCCTCATTGGGTGCCTGCACCCTCTCAACAATTTTGTGTAATTCTTCGACGCCTAAGTTAATATCTAAATTTAACTTATTTGTAATATGTACAATTTCTGTCATCAAATCTAATTCATTTTTTGTATCTATTACAAAACTTGTTTCCTGAATCAAGGATTTTTTTATACTTTTTTGTAACATATGCAAAAACTTAATAGCAGGTGGGTGGTCGTAAATTGCATAAGTTAGAGGTAATTGATCATGCCCATTAGAGAAGGTTACAGTTACTCCTGGTTTATTCCAATAAATTTTATACTGGTAATTGTTATTCACTAAATATTCCATATGCAATTAATATCGTTATCAAATAGCCATCCAAAAGATGTGGTTAACATCAATTATCAAATTGGCAATACTTGTAATTATTCCTGTTGGTACTGCTTCCCTGGTAGTCATGAAGGTAATTATAGATGGCCAAATTTTGAATTAGCGAAGGAAAATCTTGAGCATATTATTAAATGCTATCAGAAACATGGAAAGAAATTTTTTAATATTGATATTATAGGCGGCGAGCCCACGCTTTGGCCTGATTTGGAAAAGTTTACAAGGCACTTCAAAAACTTTGGCTGTAAGTTTCATCTTAGCACTAACGGAAGCAGAACACTAAATTGGTGGAAGAAAAATGGTGGTAGTTTTGATACAGTTTACATTAGTTGCCATCATGAAAAAATAGACGTTTCACACATAAGAGATCTTGCAGATGAGTTATGGGAAAATCATAATAATGTTCTTTGTGATGTTTTAATGGATGCAGGAGCCTGGGAAAAATGTGTCAGTATAGTTGATGAACTTTTAAAATCAAGAAAGACATTTCCGGTAAATGTTAAACCAATCAAGTTAGGAAATAGCATACAGGATTACAATAAAGATCAATTAGACTATCTAAACGATCAAAGAAAGAGAGAACCTGTGGATGAAGATATTTTTACTGAATCAAGAAAGAAGCCACCGGTTAGTTTAATTTTTAATGACGGAACTGTAAAGGAAGTTCCTAAGAATTATGTTTTAATTAATGATCTAAACAGGTTTGAAGGTTGGAGTTGTAACCTCGGTGTTGACGTTATATTCATAAATTTTGATGGTAGCATAGGAAGCGTTTGCGGAAATAGATTATTAGGTTTTGAATCAGGAAGTTATAATCTGTACGATCCCGAACTTTCAAAAAAATTTAATCCTGTAATAAAACCCACCACATGCCAAAAAGAAAAATGTATGTGTCAAGTTGGGTTCTTGTTAGATAAACACGATCCTACTTACCGCACACTTTAGAACAGATTTCATATCTATTCTCGTTATTCCAACTCTCTGGCAAATATTTGTTGAACCATTCACTTTGCAGAATATCAGATAATGAAATGTTATTGACATTGAGCCATTTTATATTTTCAACATCCTTAGCGTAAGGACTTTCGGGATTTCGAGGATATCTATCGCTTAAAAAATAACAACAAGGAAATACTTCTCCTATGTGACTAATTTGTATTTTACGTTTTTTCTTCCATTTACAACTTATAGAAGTTTTAGAAAAATCCTCAATATTTTTAATTCTTTCAACATTGTCAAGATACTTTGATTCATACTTTATTTCTCTTGCTTCTTCTTTTTTATTTGCTTTAAATTTTTCAATTGCCTGATTGCTAAGACTGTTTATAGCAGAGAAGGTATGCCCTCCATTTATATCAAATTTTTTAAATCCCATTTCATACGCAAGTTTTTCACATTCCTCTATTTGATGTGCATTATGTTCAAAGACCAACATTCTCCATCTTGCCATGCCTCCAGCCTTTATGAATGTTTCAGCATTTTGCATAATCTTGCTCCATATTACACCTCGTCGATAAAGATGGTTAGTATCTTCTAATCCATCTATGCTGAATGTGACGTGGCTTGGATGTGGAAATTTTTTCATAACTTCTGCAAGTTCAGCCCATTCTGTTCCAAGGCCGCCATTGGTATGTATTGTGATAACAGGCAAATCTTTTGAGACTTTCAAGATGTATTCAAGTGCATCAATTAGATTAGGATTAAAGATTGGATCTCCGTAACTGCCATTGAATATTATCTCCTTTATGTTCTCAGCAACTTCAGGAGTAAAGATATTTTTCCATGTTTCCAAACTCATATGCTGAAGAGGCATTCTTGGATTGACCGTAACGCCACCAATATTCCTGCTACAATTTCCACACATAGAATTGCAGTGACTGGTAAAGTCAATAACTATCGTTTCCAACGTATCCAAAGTAAGATAAGGCATAAGTATATTTATAGGAAATATGCGCATATAATGAACAATCCAGAATCCATAAAATTAGTGGACGCTATCAAACAGGCCAATCTTGGTGACAAGATCATGGATGGGTCTGCCATGTGTGCTGCAAAATGGATACACTTTTATATACATCTAAAAGAAGGAATAGTTAAGAGTTGTCACAATGTCCCTCAGCGTTTCATTAGTCAAGAAGACCTTGACACATATGGAAAGAATGTATTCATGAATCACCCATACGAAATAGAACGCAGGAAAGAAAAATTAAAAAACATAAAACATTCTGATTGCAGTGCTTGTTGGAGAAACGAAGAAAGGGGAATACGCAGTCCAAGATTACCAAAAAAATATTATGATTTTCATAGAGAAAGATTTAACAATCCGGAAGATGAATTGCAACCGCTTCCCAGTCAACTTGAAGTTTATTTTAATAATACCTGTGATTTAAAATGTCAATATTGCAATGATGTCTTTAGTAGTCAATGGGAAATTGAAAATAAAAAATACGAAGAAGCACCAAGAAAAAAACATATTGCTCCTAACGGTCTTGAAAAAATATTTTATCAATGGTTAGAAGAGGATGCTGTAGAAAGCATACTACAATATTATATACTTGGGGGCGAACCATTAATACAAAACGAAGTTTATGATTATATTGATAAACTAATTTCTTTGTTTAAGAAAAAGTCAAATAAGTTTAATATCAGACCAGTCGTAATAGTAATCTCTAATGGTAACACTCCTGAAGCATATCTTAAAAAGTGGTTTGAGAAGGCTAAACAGATTGAACCTTATGCAAGCCTACAAATGGATATTAGCATGGAGAGTTATGGTAAGAAAGCAGAATTCATTCGAACTAATTTAAACTGGGAAAGATTTTCTAATAATGTTAATAGCATAATGGAATTTGCCAAGGGTAGAGATTTTAGATTAAGATTTAGTACTACCCATAGTGCTTTAAGCATAACAAGTTGTTTAGATTTTTTGAAGTGGCTCAAGGCTCTTAAGGACAAGAATGAAATTGAAGTTGACCTAATAAGATCAAATGTTTCCTATCCAGTTCATTTATCTCCTTGGATGCTTACTGAACAGTACGGAAGATACGTAGACGAGATAGTGCAATGGATTGATTCAAATGCACCGGAGTGGAAAGATTACGGGCAGTTTATGTTAAGCATCAAAAACAGTTTTGGTAAGCATTCTAATAGCGATAGAGTCGCAGTGATTGATTGGGTTGAAAGAACAAAAATTAGAAGAAATATGGATCTTCTTGAGTACTTTCCTGAGTTAGAACCATGGTATAAATATTGCCGTAATCACGATTAAGATATGAGATATATTAAAAATTATAAGCCAGAAACTATTACTCCTGAATTTATAGACAGTCAGGACTGGGATCTTATTGAATTGCCCTGGACGATTGACGCTGAAAAACTCGAAAATTGGTACAATGAGGTTGATAAAAAATATGAACATCTATACTTTAGTTTTCGACGAGAACAGTATCTAAAAGAAAAGTATCATTATAAAAATATCGAAACAGCATTTGCCGGAGCAGTAGGCAGTGATGGCAGAGGAATTTATGATGAAGGTTTTCATATTATTGAATATATTAAAAAACAATACGAAAAGCCTTCGGAGATTTTGGTTATGGAAGTTAGTTGGTTGGTGGAAAAAGATATTCCGTGTCCTCCTAAATGGGCAGGTAGAGAAGATCTATACCCTGAATTAAAAACCAATGATCCAAAGACAGTTCAAGAAAAGTTTAAGTTTGATTATTTTAAAATATTGTTGGATGCTCTTGGAGAGGAAATATTGCGTGATGTAAGCATTAGAAAGCACCAGCCAAATGCAGTGCTTGGAAAACATATCGATGGACCTAATGTTCAGCGATTGCATATTCCAATTACAACTGGAGACGGTGCAAAATTTTTATACGGAGAAGACCTGGACAGAGAGTATAACTTAAAACCTGGAAAGGCATACATTATTAATGCTGCTGTTCCACACGGAACCATAAACGAAACTGACGGTAATAGAAGCCACTTACAGAGCAAACCAACAATGGATACGTTAATAAGAATGTGTAGCATGGAGTTATCACTGTAATGGAACAGTTAGAAAAATATTGGAAGGAACATGACAAGGAGTACAAGTTTCAGTATCCAGAGCAGTTCGATCCTAAGTGGATAGTTATGGAAAGTGGTTGGCCGTTTTTTAGATTAAGTGCATTAGATAATCAGCCATGGAAAGAAATGCACAAGGAAGCAGAAGCATTGATTGATAAGTTTCACGTGCATAGAGATGAATACGGAGAAGGATGGAGAAGTCTAACGTTACACGGACTTAATGAAGATACGCAAACACTAAACAGTTATGGTGATCGTGCTGAAACTATTAAACAGTTAGACTGGACTTGGGTAGCAGATGAATGTCCTGTAACTAAAAAGTTTTTAACAGATGTGTGGCCTGCAGAATTTTTAAACCGTGTGCGTTTTATGTTGCTTGAACCAGGCGGATATATTTTACCTCATCAGGATAGATCAGACGAAGAAAAGCGTTTGAGTGTGTGTAATATTAGTTTAAACAATCCACAAGGTTGTGAGTTTGTAATGAAGGATCAAGGACGTGTGCCTTTTGATGATAATGGTAGTGCGTTCCTAATGGATATATCAAATGTACACAGTGTTTGGAACAGAAGCAACACTCCACGTATACACATGATTATACATTATGAATTAGGTAGACGTATAAGAGATTTTTTCTATGTTCTTAGACAAAGTTATTATACCAACAGAGGGTAAGATGAAGGATTGGAACAGCATAACAGTTGATCGTTATTGGGAACAAATAAAGGTTCCTAATGATGTAGGTGTTGGAATCCTTAACATCAGTAGAGATATAAACAGTGAAGTCGTGGCAAAACGAACTTTCGACATGACCTATTTTTATGTTAATAGAATGATAAAAATGGGAATGTGTGATTATTTGGGATTTGAAAAAAGAGTAGAAGTTTTATTGCAAAAAGCCTTGGATAAGAATAAGAAGTATTGCATGATTGCCTGCCAAGGATTACTGTTATATAGAGGCCCAAGTTTAATTACCAAGAGTTTAGAATATGCAAAAAACAATCCGGAATTCTTTGTTGTTGGACACATCATGGATAAGAAGAAACAGCACTATCTAACCAAAGGTGCCTATCCTGGATTGCATAGACAATATCTTTTTGTTAATTTAAAAACATGGGAAAAATTAGGAAAGCCTCCTTTTGATGAAATGGGGGTGTTTCAAGATAGAAAACCAATTTTACAAAATTATGAATTAAGCGAAGACACCATTCATAGCAATTATACTCCTGCATGGATTAAAAAAACACAGGGTGAATCTATTCATGGTGTCACTTCAGATGGAAGCAATTGGATTGATATAGCATTAAGAAATAATATGCAGATTGATAATCTTGATAATGATATGCGTGACTGTAAGGTTTACTTATATCCATACATAGATACAGATAAATTAGAAAAAGTTTGGTATGATAAACAAAACGCAATTGTTGATCAATTAAGCAATCAAGCACAGAAAGGTTGGATCAGAAAACAAGCGTATCAGGAAGAAATAGAAAAGGATCGTGTGTATGCATTTAACACCGAAACTCTTTCCGGAGAAGGTGTAAGAACAAACGGTAAGTTAATAGATCATTTTTTTAGTGCGGCTGCAGGATTCAAACCCCTTGCTATTCTAAATGCAAACGGATTCCATGCTGGAACAACCGTACACTATTTTGATTGGTGTGAAGCAAGTTTAAATTATAAGAAGAACTTAATTGAAACTTGGGATGGTTATGATTTAGATCAATGGCTACTGGAACACGATCTTGAATATAATTTTAGTTCAACATACAGAGGAAATTATAAACAGTTCTGGGAACAGGAAATGCATGAACACGGTGGTCAATTAGCATTCCAAAGGTTGTGGGATAGATATAAAAAATTAAAACACGAATTTTATGTTATTGATATCGTAAATGAAAGCGAAAAACTTTTTGATAAGATTAATAGTGTGCATGGTACCAAGGTATTATGGACTACAAATATATGGAGCAGTGAAATGCTGCACTGGAATGTTGAACCAGAAACACTGGAAACAAAATGGTTAGAATTTGAAAAACAAGTTCCTGAAGATTTAATTTTATATGGACACGATTACATAGCAGTTGATATGAATTCAAGAATAAGAAACGGTGTTAATCTAACACATCCGAGGTATCATGATTAAGACAATAGTATATTCCAAAGATGAAATGCTAAAATATCTTGCGAAAGAACGAATCGATGATGATAATGTTGGATATTCTGATGATTACTTTATTAGCATTTCAACTTCTCATGGTCCTGAAAAGTTTAGACTTTTCGAAAGATCTCATCCCAATACCTTGAGCATGTTTTTTGATGATGTTGAAAAAGATTGTTACAAGGATCTTGAAGACGGAAGGCATGTTTGGTGTAATGCCATGACTGAGAATCAGGCGACAGAATTGTTTACGTTTATTAAGCATTTGCCAGAATATGGTACGGTTCATATACATTGTAGCGAAGGACAGAGTCGTGCTCCAGCAGTTGCACAGTTTATTAATGAATATAAAAATAGCAAAGACATTCAAGAACAGCAAGTCAATCAACACGTATTAAAACTATTACGTAAAGCAACAGGATATAAACGTTATATTGAAAAACATGACGAAGTAAAGTTAGGTTGGAAAATTAAAAAATGGTTTCCGGTTGATATTAATAAAATACAAAATTGGTATTATAGTTTAGAAGAAAGATATAGTGACTGGAAGTTTGTTGTAGGAGAAAATCATCATGTATGGAAATTTCCTATTACAGATCCAGAAGGCAAAACAGGACATCGCTTAATGGATGATACAGCATACTATACACTTTGTTGGAATAGTGATGAGCCAGGACCCAAGCCATTTGAACAAGGGTGTGCTAAAGATGAATACAAAGACAACGATGACGACAATCTAAATCCTCGTGTATGCTTTGATGGTTACGCTTTAGAAATTGTGCAAGGGTTGCCTGTGCGTAGTAAAAAGTGGTTAGTAACTATTCACACTCCAGGTACTAAGTTAATCACACACCAGGATGCTCCAGATAAGATTAGAGTACACATTCCTATACATACAAACAATGACAGTAATTGGATTATTGACGGTGAAGAATATCATATGGAACCTGGTTGGGCATATCTTGTTAATACAACAGTTCCACATAGTGTAGAAAATAAAGGTACTACTGATAGAATACATTTATATGGTAAAGTATGGACAGATGATATAAGGAAGTTAAACTTATGAAAGTTGTAATTACTGGCGGACGCCAATCAGGAATAAATCCAGGAATCCATGTATTAAACAGTTGGTTGCATGATTATTTCAAAGATTTTGATTTGGTACAATTGAGCAGAGAAACAGGATACGATTTTGATAAAAATTATGACGAGTGTGTTGAAATAGCAAGAACAGCGGATATATTTGTTAATAGTGCCTGTGTTAAAGATTATCAAATAAAATTTCTTGAAGACGTGTATGGACACGTTCCTTACATAATTTGCTTGGGTAGCATTGCTGGAGACTTTAAGGATGCTCCTCAAAGTTATCCTAACCACCCAAATTATGCCGAAGTCAAGGATAAATTAAAACAAAGATGTAAGTGGATAGCATTAGAAAGAATCGATGACAGTTTAAAAACAAATTTAGTTCATCTAAATATTACTGAAACAGAAGATAAAAATTTTAATGTTGTAGGATTAGTAAAACACGATCTTTATAAGATACTGGACTTTTGGATTGAAAATCCTATAATGCAAAATATAGATATGAAATTTTATACTGAGAGTTATCACAAGGAACAAAAAAGAAATAAGGTAAAAAAGATAGTAGACTATTACAATGATAAGAGAAGTTAAGACATTAAAAACAACTGTTGACATTTCTGAGTTACAGAATTATTATGTCAGGCTCGAAACTGAATATCAACATTTGTGCTGGCGCTATCAGGATAATGTTAGTGAAGGAGTCGGAGGCCATATGCTTGACGATGCATACGGATGGGCGTTACAGAGCAACTTAGAAGATCTAACAGTACCCTGTCCACCATACAATGTTACTGAAGAAAGAAAGATGTCGCCTTATAGAGATACTGAATTGATGTTCGGAATTGCTCGTAAATTGCAAGATGCATTTCCCTTCGCACATCAATTTAGTGTTGTGGTACACCCTCCAAAAACTTATATAAACTTTCACAGCGATAGCGATAACTATTTAAAAATACACATACCAATACTAACAAACAACAAAGCATATTTTCAATTTGAACCAAAGCGTAGATTCGTATTGCCAGCAGATGGCAGCATGGTACTTGTAAATACAAATATATCGCACGGAACTTCAAACGAAGGAGAAACTGATAGGGTACACTTGTTTTTTAAAATACCCGTTGACAAAGAAGATGAAGTAATCTCCATGGAAGGTAAGATATGAGAGTAATACAAAATTATGATCCTAAAGACATCACCATGGATTTATTATATAATGATGACTCTTGGGGCGCCATTGAATTAAATGTTAAATTAGATACCTACGAAATACAATCTTATTATAACACAATCAAACAGAATCACGAACATCAATATTTTAACTTTCAAGATTTTCCTGATAGATTAACTATTGAAGTAAGCAAACAATATATGGAATTAGGATACTGTGGTTATTACTGTGGACCTATTGGCGGATACACATTGGCTTGGCCTATAGAAAGATACGAGCCCTTGCCGCCACCGAGCCAAGCAAACGTGGATATGTTTCCTGAAACACTTGATCCAGAGTTTTATGAAAAGTGTAATGTATTACCTCGCTTCAGATTTGGATACATGAATACCCTAATTGATATGTTGGGTGAAGATAGTTTTAAACAGTGCATTATTACAGAACACGGCCCTGGAGCAACCATTAAAACACATAAAGATTCAAATGCTAAAAAGTTACACATTCCATTAAAAACAAATCCCCAGGCAGTTTTTACCTTTGGTGAGAACAGAGAATTAAAATTTAATATGCGTGTGGGTAGAGTGTACATTTTGAATACAAGTGCGTTCCATGGCACGGAAAACTATGGTGAAACCACAAGAGCACATTTTATTACTCGTGTTGACGAAACAAAAATACAGGATATAATTGCTTTATGAATGTAACCATAGTCGGCGGTGGAACAGCAGGTTGGATGTCAGCAGCATATCTTTCTGTAAAAACTGATTGGAAAATAACTGTAATACAGAGTGAGGATATTCACATTATCGGAGTTGGTGAAAGCACACTGCCAAGCATCTATGATTTCATAACAGAACTTGGATTAACCGAAAAGGATCTGTTTGAAAATTGTGATGCCGTTAGAAAATATACCATCAAGCATAAAAATTGGCATGGTGATTATTGGTTCCATCATTTTTGTTTTAATGAAGCAGAACATGACGAACAAATGCAGTGGATGGAAAATTATGAACTACCTACAAAGAAATGGCGACATGCCTATCACGTTGATGCTAATAAGTTTGGTATTATGCTTAGAGATAAGGTAGCATTGCCTAATGGTGTGACGCTAATAAACAAAACTCTTACTTCAATAGAAGAAATAGATTCTGATTTAATTATTAATTGTGCAGGGTTTAGCGATTTGTTTCCAAAGAAGAAGATGATAAAAACAAAGTTAAAAAATAACTGTGCCATAGTCGCACCAAGTTATGACAATGAAATAAAGTATTATACCGAAACAACAGCAATGAGTAATGGGTGGATGTGGAATATCTATTTGCAGAATCGCATAGGTAACGGGTATGTGTTTAGTAAAGATCATCAATCAATTGAGAGTGCTAAAAAAGAATTCATTCAATGTTGTCCTTACAAGTTAGATTTAGATAAACTTAGGATAATTGAATGGAACAGTCAATACTGTTTAACTCCATATGAGAATAATATTTTAAACATAGGTTTAAGTGCAGGATTCATTGAACCTCTGGAAGCACAAGCAATATGGTTAATACAGTATCAAATTGAAATGTTGGTTAAACTTGTAGGTAAACAAAAAGTTTACAATAGACAATGGTTAAGGATTGTAAAACACATTGAGGATTTCTTACATTTACATTATAGTGCCACAAGTAAAAATACTGAGTATTGGAAGAATGAGGTAAAGGAAATCAAAATTACAAAGAAGCCTTTTGCTATTTTTGACGAATATAGTTTTAGATGTTTAGCGAACGGTTACGCTCTTCCTCATACTTCTTAACATCAATTCTCCACAATCTTTGTGGAACATTATAAAGAATCATACTCTGTTCTAATTTCCAAATTTTCTTCTTGGCTAATAATGGCATCATCACTTCATTCATTCTTTGGCTCTTTCCACCGTCATCATTTATGTTTGTTGAAATGTATAGTTCCGCCTTTGGATTTAAAGTTAGTGCCCAATTAATTTGTATTGGTAATAGATAGGATAATTGAATCCCAGTCTTGAATATATTCCTTCCGACACCTAACGTGTAACCTGGAAGTTGTGCACCTCTAAATAAAAGCCTGTATGCATTGGGACTAACTTCTGGAAGTTCATGAGCACCTGCGATACTAACTATGCGCTCACCATCAAAGGCAGCACACCAAAAAGGACACCAGTCCCACTTCATTTTTTCCAACGAGGTATTGTTACTATAGTTTTGTGATTGACAAAACTCTTTTACGGCTTTCTTATCGTTATTGGTTAACGCTTTAAATGTTAGTTTTCCAAGTTGATCCATTTACTTCTTTTTTCCTATGAGAAAATGTCATGCTTGATCTATCAAACACATCTCCTGTTGCCCATCCATCTATTATGCATTCTCCATCGTCTGCAAATCTAATGTTTTCATCTACTATTGTAAACTTTGGACTGTTGTAACCTATCATTATTGGAGGAGGCACTTCTGTCATACCATACCAGTTTGCTACTGTCTGAACTCCTCTTTCTCTAAAGGCATCAATAAAACTCTGATCAATCTTTGCACTTCCTGTGACCATGTATCGAACACTGCTCATATCAAGATTTTTGAAACCCTTGCTGCCCATTAAAAGTTCAAGATGTTTTGGTATTAGTGCAATATAGGTTGGTTTAACCTTGTTGAATATATCTGTATAAGTGAAAGGATTAAAGTTTGCACACACATATTCAGCACCACTCAGAAAAGAAGGGAGTGCAGTAATTGTGTAATGGGCTATGGTATTGGATGGAAAGACATCAAGAACTCTATCTGTTTGTGTTAATCCAATTTCATTGATGCTCTTGTTTGCACATTTTCTAATGTAATCCCAAGAGTGCGTAACTGTCTTTGGTTCGTCCGTACTACCAGATGTGAATAGTGTAAGCATACACTAATTTATGCTATTTTGTAGTTAATTTATTTTAATGTGGCTTACGGTTCAACAGCCATTGCACGCCATCCACCACCAAGGTAAACGACTGCCTGTTGTTTTCCAGGTGTTGCACCACCTGATGGATCCCATGAAGTTCCGTCAGCAATTGCGATCATACCATTTGCCAAGCTCGATGGTGCTGCTGTTAGAACAGCAAGTTTCGCAAAACCATTTACATCAAGAGTTGCCGCAGCATCCATTTGATTAACTGCAAGTCTGCCCTGAGCATCAAATGTACAATAGTTAAACGAAGGTGAAGCATATGTTCCACCATTAGTTGATAAAACTAATTTACCCTTGGCTGTTCCTGCTGATACAGTTTCTTGGTTATCAATTCTTGAAGCAACAATAGTGGTTGGAATATAGTCCTCAACCGATCCATCTGGATCATATGCTGCTGCTGCAAAACCACCAACATAATCACCTTGAGTTATTGCACTTGGATTTTCAATGTCGGCACCGTGTCTTGAACGTATGGTAACTTTTGCCATGTCTCCAAACGAAGACGCACCTTTAACAAGTCCAACCATAGGTGCAGTTCCGTCAACTGAAGTAAACACAGTTTCAATTGAGAGTGCATCGCTTAAATTACCAATTTGTAATTGGCTTGCACCACCGCCTACCTCAATAGTTGATCCATTGATAAAAATTTGTCCGTTGTCAAGTCTAACTGTTGAACTAACAGCATCAACTAATAATGTTGAATCGTCTCCAAAGACCGAACCCTGAATATCTCTAATAAAAGCAGTATCTTCACTAACTGCTGATTGAATAGCATTTCCGCCAACTGTTGAACCAGCCGGTAAATTAATAGCAGCACCTGACGCAGTAACTTGTGCATTACCAAGATATAGAGAAGTTCCACTTAGATATAAATCTCTAAATTTCTTAGCAGCACTACCAAGGTCAACTGCTTCGCTATCTATAGGAATAATATGATCATTGATTGTACCATTTAGGTTAATAGTTCCATCCACTGCATCAACAAGAATAGTTGAATCATCAGCACTGATCGAACCTTGGAAATCAGCATCAAGTTTTCCTTCAACGGTTAAATTGCCAGAAACCGTAGCACTCGCTAATGATGTACTGCCAGATACAGTTAGCGTTGTGAACGTTTGAGTTGGGTTAATTGTAGTAGTAATCGTACCTGCAAGATCATTGTAGGTAAATGTAATACCTGTATTTGGACCAGTTGTTAACAGGTCAGCGATATGATCTGCTGCATCTTCGTCCGTATATCCTGTTACTGGTGTTAAATCTTTTAATAATGTGGTTCCATCACCCACATATAATTGTTCCGTATCCGTTACATATATCAGTTCGCCTTCAAGGGGTGGAGACGCTAAAAGCGTGGCTTCTGACTGTAATCCTCTTCTAATTTGTAGTGGCATATTCTTTTAAACTCCTGGCAATAGTTCTTTTGCTTAGTATATTTATGCCAAGAACAAAGATACTATATATTATTTTATTGCTGTATCTGAACGTCTGCGGCAAGTATAAAGCGATATTTATCGCTCTGTGGTGCTGCTGGTCTATGCCAATACTTGCTTGGATATATTAACCAATGGAAATCGCTGGGTTTTACGTGGAACTTACCGTCGTTTTCGGGTCCGTTAGGAGCGAATTCAGTGCCGCAAAGATCGCGGTTTTCTACGTCTTCGGGTATGTGCAAGTAGAATATTCCGCTCATCATTTGTGGTTGCGGAACGTGCTGATGGTGGTGCCATAGCGTTTGTCTGTCTTCTGCACCCTCCTTGTTGGTCATGAAACTCCAAGCCTGCATCTTGCCAACCTTGACCTCCTGCCCAAAATACTGAAAAATGCTGAATAGGAAACTCATCCTAAACTTCATCCACGTAGGATGCTGCCTTTGAAACACATTTTCCTTGGTTTGAAACTTGGGTGAATTTTCCCAGTAGTTGCCGGAGTCTATTATGCCCTTGATGTCCTGTATGGCATAATCTATGTCATCCTGTGTTATGACACTGCTGTAATCAAACTTCCTGAATATTTCGTTGCTGTCGATGACGTCCATACTAATACTTATATGTCGTCACCCTCCATAACGTAGAAACTTGAGCTCTTGCCCGTTGAGTCTTCCTCGAGATAATAACTCTCGCCATCATACATAAATTCATTGAACACCTTGAATCCGTCAGCGTTCTCATAGTCTATGCTCATCTTCTTGAAATCGAATCCGTTGGGTCCTGTCTTGATGATTTCGTTGCTATACCAACCGCCCTTGTTAAAGTATTGTCCGAACAGGTAATACTTGTCCTTGCAGGATTTTGATCCTGAATGATGTTCAGCAATGCACTTGACCTTGACACCTTTCTTCTTGAAGTCCGCCATGTCTATCTGAATGTCATCAAGGAAGTTACCATCCTTGTCTCTCAGTGTATCGCCATTCTTATCCACTTCGGTGATGGTCATGGTCTGACCGTCTGATAGTTCAGGACCGCTTAGATGGCAGATGTCCTCAAACTCATAGAACTCCTTGTCGAATTGTGCTTCTGCTGGAACATTCTTGTTTGCCTCGTCCGGATCAAATCCCCTGTCGTTGAGATAGGTTGCCAACTCTTCTTCCTTGCCATACCAATGCTCAAACTGTTCTGCCGTGATTTCTCCCATGGCCACTTCGCCACCATATCTACCAAAATCCACCTTGAAGTATCTTTCAGGATTCTTTATTGTTCTTACCAATTGCTCCTTCTGTTTCTTAGTTGCCATTGTTACCTTCCTCTGTTTCGAAGACTGGTTTCCAATCCTCTATGTAAATCTTGTTATACTCCTTGGCATCAATGACATCAAACTTGAATGGTCCATTGATTATCAGTTGTTCGTCCTCGATCTGCCATTTGTCCTGATAGTCATACAGCCAACCAAATCCTGATCTATTATCTGGATCTTCCGGATCGCCATTGTTCCACTTGTCCTCAAATTCTTCCTTTTCCTCATCAGTCCATGGACCTTCATAATCAAAGAAAACAGAACACAGGTCATCCAGTTCAGCACCATGCCCAATCGTGCTATCACAGTAAATGGTGTCACCCTTCCAATTGTATTCGTAGTTCATGTCATCGCCTTCCTTGTAGCCATAGCCCCAACGATAGGTTTCATTGATCTCAACGAACTTTTGATTTGGATCATTTGGAATGTCATATAGTTGCACCATCTGCGTGATGCTTTTCTTGTGCAAGGGTGTTATCCTTACCACGGCATCATCCTTGTTGAATCCGTGTTTAATGTTGTCCAATAGTTCTTGCTTTTCTTTTGTCGTGGCCATAAAGTTACCTATCCTTTATTTTTGTTATTCTTGTTGCTGTCTTGGGATGCAGTTGATCCTTGATGTGCTGTTCATTGAAGCCCATCATCCTAATTGTCTTGTTTTTTATTTTGACGCTGTATGAGTATGGCGGGCCGTTCCACGATGTTAGATCTGCGTTTTCGTAGCCTTCTATCTTACTCATGCTCTCCACAACTATTGGCTACGAACTGCCTCACAGGATTCCTTCGTCAGTTAATACTTTGACGGTATCCTCACTTAGAGGAATTTCCGTCTTGAAGTTTAGATCAAGATTCTCATCATTGATCTTCTGCTTCTGCTTGCGCAGGTCCTTGATCTGCGCCTTGGCTTGAGCAATTTGCTCAGCACCAACGATGGAAGTCGATACGGTATCTCGCCCACCGTAATACTCCTTGTCGTCACGTGCCTTGATCTTATCAAGACGGCCCTTGATAACTTCCATATCAGTTACGGGCCTTTGGCTCGCGATTGATGATAATTGCTGTAGGCGCTTCTCAATGAAAGCAGCCTTGGCGAGGTTGGTGGAGATTCCACAACTCGCATTTGCCGTAGCCACCAGGGCACGGATGTTATAGAATGCCTGCAGGAGTTTCATCCTACGTGCATCGTTTGCGAACAGTTCGTCGTTCGCTGACTGGATCTCCTTGATGGGATCCTGGAATTCGTTGATTTCGATCGACATCACCGTGTCGATCGAGTTGATAGCATCCTGGATGCTGGTTTGGACGTTATTCGCCTTCCGTAAATTGATCTGCATATTTATTGGCCTCCTCTTGTTGTTTTGCCTCTTCTGCTAATTGTTCCGCTGATTTAATCTTGCCTTCGTAATGATCTCTGGTGTATAAACCTTCTTCAATTTCTCTCAGTGCAGTTACAGCAGATTTTTCATTTGGATGTTTTCTTGGTGATAGTGGTTGGCTACCCTTTGATATTTCTCTGCCTCTCTTTGCTGCCATCTGTATTAAATCATATGGACTCTCGCCTGAATTTTTAATTGCCTCTTCTACAAATACTCTTGCCATTATATACCTTTCTATAAGTTGACGGTTCAGTAAAAGGTCAAGTAATGGACTGAACAAAATTCAACAGTCTATTAAGACCTATCAATTTACACACGAACAAAGTGCATAAACTGTTTACCTCCGGCGAACAATAAAACAAGCCTTACTGCACCGGATCACACAGTCAAGGATTTCAAGTCCTATATGTGTTTGGAGACATTGATTACTCAATATCGGGTCCACTCTCGTCTACCCTTTACTTCCCCGGTTGTTTTTGGAATACAAGTATCCCTAAACAACAAACTATAATATAACAGTGTTTTTGTGGTTTGTCAACGACTATTTTTCCATTTTGGACAATAATCTTACGTCCCATGCCAAAATGGTTCTGTGTCCTTCACCCTTCCAAGGATACACAGTATGGGCAACATAACTTGGAAATACTATCATTTTCATCGGTTGTGGTTTGAATCTCCACTGATCCGTAAAAATTAAGTTTGCTGGATTTCTAATTACGGGAAAACGGAATTCAATGTTTCCGTCTGATGATTTAGAATCTGTTGAAAAATATGGAACATCAATATAAATGTTACCACTTAGATGTGCTTCATGATTATGAAGTGCTTGATAATCCCCTTCGCTCTGCTTAATGGTCCAGGCGCTTATTAAGTGTGGTTCATACCCTACAAGATCATTTACACCCGTTGTTCTAATTACATTATCAAGGTATTCTCTACATTTATTTTCAATGAACTTTTTAAGAAAATCAACATTGAGTCCAAACTGGTTTGGTAATAGTTGTACTTGCTGGCCACCCCTAATACTAATTGCTGGGTTGCCTTCGTCGTTATGTTCTTTGTGAGTATGTGCTGTATCAACCATTTGTTTAAGGTGTGTATGCTCTTCAGCACTCAGATCTTCAACAGCAATTATTAATGGATTAAAATAACCAAATTTCATATTATCTTCTCTTTCTATAGAAGTATATATGCGGCCCGAAGGCCGCACACATTATTTCTTGATTTCTTCAAATTCAGCATCCACTACATTTTCATCCTTAGATTCTTCTGCTTTGGTTTCTGAATTATCAGTTTGGTTATCTTGTTGTGATTTGTAGATTGCCTCACCAAGTTTTTGTGATGCTTCCATTAGTGTTTGCATCTTACTATTAATTTCGTCGGCATTGTCTGACTTAACTGCTTCTGACAAATCATCCTTGGCTTTATTAATAGCATCCTTGATAGAGTCATCAACCTTATCACCGTGTTCCTTAAGACTCTTTTCAGTTCCGTTGATTAAACTCTCTGCTTGGTTCTTGGAGTCAATTAGTTCACGTTTTTTCTTATCCGATTCCTTGTTGGCTTCAGCGTCCTTGATCATGTTATCAATTTCTTCTTGGCTTAAACCACCATCGGATTTAATTGTGATCTTTTGTTCCTTGCCTGTTCCGCTATCCTTAGCACTCACGCTAACGATACCGTTGGCATCAATATCAAATGTTACTTCGATTTGAGGAACTCCTCTTGGTGCTGGAGCAATGCCTTCAAGGTTGAAGTTTCCAAGCAGTTTATTATCCGCTGCCATTTCTCTTTCACCCTGTAGTACCTTAATTGTAACAGCACTTTGATTATCTTCTGCTGTTGAGAACACCTGTGATTTCTTTGTAGGAATTGTAGTATTCTTTTCAATTAATTTAGTGCTTACACCACCCAATGTTTCGATACCAAGTGACAATGGAGTAACATCTAACAACAATACATCGTTAACATCACCGGATAAAATACCCGCCTGTACTGCTGCACCAAGTGCTACTACTTCGTCTGGGTTAACACTTCTGTTAGGTTCCTTGCCAAAGAATTCCTTGACTGTTTCAACAACCTTAGGCATACGAGTCTGACCACCAACGAGAATTACATCAGTAATATCTGATTTGTTAATGCCTGCATCTTTCAATGCAATCTCACATGGTTTGATCGAACGCTGAATTAAGTTTTCAACAAGGCTTTCAAACTTGGCTCTTGTTATCTTAACATTAAGATGTTTAGGACCCGATGCATCTGCTGTGATGAATGGTAGGCTGATATCAGTCTGTGCTGTGCTTGACAATTCAATCTTTGCTTTTTCAGCGGCTTCTCTCACACGCTGTAGTGCAAGATTGTCATTGCTTA
>Ga0255780_10000757_pt1 | contig 30384 bp, 26 predicted proteins | sample 071ome_32_FD_179978 | JGI IMG/M metagenome (GOLD analysis project Ga0255780, IMG submission 179978) | Coastal salt marsh microbial communities from the Groves Creek Marsh, Skidaway Island, Georgia - 071405AT metaG (version 2) | ecosystem: Environmental > Aquatic > Marine > Intertidal zone >... | reverse complement strand
GGACGGTGGAACCAAGAGCACTGGCCCGAGGGGCGCTTTCCCCGGGCCAGCGATTTAGACGGCGTCACCGATCGGCCGATTTGGCTACGCCGAGTGGACGGCCATGCCGCCTGGGCCAACGGCGCCGCCATGGCCGCCGCGGGCATCAGCGCCGACACCCTCGATCCTCCTGGGGGGCAGCTCATCCGCGACGAGGACGGCAACCCCACCGGGGTATTCGTGGACGCGGCCATGGATCTCATCGACGCGGTGGTCCCCCGGCCCAGCCAGGCCCAGCTGGAGGCGGCCATCGGCGCCGCTCAGGACATCATGCTGAGCAAGGGCCTTACCCAGGTCCACGACGCAGGCGCTGGCGTGCGCGCCATTGAAACCTTCCAGCGCCTGGCCAAGGCCGGTGATCTAAAGGTCCGCCTCTACGTCATGGTGGCCGGGGAGGAAACGCTCGAGGCCCTCGGCACGCCCCAGGACGACCCGGAGGATCGCGTCGATGTGCAGGCGGTGAAGCTGTACTCCGATGGCGCCCTGGGCAGCCGCGGCGCCGCCCTGTTCGAGGACTACAGCGACGACGAAGGCAATCGGGGCCTGCTGTTTACCAGCGCCGAGGACCTCGCCACGATCGTCGATCAGGCCACGGCCCGGGGTTGGCAGGTGGGCATCCACGCCATTGGGACTCGAGCCAACGCCGTGGTCCTGGACGCTTACGAACAGGCTTTCCAGCGCTACCCGGGCAGCAAGGACCTCCGGCACCGCATCGAGCACGCGCAGGTCATGCGTCCCGGTGATCTTCAGCGCACCATCGACCTTGGCGTGGTGGCCTCCATGCAACCCACCCATGCCACCTCCGATATGTGGATGGCTGAGAAGCGCCTAGGGCCGGAGCGCCTCGCCGGGGGCTATGCCTGGGCCACGCTGCTCAGCAACGGCGCCGTGCTGGCCCTGGGCAGTGATTTTCCCGTGGAGCCCCCGGATCCGGTCTTTGGCATCCACGCCGCGGTGACCCGGCAAAACCGGCAGGATGATCCCCCCGGGGGCTGGCGCCCGAGCGAAAAGCTCACGCTCTCGCAAACGCTTCGGGGCTTTACCTTAGATGCAGCGTGGTCCGCGCGGCAGGAGGGGCAGCTCGGGAGCCTGGAACCGACGAAATGGGCAGATTTCGTGCTTCTCGAAGACGATCCCTTCTCCGTCGCGCCAGAGGACCTCTGGAAGCTTCAGGTGAAGGAAACTTGGATTGCCGGGGAACGGGTGTACGCGAAAACGCCCTGATTACCAGTCAAGATCGTCAGGGATCGGATGGTCCGCGTAGGCCGGATCGTCAGCCCCCAGCGCCTGAGGCTTGGGCAGCACCAGGCGATCATCGAGTTCGCGAACCTTCTCCGCCACCTTCTCCTCAATCACCTCAAAGCCCGCGCCGTGGCGCACGAGCACCATGGCGCCGGCGGCCAGCCCATCGCGCTGCGCCTCGGTCACGTATAGCTTCCGAACCTTTTTCCCGTCCAAGAAATGATAGGCGCAGGCGCCCTGCCCTCGCGGCAGGCGGCGCTGCTCGATAATCAGCTTGGCCTGCTCGCGAAGGGTTTGGGAGAGCGCGCTCTTGCGCCGCGCCTTTGGTTTCGGCTGAGGTTTAGGCTGGGGTTCGGGCGCTTTGGGCTTGGGTACCTTAGGCTCCGGCGCCTTGCCTAGCCCCGCCCTTAGTAGCTGGCTACGGAGGGATTCGCTCACGAAAGTCTCCTAAAGAGGGGCAGCCATGTGGAGATGGAGATCGATGCCTTCCGGCACGAGGGCCGGAACCCGCGTTTCCACGAGCACCTTGAAGCCCGCCCGCTCGTAGAGGGCCTGCGCCGGATTGCCGGCGTAAAGATCCAGATGGACCGCTTCCGCGCCCGCCGCCTTGGCTCGGCGGAAGACATCCTCAAGCAGGCGCTGCCCGAGGCCGCGGCCTCGTAGGCTGGGCAACACGGCAAGGTTTTGCAGATAAAAGGCCTGCGCCGGCACCGCAGGCAGCACGTAGCGGCCCTCCTGTACCCAGCGCGCTAAGGCCGCAAGGCCCTCGGGATCCAGGGCCGCCTGAGCCTGCTGAAAAAAGGGCCCCGCTGCCGCCCCCTGCTCCTCTGTCATAAAGCCCAGGGCAAGGCCCCCGAGGGCTGCCCCGTCCACCGCGAGCCGGGCATGGCGATGGGAGAAGAGGCCCTGGGCCTGTTGCCACTGGTAGGCCAGGTGCTGATCGGCGCGGGCGCGGTCATGGCCGTGAAGGAAGGAAAAAATATGCGGGTCCGTGTCAAAGATCAGCCCCGCCGCCACCGCCGGCTCGAGGGGCGCGCCGTCTTCGAAGGTAAGGTTGCGCGGATCCATCACGGGCTGCCCACGACGTTTCGGAGCTGCCCGACCCCGGACACCTCCACCACCACCTCATCCCCCGGGGCCATGGGCTCGGTGGTCCCGGGCGTCCCGGTGAAGATGATGTCCCCCGGCGCGAGGGCGATGGTCTCGGAGACCTCGCTGATGATGGTCGCGAAGTCGAAGAAAAGATTCTTCACCGCGTCAGACTGCTTGAGCGTCCCGTTTAGGAAGGTTTTGACGGTCAGGGAGGTCGGGTCTAGGTCCGTGACAATCCAGGGGCCCACGGGGCCAAAGCCATCGGAAGCCTTTGCCCGCAGCCACTGGAGATCGCCGGCCTGCCAGTCCCGTTCCGAGACGTCATTGCCGGCGGTAAAGCCAAAGATCTTGCTGAGCGCCGCTTCCCGCGGCACCTGAAACGTCGGCTCGCCGATGACGATGACCACTTCCCCTTCATAGTGCAGATTTTTCGCGCGCCGAGGGTAGGGAATTACCGCCCCAGGGCCCGTGATGGAGCCCGGCAACTTGGCAAACATGCCGAGGGCCGTCGGGTCGGGACGGTCCGTGGTGTGGCTTGGATAGTTGTAACCAATGGCGATGACGGAGCGCGGCGTCACCGGCGCGAGAAGCTGAGACGCCTCGACGGCGCGCGGACTCCCAAGGGCCTGGCCGCCGGCCCAGGGCGCCCCATCCAAGGGCTGAACACGGCCATCGGCAAGGCGCTCCCCAAAGTGCGCCATGCCCGCTTCGTCGGCAAAACGCAGATAGGTAGCGGCCTGCAAGGGCAGCGCCAGCACCGCCAGCGTCAGCACGGCCCAGCGCGCCCAGCGCCGCTCCCCGCGAATCTTAAGGTTGCTCCCCATACGCCTTCTCCCCTTATCCTTAGAAGCAAAAGTTTAGCGCGGCCCTCGCCGGAATGCTTTTGTCCATCGGCCGCCTGGGCCATCATCGAGTCTAGAACAAACGAGGAGGGAGACAGGCCCATGGTAGAAATCAACGATCACGGCGCGATTCGCGTCCTCACCTTGAACCGGGAACCCCAGCTCAACGCCTTCAATGGCGGCCTATTCGATGCGCTGGTGGAAGGGCTCCAGGCGGCTGCGGAGGACGGCACCGTTTCCGTGGTGGTGCTGACGGGTAAGGGCCGGGCCTTCACCGCCGGCGCAGACCTTACGGAAATGGGCCAGAAAACCGCTCCGCCGAAGCATGGCTTTCCCGGGCTCCTGGAATGCCTCATCGACTACCCCAAGCCCATCATCGCTGCCGTAAACGGCGTCGCCGTAGGCGTGGGGGGTACGGTCTGCGGCCTCGTGGACATGGTCTTCATGGCCGAATCGGCCAAGATGCGCTGCCCCTTCGCCGCCCTGGGGATTAACCCGGAAGCGGCCAGCAGCCTCACCTTCCAGCAAATCATGGGCCCCCAGCGCGCGGCCTGGTTCCTCTACAGTGCGGAAACCCTGAGCGCCCAGGAAGCCAAGGCCACGGGCATCGCCCTCGACGTGTTCCCCGACGAAGGCTTCCTCGAAACCGTCCTCGCGAAGGCTGAGATTCTGGCCCGGCAGGCGCCAAACTCCCTGCAGGAAACCAAGGCCCTCATGATGGCGCCGAAGAAGGCCGCGTTCCGGGAAATCATCGCCCTGGAAAACGAGGCCCTCACCCGCACCGTGGGCAGCCCCGAGAACCGGGAAGCCATCGCCGCGTTCATGGAAAAGCGCAGCCCGGACTTCACCGCTGCCCGGCTCCGCGCCGCGCAAAACGGCTAGAGTCCGCGAAGCAGCTCCAGCACCAGGAGCAGCCCCAGGCCGGCGCCGAGGGCCAGCAGCACGTTCCGGCGCCACAGGCCCACTAGCAAGGTGCAAAGCGCCGCCAGGAGGCGCGGCGCATCAAATTCCCCCCCGGTGGCCGTGGGCCATAGCACCTGCGGCGCCACCAGAGCCGGGAACACCGCTACGGGCACGTAGCGCAGCAGCCTCAGCGCCAGGGGCGGCAGAGTCCGTCCGCCCAGGAACCCCAGGAAGGAAAAACGAATGAGGTAGGTTCCCAAGCCTAGGGCGGCAATGGTGAACCACAGGGTGCCGGGGGCAAGCTCAGCCATGGGCCTCCCTCCTACCCTCGAGCGTCGCCCCGGTGACCATGCCCCCCGCCACGGCCAGAAGCATGCCGCTATTGAGCGGAAGCTGATGGCCCAGGATCGCTAGGCCCATAGCCACCACCGCAGCCGCCACGCTAGGCCAATCCTTCAGCATGGGCGTCACCATGGCCAGGAAGGTCAGGGGCACAGCAAAGTCGAGCCCCGGTACCGCCGCGACCGTGCTTTGGGCCTGGGCCCCGAGGGCGCAGGCCAGAATCCATATCCCGCAGATCGGCGCGGCGGCGCCCGCGTAGTAGGCAAGCCTAGATGCCTGGGGCTCCTCCCGGCCCTGGAAGCGCAGCAACGCCAGGGCATAGACCTGATCCACCAGGGCATAGGCAATCCAGGCGCGATGGCGCAGAGGCGCTCGGCCCAGGTAGGGCACCAGGGACGCCGAATAGAGCGCCATGCGCAGATTCACGGCGAGCCCGGTCCCCACGGCCACGGAGACCGGCGCCCCCGCATCCAGAAGCTCGAGGGTGGCGAACTGCGCCGCACCGGCAATCACGAGCGTTGAAAAGCCCAGCGTTTCTGCCAGGGAAAGGCCAAGCTCCGCGGCCACTACGCCAAAGAGCAAGGCAAAGGGCCCCACCATAACGATGAAGGGGGTGCCATCGCGCACCCCCTCCCAAAACACCGCAGACGGCCTCGGGGACAGCGCCGAACTCATGGGGCGTCAGTTTCAGGCAGCAGTAAGCGGAGCCCATTTCCCTTTCCATAGGCTCGGGTGAGCACGGCGAAGATCACCAGCAGGGCCCCATAGACAGGCAAGAAAGCTTCGCCAAGGAGGACCCGGGGGGTTTTCGCCCAAAACAGCGCAAAAAAGAGATGGGCCACGGCAAAGACGCCAAGCCAAAGCACGATCCCCTGCGCCCAGCGCTGCCCCGCGGCCCCGCGCACCGCCAGCACCGCGGTAAAGGCCGTGGGCACAAGCAGCGCCGTGGGAATGACGAAGTGCTGCCCCAGTACGAAGGTTTGCAGCACCGCGAGGGCGCCGAGGAGCGCCAGGAGGGCGAGCACGCCCTCAAGGCCGCCGGCCAGACTAAGCCAACGTCTCCGCAGATCCCCCAGGGTCACCGCTGGCTCCGCAGCAGCCGCCCGGGACGGGCACCGGTATCTTCATCCTCAGCGCGGGTCCGCACCCCGGCCACCCAGGTGCCCCGATAGCCCTTGGCGTGCTGGAGAATCCGCGCGCCCCCGGCGGGCAGATCCCGGCGCACTTCCAGGTCGCCGAGGGACAGGCGCTTGAAGTCGATCCAGTTCACATCCGCGCGCAGACCGGGAAGAAGCGCCCCGCGATCCTTGAAGCCAAAGAGCTGGGCGTTGCGCTGCGTTTGCCGATGGACCAAATGCTCCAGGGGCAAGGTCGCGCCTCGGGTGCGGTCCCGACCCCAGTGGGTGAGTTCATAGGTCGGGGCCACGGCATCGAAGATGACGGTGACGTGGGCGCCAGCGTCGGAAAGGCCCGTGACGGTCTCCGGGTGCAGCTGCATTTCCCGCACCGCATCGAGGTTGTGATCGGCGTAGTTGGTGAAATACATGACTACGAAACGCTCCCCCGAGCCGGCGGTAAGGGCGTCGTAGAGGAACGCATGGGGATCCATGCCCTTGGCCTTGGCCTGGGCTGCGAAGCTTTGGGCCTGCGTGGGCTCGTAGTCCCGCGCCTCATCGAACAGGAAAATCTGGTCGAAGTTGAGCTCGGCGAAGGCCACCCCATTTTCCATGGTGCCAGGGAGGGGGTGGGGCACACTTTGCTCCCCCAGAATCGCCGCCCGCCGCGTCGGATCGCGAAGCGCTTCTAAGCGCGCCTCAAAGCTCAATTCCTTCAGCTCAAGGTAGCTTGGGCGGCGCATGAAAGGATGGTAGGTGCGAAGACTCATGACGATGCCCGTGGGCCGGGCGCCCACCTGGGGGAAGACCTGGGCGCCGGCGGCGTTCTCAGCGCTGACCTGATCGAGCACCTCTTTCCACCGGGTGGGCCATTCCGCCACCTGGAACAGGGTGAAGGTGAGAGGACGCTGCGCTTCCCGAGACAGCTGGGCCATGAGCCGGACTTCGTCCGCCAGGTCATGGGGCTCCTCTCGACCTGCGGCAGCACCGCTGCCCAGGGTGCTTGAGGGAATGATCTGAAACACGCCCTTCCCCGCATCACGCAAGGCCCGCGCCAGGGCCAGCACCTCGTCGTCCTGGGCGAAGGTGCCCGGGACCGGCTCACCGCGCACGGAAACGTGGCCGAGGATCCGGGACGTGGAGAAGCCCACGGCCCCGGCGCTTACCCCTTCGGCGACCAAGCGGCGCATGGCCTCTAAATCCTCCGCCGTGGCGGGTGCGTTCTCCCGGCCTCGGGTGCCCATGACGAAGTTCCGCACGGCGCCGTGGGCAATGAGGGAGGCCACGTCGAGGGCGTAGACCCGAGTCGCCAGGTAATCAAGGTATTCGGGATAGCTCGACCAGGCGCCCCAGGGCATGCCTTCGTAAAGGGCGGTCCCAGGGACGTCCTCCACCCCTTCCATAAGCTCTATGAGGTCCTTCTCACCGCCGGGGGCCACGGGGGCGAAGCCCACACCGCAGTTCCCCATGACGATGGTGCCCACCCCTTGCCCCGAGGAGGGCAACATGGCGTCATCCCAGGTCACCTGACCGTCGAAGTGGGTGTGAATATCGACCCATGCCGGGGTGACCAGTCCCCCTTCCGCATCGATCTCCTCCCGACCCCTTCCATCGAAGGACCCCACGGCGGCGATCAGGCCATCCTTGATGGCCAGGTCCCCCTGCCGCGGCGCGGCGCCGGTGCCGTCCACCAAGGTTGCGTTGCGCAGAACGCAATCAAAAGTATTCATGCTCATCCCCTTCCCTATTGTCCCGTTTAGGCCCACGGCCAGAACCGCGCGCTTGCGCCTAGCCCGCTACAGCCCGCATTAATCGATCACGAAGGGCGGCCCAGGCTGGACCCTCCGGCAAGGCCTCAACCCACGCGAAGGGCACCTCGGCCCCCTCCAAGGCATAAAGCCCATCATAAAGGGCCCGCCCAAAGCCTTCCGGGGCCTCGGGAAGCACCACGAGGGGCGCACGCCGCGGCCCCAGGCGCCGCGCCACCGCGCTCCGGCAAAGAATGGCATCGCCCCCGGGCCACGCCGCCTCGAGCCCTGCCTCATCGGTGAAGCGTAAGGTCACCGACTCCGGGGCATAGTGACGATGGCGCATGCCTGGCGCGAGGGCTGGCAGGCCCTGATTATCCGCCGGGGCTTTTTCCTCCCCCGCAGGCGATGGAACGGTCACCCCGAGCACGGAACTCAGGGCCTCCGGCCCCAGGGCCCCGGGGCGCAAAATACGCGGCGCATCCCCCAGCAGGGAGAGCACCGTTGATTCATAGCCGAGGGGCGCGGCGCCCCCATCGAGCACCGCGGCGATGCGGCCGTCCAGAGTACGCAGCACATGGTCCGCCGTGGTGGGGCTCGGGCGACCGGAACGATTCGCTGAAGGCGCCGCTAAGGGACGCCCCACGGCCGTCAAAAGCGCCAGGGCTACGGGGTGGTTCGGAACCCGTAGGGCGACGCTGTCCCCGCGAGCACTCACCCGCGCCGGCACCCGGTCCGTCTTTGGCACCACCACGGTGAGAGGGCCCGGCCAGAAGGCCTCCGCTAGGCGCCGCAGGGCCTCGGCCTGCCAGGGCGTCGGCTGATATAACCCCTCCGCCTCCGCCAGACTCGCCACGTGCAAAATCACGGGGTTGTCCTGGGGCCGGCCCTTCGCGGTGTAGATTCGCGCCACCGCAGAATTGCTCAAGCCATCGGCACCCAGGCCGTAAACCGTTTCCGTAGGAAAGGCGACGAGTTCCCCGGCGCGCAGCAGCTTAGCTGCCCGCTCGAGGTCTTCTTCCACCGCCGCCATAAGGCGATCGGTATGCATGCCGTGGCCTCAATGCTCAGCCCGGCGCAGGCTGAGCCCCCCGTACGAGGCGTCCCGGAAGCGCCCCCGTAGCCACGCCATCTCGGTAGGTCACCTGACCGGCCACGATGGCGTAGCGATAGCCTTCCACATCCTGCATGAGCCGCTGACCGCCGGCGGGCAAATCCCGTTGCATGCGCGGTGGACGCAGCCGCAGCCGGTCGAAATCAATGATGTTGAGATCCGCCCGATAGCCCGGCTTTAGCACGCCCCGATCGAAGAGCCCCATGGCCTGGGCCGTATCGCGACTATGCCACTGCACCACTGTTTCCACGGGAAGCTTTCGACCCCGGCGCCGATCCCGGGCCCAGTGAGTCAGCATGTGGGTGGTAAAGCTGGCATCGCAAATGGTACCCAGGTGAGCGCCTCCATCCCCCAGGCCGAGAATGGTCTGAGCGTGCTCCATCATTTCGAGCACCGCATCGAGATCGTTCTGCGCGTAGTTCAGGAACGGGAAATACAGCATGGCCCGCCCTTCGTCCTCGAGCATGAGGTCGAAGGCCAAGGCCGCGGGCTCGACGCCCAGGCGCCGGGCGCGGGCCCCGAGGGATTGGCTTGGGTCCTGTTCGTAATCCGGCGGATCGCCGAGCACAAACATTTTCTCGAAGTTGGAAAGCACCGCCTGCATGAAGGGGTGATCGGCCTGGGGCGCCTCCCCCAGAAGGGTAGCTCGCAGCGCCGGATCCCGGAGCCGGGCAACCTTCTCCGCCAGGGGCAGCGCCTGAAGTGCCTGAAAGCTCGGGTGGGCGACGAAGGGGTTTAGGGTGGCATCGAGGCCCAGCATGAGGCCCACGGGACGATTTGCCACCTGGCCACGCACGGGAAGCCCCGCCTGCGCCATGCCTTCAAGCCAGCCTAGGAGCTTCCGGTAGCCCTCCGGCGCCCCCTCCGTTTGCGCGAGAGACAGGGACAGGGGCCGGCGAGACTGCTCGACCAAACGGCGCAGCATGGCCATCTCTTCCCCAGGGTTCTGGAAGTCAGACACAAACTGAAGCACCCCCTTCCCCTCGGCCTTCATAGCCAGAGCAATGGCCATGAGTTCGTCTTCCGCCGCGGTGAGCGTCGGCGTGGGATCCCCGTCCGCCGTTTGGTGGTTCAAGGTGCGGGAGGTGCTAAAACCGAGGGCCCCGGCAGCCATGGCTTCCCGGGTGAGCTGGGCCATGGCCTGGATGTCCGCAGCGGTGGCGGGCTCACGCCGCGCCCCCCGCTCCCCCATCACGTAGACGCGCAGCGCCGCGTGGGGCAGCTGGGCCGCAAAGTCGATGTCGTGATCCCGCGCCTCCAGCGCCTTTAGGAAATCGGGAAAGCTTTCCCAGTTCCAGGACAGCCCTTCCGTGAGCACGACCCCGGGGATGTCCTCCACCCCTTCCATCAAGCGGACGAGGGTGTCGTGATCTTCTGGGCGGCAGGGGGCAAAGCCCACGCCGCAGTTGCCCATCACCGCGGTGGTTACGCCATGATTGGAGGAGGGGGTGAGGCGGTCGTCCCAGGTGGCCTGGCCATCGTAATGAGTGTGCACATCCACAAAGCCCGGGGTAACGAGCAGGCCGCGGGCGTCGATCTCCTCCGTCCCCTGGCCGAGCCGTTCGCCCACGGCGGCAATGCGACCGTCCTTCACCGCCACGTCGGTTTCCCGAAGCGCCGCCCCCGTTCCGTCGGCCACGGTGCCGCCGCGGAGCACTAAATCGAAATCTGCCATGCCCGTTACTCCTCTCCCTAGAGGCTAGAGCCTAGGGTGGGGAGTCGGTCTCGCGCAAGGGTTCCAGGAGGACCGGCGGAGGGGTCCCAGGCAGGGACAACGCGGCAAGCGCATCGGGGCGATAGCGCGCGAGGAGCGCAAGGAGGATGGCCGTAGTCTCCTCGTCGAAGGCGTAGTTCAGGGGCTCGGGACGAAAGTGGAGCTGAAAGGCGCGCAGGGCGTAGCGGGTCTCGACATCGAGGCGCCCCGTGGGGGTCAGGTCAAAGCCCCAGGCCGCCAGCGCCGATTGCCGCGTGGCCAGGGGCAAAGACGTGTCCTGAAGCCAGGCCCGCCAGGCCCTGAAGGTGTCTGCCTCGTACCAGGGCCCCACACCGGCCTCGTACAGGCGCTGCCAGGGGAAGAAGGGACCCGGATCGACCTTCCGCGTGGGCGCGATGTCAGCGTGGCCCACTACCCGCTCCGGGGGGATATCGGGATGGCGCGCCAGAATCTCCCGGCTCAGGGCGATAACCTCGGCGAGCTGCGCCTCGGAAAAGGGTAGATAGCGGCAGCGATCCGCCTCAGGCCCCGGAAGGGGCTCCGCCAGCCGATGATCGCAGGTCGATGCGTTCACGATTTCGATGCCGATGGAGGAGTTGTTCAGGGCCGTCTCCCCGGCCCAAACGCTTCGCCCCGCATGCCAGGCCCGGCGATCCTCGGCGACAAGGCGCAGAGCCCGGCCGCTGGTGCCGGGAAAGGTGGGGTCGTTTAGATCGGGGACCAGGTAATGGGCGCTGACGGCGCCCGTATCCGCTCGGGTCAATAGCGCCAGGGACCGATCGAAGGGTTCGGCGGTGAAATGAAGCACCAGATGGCGAATGCGGCTGCCCTGATTTTCCGAGACCACATCAAGGCGGGGCGGGGCCACGCAGGCGCTAAGGGAAAGCAGCGCGATCCCCAACAGCATAAGCCTCACTGGCCAGCGCCGCCGCGATCGCGCTGAAGCAGTAGGATGCCGCGCATGGTGGCCAGCAGCGCGAGGCGATGCTGGGCCGCGGCGAAGGTGGCGTAGATAGGATCGTCATCTAGCAGCTGGCACCGGTCCGTGCCGCAGGGGAAGCTTGTGGCGCGGCCGAAGCGATTGCCCGCCTCCCCGTAACGCCCAAAGCGCCCGGGCTCCCCAAGTTCCCAGAAGGCATACCAGGGGCTTTGCATATCGGCGATGGGCTGGCGCAGCGCATCGAGCGTAGCCCCCGCCGTTTCCTCAAGCAGCGCATCAAAGGTGAGACCCTCGGGCGTTTCCCCCAGAGCCTCACAGAGCTGCTCCCCGGCCTCGCTGAGGCGCGCTTCGTCGATGGGGTAATCGGTAAAACGATCCCCCGAGGGCCAGCGCCAGGGCCTAGGGTGGAAAATGGGGACGACGTTGGCGGGAATGGTGACGCGCTGGAGGTAATAGAGCACGCTTCCCAAATCCTCGTAGCGCAGCGTGGCCCGCACGCCGTCCTGCATCAGAACCTTGGCGGCCCGGTCCTCGAAGCGGTCGTGAAGCCGCGTACTCACCAACCACAACCAGCGCCGATCCTCCTCGCCCTCCGCGCGATCGTAGTACCCCCAGCGGGTGGCGCGGCGCAGCACGCCGGCCTCCCCCTCGGCGACATTCCCGAGCACCAAATTCCGCACCTGGAGCGCCGACAGCCGGGGCGTCCCCGTCCCCTCTACGCACCGGTTAAAGGCTTTCGCAGCGGTGAAGGTCAAGGTCTGGAGCGTTTCTTCCGGGTAGGCCCGGGCCGCACCAGCCAGGATCATGAGCACGAGCACGGCGCATCGCCCGACCCTCGCCTTACGCCCTACCCGAGTTGCGCTCACCCTTGCCATCGCGGCCTCCCTTCTTTTCAACGCTCAGCATACCGCCCCCGGCGATCCAACCCTAGGGCCCGGCGGGGCTTAGGGCGTATGCTTAGGCCACGGGCAGCGGTACTGAGGAACCGGGATGACCACCCCCCTACTCACCCTCACGGACCGGGGCCTGCACTGCCCGGACGGGGACTTCACCATCGACCCCTGGCGCAAGGTGGATCGCGCCATCATCACCCACGGCCACGGCGATCACGCCCGCAACGGCATGGGTCACTATTGGACCGCCGCCCCTGGTGTGCCCATCCTGCGCAAGCGCCTCGGGCATTACAGCCCCGTGGAAGGCGTTCCCTACGGCGAGCGCCGGACCTTCGGCGCCGTCACCGTCTCCTTCCATCCCGCAGGGCATATCCTGGGCTCGGCCCAGGTTCGGGTGCAGCGGAACGATGAGGTCTGGGTCGTCACGGGAGATTTCAAGCGAGAACCGGACCCCACCTGCGCCCCCTTCGAGCCCGTGCCCTGCGACGTGCTGGTGACGGAAGCCACCTTCGCCTATCCCATCTATCAATGGCCACACCCGGATACGGTGATGGAGGAAATCTACGCCTGGTGGCAGCGCTGCGCCGCCGAAGACCGACCCGCGGTGCTTTACACCTACGCCCTAGGCAAGGCCCAGCGCATCCTCGCCGGGCTTCACGCCTTCAGCCGGGAGCCGGTGTGGCTCCACGGCGCCATTGATGGGCTCACCCGCCTGTACCGGGATGCGGGCGTCACCATGATCCCCACGGTCCCGGTGAGCGAGATGCCCCGAAGTGATCGCGGCGCGGGGCGGCTCATCCTTGCGCCCCCCTCCGCCGCAGGGTCGAAGTGGGCCAAGCGCTTTCGCGGCGCCAGCACAGGCTTTGCGTCTGGGTGGATGCAGGTGCGGGGAACGCGACGTCGGAAGGGCTATGACGAAGGCTTTGTCCTCTCTGATCACGCTGACTGGCCCGGACTACTCCGCACCGTTGAAGACAGCGGGGCAAAACGCGTGCTGGCCACCCATGGCCACACCGATGCGCTCCTGGCCCACCTACAAGGCCTAGGCATCGAGGCCCAGGCGCTGGCCACGCCCTACGGAGAGACGGAGGAGGGGTGAACGCCTTCGCCGCGCTGCTTACGGCTCTGGAGCGAGCCCGCTCCACGGGGCGCAAGCTCGAATTGCTGACGGCGTATTTTAAAGATGCGTCGGCGGGGGATGCGGCCTGGGCGCTGCACCTGCTGACGGGGCGCCGGCCCCAGCGCATTGCCAGCGGCCCGGAGCTGCGGCGCTGGCTCGGAGAGGCCACGGGCCTCTCCGAAGCCGTCCTCGAAGCCACCTATGCCCATGTGGGCGACCTCGCCGAAACCCTCGCCCTAGTGCTTCCGCCGCCGCCAGCGGGCACCACCGCCCCGGCGACGAGCCTCCGGGCCCTGCTAGAAGAAACCCTCGCGCCCCTTCGCGGCGCCAGCGCCGAAACGCGGAAGCGCGCCCTCCTCGCCCTGTGGAAAGCCTATCCCCAGGGCCCGCGCCTCTGGCTGAACAAGCTCATCACCGGGGGACTTCGCGTCGGCGTAGGGGAAGGGCTCACGCTTCGGGCCCTGGGCGAGGCCTTTGGGCTCGACCCCGCCGTGCTTCAGCACCGCTGGATGACCCCCCAGCCCCCTTCCGCGGCGGCCTTCGAAGCGCTCGTCGATCCGCACAACGCCACACTCCACTGGGCGGCGCCCTACCCCTTCTGCCTGGCACAACCCCTTCGGGACGGGGTTCTACCCCCGCACCCGTCCACGGCGGTGCTGGCGGAATGGAAATGGGATGGGGTGCGCTGCCAGCTGGTGCGGCGGGAGGGCAATACGGCGCTTTGGTCCCGCGGCCGGGAGCGCCTCGAGGATCGCTTTCCCGAGCTGACGGCCGCAACCGACGGCCTACCCGAGGGCACGGTCCTCGATGGGGAGCTCCTGGCCTGGACCGAGGACGGCCCTGGCCCCTTCGTCGAACTCAGCCGACGTCTGCAGCGCAAGCGCGTCACGGCGGCGCTTCAGCGCGCGGTCCCGGTACGCTTTATGGCCTACGACCTCCTTGAACTTTACGGCGAGGACCTTCGCCCCCAGCCCCTCGCCCAGCGCCGCCAGCGCCTTGAGGCCCTGCTAGCCCCTGCCCCCGCGCCGGCCCTCATGCTTTCCCCCCAGCTGGACAACCGCAGTTGGGAAAGCCTTGCGGCCCTGCGCGCCGACGCGCGCAGTCAAGCCGCGGAAGGGTTAATGCTGAAGCACGAAGGCAGCGCCTATGAAAGCGGTCGGCGTCACCAAAGCTGGTGGAAATGGAAGCTTGATCCGGAAACGGTGGACACCGTCTTGCTCTATGCCCAGCCCGGGCATGGCCGCCGGGCCAACCTCTACACGGACTTCACCTTCGCGGTATGGGACCGGGGCGCCCTCGTGCCCCTCGCCAAGGCCTATTCGGGGCTGGACGAGGCCACCCTTGAGCGCCTCGATCACTGGATTCGGCGCCATACGAGGGAACGCTTCGGCCCCGTACGCTCCGTAACGCCAGCGCTGGTCTTTGAGCTGGCCTTCGACAGCGCTCATGCGGCGCCCCGGCGAAAGGCCGGCATGGCCCTGCGCTTTCCTCGCATTCATCGCTGGCGGGAGGATCTCGCTATCGAGGATGCGGATGAACTTGAAACCCTCAAGGCCCGGCTCCTTCCCCATGGCTAGGGCACGCCCCCAGCAAGCGGCGCTCGAGGCCTGGCTTGACGCCCAAGGCTGGGCGTTGGCGCCCTTTCAGCGGGCCCTGGCGGAAGCCTTTCGGGAAGGGCAGGACGGACTTTGCCTAGCGGGGACCGGCAGTGGAAAAACCTTAGGCGCCTTCCTCGGGCCGGCCCTCGCTATTCCTGCCCAAAGTTCCGGGCTTCAAGTGCTTTGGCTTACCCCCCTTCGGGCCCTGGCCCGGGACCTCGCTACCCAGCTGGAAAGCTTCTGCGAAGCCCTCGGCCTCCCCTGGCGGGTCGGAATCCGCAATGGCGATAGCACGGCGAAGGAGCGGCGCCAGCTCCGGCAGGCGCTCCCGGAGGTGCTCGTCACCACGCCGGAAAGCCTGTCCCTATTGCTGGCAAGCCCGAACTTTATTGCCCAGGCGCCGTCCTTGCAGGCCGTCGTGGTGGATGAGTGGCATGCGCTCCTGGGAACGAAGCGCGGTGTGCTCCTTGAGCTAGCCTTGGCTCGGCTCCATAGCCTGGCCCCGGAGGCCCGGCGCTGGGGGCTCTCGGCCACCGTGGCCGACCCCGAGCATGCCCTCGAGGTCTTACTCGGCCCGGGGCGTCGCGGGCGCCTGATCCGAGGGCCCCAGGGCACCCCGCCGGCGGTGACCACTCTCATTCCAGAGGAAATCGAACGCTTTCCCTGGGCGGGACACCTCGGGCTGCGAAGCCTGCCCCAGGTGCTTACCCTGCTTAAGAAAGCGCCGACTTCCCTGATCTTTTGCAACACGCGCTTTCAAGCGGAGCGCTGGTTTGAGGCGCTCCAGCGCGCCGACCTTAGCCTCGTGGGGCAGCTTGCGCTGCACCACGGCAGCCTCGCCCTGGGCACGCGACAACGCATCGAAGAGGCCCTGAAAGCCGGAGCGCTGAAGGCCGTGGTGGCCACCTCAAGCCTCGATCTGGGGGTAGACTTTAGCCCCGTTACCCAGGTCATCCAGATCGGTGGCCCCAAGGGCGTGGCCCGGGCCCGGCAAAGGGCGGGGCGAAGCGGACACCATCCCGGCGGTACGCCCCGGCTCTATTGCGTGCCTACCCATGCCTTCGAACTGCTTGAGTTTGCAGCGCTGCGAGACGCCCTGGAGACCGGGGGGCTCGAACCCCAGCGCGGCCTTCAGAACAGCTTTGACGTGCTGACCCAGCATGTCCTTACCCGCATCCTCGGCGAGCCGGGTTCCTCAGACGCGCTGTTGGCCGAGGCCCGGCGCACCCACGCCTTTGCCACGCTGAGCACCGCGGAGCTGGCCTGGGTGCTCGATCATCTCCAACGCGGCGGCCCGGCGCTTAAGGCCTACGAGGACTACGCCAAGATCACGCGGAACGAGGCCGGTGCCTGGACCGTCACCTCGCCCCGCATCGCTCGGCGCCATCGTCTCTCCATCGGCACCATTGTGAGCGATGCCTTGGTCACCCTGCGCTGGCGCCGGGGCGGGACCCTCGGCCAGGTGGAGGAGCGCTTTATCCGCCAGCTACGCCCGGGGGACGGCTTTACCTTCGCGGGGCGCGCCCTGGTGCTGTGTCGCGTGGATGGCATGACGGCGCTGGTCCGTCCAGGAAAGGCCCGGCGCGTTCACACCCCGCGCTGGGCCGGCAGCCGCATGCCCCTCTCGAGCACGCTGGCCGACGGGGTTCTACAACGGTTGGATCCCGCAGCCTCGCTTCCCGAGCGAGAGGAGATGGCCGCTCTGGCACCGCTCCTCCACCTACAGGAGATCCTATCGGCGCGGCCTACGCCGGGGGTGCTGCTCATCGAACACCTGGAAAGCCGGGAGGGCTATCACCTTTTCCTATATCCCTTTGCAGGGCGTCAGGTTCACGAGGGCCTCGGGCCCCTCCTGGCCTGGCGCCTCGGTCAGCATCAGGAGAGTACGGTCGCGGTGACGGTGAATGATTATGGGATCGAGCTCCTGTCCTCCGCGCCCCTGCCCGAGGAGGACAGGGCGCTGCGCCGCTGGCTCTCCCCGGAGGGTCTTGGAGAGGCCCTGATCGCCTGCTGCGAAGGCACGGGCCTTGCGGAACAGCGCTTTCGCACCATTGCGCGCATCTCCGGCTTGATCTTCCAAGGCTTTCCCGGGGGACCCAAATCCCAACGCGCCCTTCAGCTGTCTTCCCGCCTCCTGTTCGACGTCTTCAAGCGCTACGACCCGGAAAATCCCTTTCTGCAGCAGGCGCAGCGCGAGGTCCTCTCGGAGGAGCTCGATAGCGATCGCCTCGAAGCCCGGCTCCGAGACCTGAGCCGCCAGCCTTGGCAAAGCCGACAGCTAGCGAGCCTTTCGCCCTTTGCCTTCCCCCTCTGGGCCACCCGGGTGCACGCCCGCTATAGCTCGGAATCGGCCGCGCAACGCATCGCACGCATGCTCGCCCAGCTGGAACGCCGCCATGGCTAAGCCTTCCGGTGCGACGTGCCTCACCCTCGGGAAGACCGCCCTCTGGCTCCTGCCCGAGAAGGCCGTCCTGTGGGACCGAACCCTATTTGTAGCGGACGTCCATTTGGAGAAAGCGAGCTTCTTCCAGCGCCAGGGCTTCGCCGTGCCCAAGGGTAGCGACGCCGAAGACCTGGAGCGCCTCCGTACGCTCCTACACGCCCATGGGTGCGAACGGCTTGTGGTGCTGGGGGATTTTTTCCACCGCCCGCTCCGCCCCGGGAGCAGCGCCCAGGCGCACCTCGCGGCCTGGCTCGAAGTCCTGGAAAGGGCCGGGGTTTCCGTTCATCTCGTGGGCGGCAATCACGACGGTGCGGCGCCCCAGAAAGACACGGCCAGGGGACTGCACTGGGAGCGGGAGGGCTGGCGCCTGGGGCCCCTAAGCTGCCGCCACGAACCTTTGGGGACGTCAGAGGAACCGACCCTCGCGGGCCATCTTCACCCGGGCTACCGCCTACGCGCAGCGCGCAAGAGTAGCTTCTACGGACCGGTCTTTTGGCGCCGGGGGCAGGAACTGGTGCTGCCCGCCTTTGGCAGCTTAACGGGAACGCTCGCGGTGCGCCCTGGCCCCGGCGACGCCCTCTTCCTTGTGGCCGAGGGCGCCGTTCACCCCCTGCCCGGGGGGTAAAACCAGAACTCGAGCATGGTCGTGGCCTCGGGGAAGCGCGCCTCATGGGCCTGCCCCGGCGCCAGGTGGTACCACGCCCCCGGGGCATAAAGCCGCTCCGGCGCGGCTCCACAGGTCAGCCCTAGGCACCCCGTAAGCACCACGCCCCAGTTTTCCGTGGGGTGATCGTGGGCCGGGATGTGCTCCCCCGCGGCGTAGCTCGCCAGCAGCACATCGGCACCCGCGGCCGCCAGCTTATGGGCGTGGAAGCTGCCCTCGAAGGGCTCAAGACGCGCCAGCAATTCCGGGGGAAAGGGGTGGATTTCAGCCATGGGCATGGGGCTCGGTCATTCGGGGAGCGTAATCCCAGAAGGTGGCTTTGCTCGGCGCAAGGCGCAGCGCCCACTCCTGATCCCGGCGCCCCTGGAGCCATCGGGCGAGCCGAGAGCCTTCCCCAATGCCGTAGCGGGCCAGCAGGTGATCAAGCTGCGCGCCTCCCGCTTCCGGAAAGAGGGCGACGGTCCCCTGGCCCCGGAGCCCTCGGTAGGGGGCGAGGCCCGTGGAGATTTCAAAGCCCACCTTCGGCGCGCGTTGCAGGCGCCGGGTCAGCCAGGCCTCCGCGTGGCTCACACCCCAGAGGGCGCCGGCTTCATAACGGAACCACAGCGTCGCGATTTGCGGCGTGCCATGGCGGTCGAGCACGGCTAGGCGCATGGGCTCCCGATGCCCCTCAAGGAAGGTCCGAAGGGTCGTTTCATTTGGGCAGGCGCGAACTTCGCAATTCGGAAATAGCATGGGGTTTCCTGAGCCCTTGTGAGGGACGGCGGCTTTCCTTGCTATGCTCTACCGGTCCTGGGCGCGCAGCAAGCCCTTCGGAGCCAGACCCATGCCCCACGCCATCGCCCGCTTCCTCATCAGCCATCCCCGGGGCCTTGCCCTGCTGCTCCTGGGGGCCCTTCTCCTCGCAGCCCTTGGAGGGCAGCAGTTCCGCATCGATGCCTCCTCGGACTCCCTCGTAGTAGAAACGGACCCTGCTCTAGCCACCTGGCGCGCCATGAACGCCCGCTATGGCAGCGGGGAATTTCTCGTGGTCACCTATGAGCCGGACACGCCGCTCTTCGAAGCGCCCGCTCTACGGATCCTGGGAGCCCTAGTCGAGGCGCTGCGGGCCGTGGACGGCGTGGAGGATGTGCAAAGCCTGCTTGACGTCCCCCTGCTTAAATCGCCGCCGGTTCCCCTGGATGCGTTGAGTGAGGGGGTGCGAACGCTCCGGGATCCCACGACGGATCGAACCCTGGCGCAGAAGGAATTGCTCGAGAGTCCCCTCTTTCGCAACCTCCTCCTGAGCCCGGATGGGCAAACCACCGCCCTCCAGGTCACGCTCAGTCCCGATGACACCTTTGATACCCTTCTTGGGGAACGCCAGCGCTGGCTCCTCGAAGCCGAAAGCCGCAGCCTGACCCCCGAGGAAGAAGATGCCCGCAGCGCCGCCGTGGCCGCACTCGACGCCTACAAGCCGCAGGCCGCCGCTCGGCAGGCGGCCCTCGTCGCGGCGGTACGGGATATCGTCGACCAATACCGCAGCAGCGCGACGGTTCACCTCGCCGGCGTGCCCATGATCGCTGACGACATGCTGCGCTTCGTGCGCAGTGATCTTGAGCGCTTCAGCCTGGGGGTCCTCGGGCTGCTCGTGGCAACGCTGGCGTATTTCTTTCGAACCCTACGCTGGGTGGTTCTACCCCTTGCCAATGCGGCCCTCACCACGGGGCTCATGGTGGGCCTCCTTGGCGCCGTAGGCTGGCCCATTACGGTGATTTCCTCGAACTTTGCTTCGCTCCTGATCATCATCAGCATGAGCCTCGCCATCCACCTGATCGTCCGCTTCCGGGAGCTGGAGGTGGCCGAGCCTGCGCAATCGGTCCCGGAGCGTCTCGAGGCCACCCTGCGCTCGAAGTTCTGGCCCTGCTTCTTTACCGCGGTCACCACCATGGTGGCCTTTGGCTCCCTCGTTACCTCGGGCATCGTGCCCGTGGTGGACTTCGGCTGGATGATGACCGTCGGCGTCGCCCTGGCCTTGGGGGTGACCTTTGTCTTCTTCCCCCTGGCCGTCACCGTGCTGCCCGCTGGCGGAACGGGGGCCACCCCCCGCACCCCGGCCTTCGTGGAGCTGCTCGGCCGCGCCACGGCGCGCCATCCCCTCGCCCTGGTGCTCGCAAGCGGCCTCCTCGCCCTCGGGGCCGCCAGCGGCATTGCCCGGCTGGACGTGGAGAATAGCTTCCTCGACTACTTCGCCGAGGACACGGAGATCTATCAGGGCATGAGCTACGTCGATCGGAAGCTCGGGGGCACCACGCCCCTAGATGTGCTCATCGACTTTCCCAGCCTGCCCCCTGCCCAAGACGATCCCTTCGCCGCCCCTGCCTCAGACCCCTTCGGAGATCCCTTCAGCGATCCCGCTGCGGACCCGTTCGGGGACCCGTTCGGGGACCCGTTCAGGGACCCCTTCGCCGAGCCCAGCGGAGCTTCCGCAGAAGGCCCTTCGCTGGGGGCGACCCCCTCGGCACGGAGCTTTGACCGCTACTGGGTCACACCGGCTCGGGTGGCGCTGGTGGAGCAAGCCGAGGCCTTTCTGAATGCCCAACCGGAAACGGGCAAGGTGCTCTCCCTGGGCACGCTCCACGCCCTGGCGAAGGACTTTAATGACGGTCGTCCCCTCGACGGCGCGGAGCTGACGCTGGTGCTCGGAGCCATCCCGGAGGCCTTCAAGGACACGCTCCTAACGCCCTACGTGGACACGGAAGCAAGCCAGGTGCGCCTGGCCGTGCGCATGCTCGAAAGCGATCGCGGCCTGCGGCGGAATGCCTTCCTAGAGCGTATCCAAGAGGATCTGCCGGAAGCCTTGGGCATCGCCCCGGAGCGGGTCACCCTTTCAGGCATGACCGTGCTCATGAACAACATGCTGCAAAGCCTTTTCGACTCCCAGCGCAACACTCTCTTGGCCGTGTGCTTGGGCATTCTCCTAACCTTTGCGTTGCTGTTTCGATCCCTCAGCCTAGGGCTCCTGGCGCTCCTGCCCAACGTGCTTGCCGCGGCGCTGGTGCTCGGGCTCATGGGCTGGATCGGCCTGCCCTTGGATCTCATGACCATCACCATTGCGGCCATCGTGATCGGTATCGGCGTGGACGACACGATCCACTACATCCACCGCTACCGGGAGGAAGTGGCCCGCGATGGCGACGGCCGGGCCGCGCTGCTTCGCAGCCATCGATCCATCGGCCACGCCATTTTCTTCACCTCCGTGACGGTCATGGCCGGGTTTTCGATTCTGGGGCTGAGCAACTTCAATCCCACGGTGTACTTCGGCCTGCTGACCGCCCTTTCCATGGCCCTAGCGCTTCTTGCCAACCTCACCCTCCTACCCGCCCTGCTACTCCTGGCGAAGGGTCGCTAAGCCCGGAACGGAGGGCCGAAGCCCTTGCCGCTGAGGCGCGGGGGCCGTAGGGTCAGGGCCTTTATCCCTCGCGCCCTGGGAGATCCTATGAAGCGCCTTATCCTTGGTTTTATCGCCGTGCTACTGGCGGCCTGTGGCGGCAATGCGCCCCCGGCCGAATCCACGCTCTCGAGCGAGGAAGCGCGCTGGGCAGCGCGGGCCCAGAAGGTGACGATCACCCGGGATGAGTGGGGCATTCCCCACATCGAAGCCCCGACGGATGCAGACGCGGTCTTCGGCATGATGTACGCGCAGGCCGAGGACGACTTCCCTCGCATCGAGCGAAACTTCCTCTTTTCCCAGGGGCGCCTGGGGGAAGCCTTCGGCCCCGACTACCGCTGGATCGACCTGCGCATGAAACTCTTCATCGATCCCGACGAAATGAAGCAGGAATACGACCAAAGCCCCCCCTGGCTCCAGGCCCTCATGGACGCCTGGGCCGACGGCCTGAACTACTACCTTGCCACCCACCCCGATGCGGACGTGAAGGTGCTCACTCGCTTTGAGCCCTGGATGGCCCTGTCCTTCTCCGAGGGCAGCATCGGTGGGGATATCGAACGCGTACGCCCGGAGGCCCTCGCCGCCTTCTACGAGAACCAGCCCCTTAGCCAGTGGGATCAAGGCACCGGGGCCAACAGCGCCATTCGCGCCGTCGCCTCCCAGGGGGAAGCACTCGGCTTACCAAGCGCCTCCGTGGGCTCCAACGGCTTTGCCGTCTCCCCCCTGAAGAGCGAAAGCGGCAACGCTCTGCTGCTCATCAACCCCCACACCTCCTTCTACTTTCGCCACGAAGCCCACGTGAAAAGCGACGAGGGGCTGAACGCCTACGGCGCCTCCACCTGGGGTCAATTCTTCGTCTACCAGGGATTTAACGAAACAGCCGGGTGGATGCACACCTCCAGCGCCGTGGACAACATCGACGAGTTCGAAGAAACCATCGTTCGTCAGGAGGACGGCCTGTTCTACCGCTATGGCGATGAGCTTCGCCCCCTGGAGCAGAAGACCGTCACCGTGCGCCTGCGCCAGGAGGACGGCACCTTCACAGAGGAGCGCTACCCCACCTATCGGACGCACCACGGACCCATCGTGCGCGCGGAAGGGGATCGCTGGATTGCCGTGGCCCTCATGGAGGCGCCGCGGAAGGCCCTGATTCAGAGCTACGCCCGAACCAAAGCCAAGAACCTTGACGAATTCCTCAAGATCATGGAGTCGCACACCAATTCCTCGAACAACACGGTGTTTGCCGATGCAGCGGGGAATATCGCTTATCTCCACTCGAACTTTGTGCCCAAGCGCCGAAGTGATTTGGACTACCTAAATCCCGTGGATGGCAGCGACCCCAGCACGGACTGGCAAGGCCTGCACACCATCGAAGAAAGCCCCAACAGCATCAACCCCCCCACAGGCTGGGTGCAGAACACCAATAACTGGCCCTACTCCGCTGCCGGCGCAGAGCACAGCCCGCGGCAAAAGGACTATCCCCCGTACATGGATAGCGGCAGCGAAAACGCGCGGGGCATTCATGCCCTGGCCCTGCTAGAGCCCATGACTGCGGTGGACCTCGACGGCCTGGTGACGCTCGCCTACGACGAAGCCCTGCCGGCCTTCGATGAACTCCTGCCCCCGCTCTTCGCCGCGTTTGCGGGCCTCTCCGGGGACGCCCCGGCGAAAGCTCGGTTGGCCCCGGCCATCGGGCAGCTCGAAGCCTGGGACCGGCGCTACGCCGTTGATTCCGTGGCCACGGCGGTGGCCATCTTCTGGGGGGATGCGCTCCGCGCCGCCGTGAGCGACGAAGCGCGAGCCAACCGCTGGAATATGCTGACGGTGATGGCGGAAGCGGCACCGGCCGTTCAGCTGAAGGCTCTCGAAGACGCCCTGGCCCGCCTCGAGACGGGCTTCGGGACCTGGGAGACGCCCTGGGGCGAGATCAACCGCTTCCAGCGCCTAAGCGGCGCCATCGATCTTCGTTATGACGACGGTGCCCCGAGCCTCCCGGTGGCCTTTACCTCCTCCTTTTGGGGTTCGCTGGCGGCCTTTGGCGCAGCCCCGCGCAATGGCACGCAGCGCTGGTACGGCAATCGGGGTAACAGCTTCGTCGCCGTAGTGGAATTTGGGGAGAAGGTCCGGGCTCGGGCCATCACCGCCGGGGGCCTAAGCCGCATCCCCGACAATCGCCATTTCGATGACCAGGCCGAGCGCTATGCCGCTGGCGATCTTCGAGAGGTGTACTTCTACCCGGAGGCCATCGCGGCGCACAGCCTCGGCACCTACCGTCCCGGGGAGCCCCGGCCGTGATTCGCCGGCGAACGGTGCTCAAGGCCCTGGCACTGCTGCCGGGGCTCGGCGCCCTGCGCGCCTTCGGGGAGACCGAGGGGCCGGAGCGCTGGCGCCCCCTGGTGAGCGCCGCCGCCTACCGGGTGCTCTTTGAAGAAGCGACGGAGCGCCCCTATTCCAGCCCCTTGAACGATGAGAAACGGCGGGGGACCTATCACTGCGCTGCTTGCTACGCCCCGCTTTTCGCGAGCGATGCGAAGTACGACAGCGGCACGGGCTGGCCCAGCTTTACCCAGGCGCTGCCCGAAGCCATGGGCACGAAGCGGGACTTCAAGCTGATCGTGCCCCGCACCGAATACCACTGCGCCCGCTGCGGTGGCCACCAGGGACACGTCTTCAAGGATGGGCCGAGACCCACGGGGCAACGCTGGTGCAATAACGGCCTCGCCCTGCACTTTGTGCCCGAGGGCGAGGCGGCGCCATCCCTACGCTGACCCGAAGGCGCCTAGGGCCCCGCTAGAGCAGCGCGCTGGCGAGGAGGAAGGCCACCCAGGCCGCCCCGTAGGCGAGCACGAGGTACGCTGCCACCATGGACAGGGGTAGGCGCCAGCTGCCGCTCTCCCGTGCCAGCACGGCGACCGTAGACACACACTGCAGCGCCAAGGCGAAAAAGACCAGCAGAGCCAAACCCGACGGCAGACCCATGCCTGAGGCCTGGATCTGATCGGCCAGGGGCAGGAAATTTTCCTCTGCCCCTTCGATGCCAAAGATCGCCCCAAGGGTGCCGACGAAAACCTCCCGGGCGAGGAAGGACGTGAGGATGGCCACACCGTAGCGCCAATCGAGACCCAGGGGCGCAAAGAGGGGCTCGATCCAGCGGCCCAGGCCGCCGAGCCAGGAGGCGCCCAGATCCTCGCCGCTATTCGGAAAATATCCCAGCACCCACACCACTACGGTCACCGCAAAGATCACGGCCCCGGCCTTGGTCACAAAATCCTTCGACCGGCGCAGCGCCGTCTGCAGGAGCGGACCCCAAGCGGGTACGCGATAGGGCGGCATCTCTAGGACAAAGGGCAGATCGTCGTCCTTCGAGGGAGACAGGCGGGATACGAGGGAGGTCACCACCAGCCCCGCGAGCAGCCCGAAAAGATACAGCCCGACCATGGCCAAGCCCTGAAGCCCGAGCAGCCCCCCAAGCATCGGCGTGGCCGGGATGAAGGCCGCAATCAAGAGCGTATAAACGGGGAGGCGCGCCGAGCAGGGCATGAGCGGCACGGCCAGGTAGGTGAGCCAGCGTTTTCGCGGCGATTCCACCACCCGGGCAGCGTAAATGCCGGGAATGGCGCAGGCGACCCCGGACAGCATGGGGACGAAGCTTTTTCCCGTGAGCCCAAAGACGCGCAGGGGGCGATGGCAGATCACCGCGGCCCGGGCCATGTAGCCAGAGTCCTCCATAATGCCGACGATCACCGTGAGCACGAAAATCTGGGGCACGAAGACCAGGAAGGCACCAACGCCGCCGAAGAGCGCATCGGAGACGAAGTCCTTGAGCAGCGTGCTCGGGAGCAGGGGTACGAGCCCATCGGCGCCCCAGGCAAGGGCCGCCTCGATCCCGTCCATGGCTGGGGCCGCCCAGGTGAAGATGGATTGGAACAAAACGGCCATAAGCGCAAAGAAGGCAAGGCCCCCAAAGATCGAGTGGAGGAAGAACCCATCGAGGCGCGTTTGCCCGCGCAGCAGCAGGGCCCCGGGGGCACCAAAGCGCGCCATGAGATCCTGCGCCTCGGCTTGAAGGGCCTCATCCTGAAGCTCCGCGTAGCGCGGCGGCACGGGAACACCAGCGGCGCCCGCGAGGGCACCGCGCAGGGTGTCTAAGCCCGCGCCGGTTTTCCCCGAGACAGGAAAGACCGGAACACCCAGGGCCACGCTGAGCCCCGCCGCGTCAAAGGCCCCGCCCCCGGGCGGGAAGGCGTCCGTCATGGTTGCCACCAGCAGCACGTCCTTGCCCTGCCGGGCGCCTTCTCGAAGCACCTGAAGCGCAAGGGACAGGCTTTTCCCGAGGCGCGTGGCATCCACGACGCAGAGCACCCGCTGCAGCTCAGGGCGCGCCAGCGCCGCCTGAAAGCCATCGGAGGCAATGCGCTCCTCACCGCTGATGGGCGCGAGGGAATAGGTCCCGGGAAAATCGATCAGCACTTCGTCGCCATGGCCCAGCAGCTCGCCGCGACCCAGGCGCACCGTAATGCCAGGGAAATTCGCCACCTTCTGGGAAAGGCCTGTCAGCCGGTTGAAGAGCAGGCTCTTCCCCGAGTTCGGGCTTCCCACCAGCACGGTCTCACGAGGCATGGGCAGACTCTTCCAGCGGCTCGGTGTAAATTCGCCGCGCTATTTCTCGCTCAAGGGAAAAGCAGGCGCCGGCAACGGCATATACCCGGGGGGCCCCAAAGGCCGGGCGATGGACGCATTCCACTATCGCGCCGGGCAAAAAGCCGAGCTCCCGCAGCCGCTGCGCCTGAGCCGCCGGAAGCGCGTCGCTGAGGTCCCGGACGCGAGCACGCTGCCCCCTTGGCAGGGCCCAAAGCGGCTGGGACATGGGGACACTCCTTCCAGAGGCGCGAGAAGGCTGGGAGGCTAGCATAGAATGGGAATTATTCACATTTAGGAATGGCGCATTCATGGCGCAGGGGCTCCTACGGAACCGAGATTATCGCCTACTCTGGGCCCTTCTGGTCGCCAGCGGCATCGCCCTATGGCTGCGCATTTTAGGGACGGCGCAGGCACTCCTGGAAAGCGAAGGGGATCCCTGGCGCGTGGGGCTTATCGGCGCCATCCAGCTCGTGGTTCAGATTCCCGCCCTGCTCTGGGGGGGAACCCTTGCAGACCGAGTGAATCGCAAAACGCTCATGCTCGCAGCCAACAGCTTGAGCGCCGCGGCCATGGGTCTGCTCGGGCTCCTGGGCACCCAGGGGACGATGCCCAGCGAGCTCATCTACCTCGCCATCGCCCTCACCGCCGCAACACAAATGTTTGCCAACCCCGCCCGAGCCGCCCTGGCGGCAGCGGTGCTTCCGCCGGAGCAGCTCATGCGGGGCACCTCCATTGATAACGGGACCGGGAACGCCTGCGCCGTGGCCGGCCCCCTACTCTTCGCAGCGCTCACCACCCAGCTCGGCCTCGGGGGCACCTTCCTCGTGGCCGCGGCGCTATCGGCCATCGCTGCACTACTCCCCCTCACCCTCCGCTGCTCCGGGCGCCTTGCGGAAGGGGTGGCCCCCAGCACGGCCTGGCAAGACACGGTGGCCGGGGTGCGCTACGTGGCGCGCCACCCCATTCTGCCCGGGCTCTTCCTCCTGGACACGGGCATTACCGTTGTGTCCTTCTACCGGGAGATTTTGCCCGTGCTGGCCCTCGGGATGTTTGCCGGGGGCGCCGGCGCCACGGGTCTTTTGGGTTCCGCCAACGCCGCCGGCGCCATCGCCGGCTCCGCCGTCGCACTGCTCCTTGCTGCCTACCGGGCGAAGGGCCGGCTGGTGCTCTACGCTTCCCTGGCCTACGCCGCCACCCTCTTCGCCTTTGGTTTGGCGGAGCACCTGTGGCTTGGCTGCGTGCTCATCGCCCTCGTCGGCGCCACCGATGCGGTGACCGTCACCGTGCGCCATAGCACGGTCATGCTCACCACCCCGGACGCCATGCGGGGCCGAGCCTACGCGCTCATGATCCTGGCCGCGCAAACGGCCAATAATCTGGGTACGCTGTGGATTGGCTTTTTTGCGGGATGGCTCGGCGCCCGGGAGAGCATGCTTCTGGGTGCCGTGCTCGCGCTCCTGGCCACCCTGGCCATCGCGGCGCTCTGGGCCCCAATTCGTCACTATCGTTCCGACTAAGGAGACATTATGTCCCTTTGGCATGACCTGAGCTGGGTGCTTCCCCTTCGCCACCCCGCCCTGACGTGGATTTTCGAAGCCTTCACCCTGGCGGGCTACCCCCTCTTCTACCTTGCGCTGCTGCCCCTGGCGTATTGGCTTTGGAAGCCCCGGGAAAGCCACCAGCTGGTCGCCTTCCTCATCCTGAGCGCCTTGCTCAACAGTTTCCTGAAGGATTTTTTTGACGATCCGCGCCCCGATGTGACCTTCGCCCTTGATGGGCGCGTGGGCGGCAGCTACGGCTTCCCCAGCGGCCATGCCCAGTTGGCGGTGGTGACCTGGGGCGCTCTGGCGATTTTCGCGGGCACCCGCGCCGCCAAGCTGGGCGCCGCGGTGATGATCGTTGGCATCTGCCTAAGCCGCCTCTACCTGGGCGTGCACGATATCGAGGACGTGGTGGGCGGGCTCGCGCTGGGCGGCCTCAGCCTGCTGCTTTTTGCCCGCTACCGGGAAGCGCTCATCACCCAGTGGGAACGCCTCCCCTGGCTGCCGCAGGGGGCCGTGCTGCTCGCCCCCCTGGGTTTACTCCCCCTGCTTTGGCCCGAACCCGACGGCCCCGGGGGCGTCCTGGGGCTCAGCGCCTACCTTTTCGGATGGTGGCTGGGGCATCGCCTCGCACGCAACGAAAACCCGGCGCAGCCGACCCTTGGCGGAATCTCGGGGTGGCTGATCGCGGCAGGCGCGCTGGCCGTGCTGTTCCTGGGCCTCAGCCAAATCAGCACCGGGCTGGAGGCCCTGGGCCTTGGGGAAGGCCTCTCAGCCTTGCTCGAAATTACCGTGATGGGCGCCTACGTTACGGCCCTGGCTGGCGGAGGAAGGTGGCTTCAAAGGCACTGAGCCCCCGCACCTCTCCGTCGGGCCCAAGGTCGAAGCGGGCAAAGGTGCCCCGGTTCCAATCCTTGAAGGTCACCAGAAAGGTATCGCCGTGCCAGGGCTCGAGGCCATAGCGGCGGGTGCGCGTCTCCAGCGTTAGGCGCGACCCATCATCGGCCAGCACCAGATTAAGCGGCCCCGCGGTATCGCTGAAATAGCGCCCCGCGTAGGCCCGGAGGGGCACGGTCGGCGGCGCATAGGGCCGGCGACTCGTTAAGGCCTCCCATGCTGCCACGCGTTTCATAGACCGAGCCTGGTAAAGATCCCGCACCGCTGCAAACCAGGCCGAGCGATCCTCCTCCGCACGGCCGTCCATCACCCTCCAGAGGGCACCGTGGCGGAGCTCCGCCCCCTCCCGATTGGCCATCACCATGATGGCCTTCCCCTGGCTCCGATCAAGCCCCAGAAGCGCCACGAAGCCGCTCAGGCTGCCCGTGTGATAGTCGATTTTCCGGCCCTGAAAGTCCTGCTGGTACCAGCCGAGGGCGTAGCTGCGCCAGGCCGGCTTGGTCAGGCTTGCGGTGGGGTAGTACTCGTCCTCAGACAGCATCACCTGAGGCTCGAAGAGCGTGGCCACGGCGGCTTCGGACAGCACCCGTTCCCCGGCCTGATTCAACCCCCCGGCCAAAAGACACTGGGCCCAGCGGGCCATGTCGTTGACCGTGGACCAGACGGAGCCGGCGGCGTTGGGCTGCTCGGGAAGGAAGGAATGGTCAATTTCCCGGAGCACCCCCCGAACCTCGTCGTGGGGCCGGGCCCGGGGCAGGGCATCGGGGATAGCCCCCCGCTTTGCAAAGGTGCGATCCATGCCCAGGGGACCCCAGACGCGCGTCTGCAGGAGCACAGGCCAGGGCTCACCGCTCACCCGCTCAAGCACCCGGGCCACCAGCTGGTAGCCCGTATTTTGGTAGATAAAGGCGCTCCGGGGCGGCGCCGCCGGCAAAGTGTTCCCCAGGTAGGGCAGCTGGAGCTCCAGGGACATGCCCTGATTGAACACGAGAAAGTCCGTACTCGGCAGACCGCTGCGGTGGGTCAGCAAATCCCGAACGGTCAGCTCCGCGGCCATTTGCGGATCCCCCAGGCGGAAGTCGGGCAGGTGGCGCTGCACCGGATCGTCTAGGGAAAGGCGCCCCTCATCCACCAGGATGAGCGCGGCCGCGGCGATCATTGCCTTCGTGGTGGAGGCGTTCGCAAAGAGCGTATCGGGGGTGACGGGGCGGCCGCCGCTCACCGCTGTCGTGCCATAGCCCCGGGCGAAGACCAGGGAACCCTGCTCCACCACGGAAACCGCCAGCCCCGGCACGCCCCAAACCGCCATGGCCTCCCGAAGTTCGCCGTCGAAGGCTGCCGCATCCAGGGCCAGGGCCCGGGGCCCCGAAGCCAGCCCAAAAAGCAGGGCAAGCAAAAAGCCAAAAGCCCGTAGGGTCGTGAGGGGATGGGGGAAACGCGCGGTCATGAGCCAGTCCCTGCCAAGGCGGAAGGGCCCTAGCATAGCGCGGCGGGGCAAAAAAAAGCGCCGGCGAAGGCCGGCGCTTTGTACCTGCTTTGGGAAACGACTTTTAGGCGCTAGGCCTTAAGCGGCGTCAAAGCCGATCACGGCCTTGGTCTCGAGGAACTCCTCGAGGCCCCACACGCTAAACTCCCGGCCGTTGCCGGACTGCTTGTAACCCCCGAAGGGAGCTCCCGGGTTCACCCCAGCACCGTTCAGGTGCACGTTGCCCGCGCGAAGCTTGCTGGCCACGGCCTTCGCCCGCTCCGCAGAGCCGGAAATGTAGGCCGATAGGCCGTAGACCGTGTCGTTGGCGATGCGGACCGCGTCCTCTTCGTCTTTGTAGCCAATGAGGGACAGCACGGGACCAAAGATCTCTTCCTGGGCGATGGTCATGTCGTTGGTAACATGGGAGAACACCGTGGGCTTCACGAAGTAGCCCCGGTTCATGCCCTCGGGGCGACCCACGCCACCGGTTTCGAGCTTAGCGCCCTCGTCGATGCCCTTCTGGATGAGGGCCTGCACCTTATCGAACTGCATTTGGGAAACGAGCGGACCCACCTGGGTGCCGGCATCGCTGGGATCG
>Ga0255780_10000756_pt1 | contig 30385 bp, 17 predicted proteins | sample 071ome_32_FD_179978 | JGI IMG/M metagenome (GOLD analysis project Ga0255780, IMG submission 179978) | Coastal salt marsh microbial communities from the Groves Creek Marsh, Skidaway Island, Georgia - 071405AT metaG (version 2) | ecosystem: Environmental > Aquatic > Marine > Intertidal zone >... | reverse complement strand
GGGGGGGGGGGGGGGGGGGGGGGGCCGGGGGGGGGGGGGGGGGGGGGGGGGGGGGGGGGACGGTCGGGGCGTGTGTGCTGGGGAGGATGTATGGGATGAGTGCGGATGAGGCGTTGGAGCGGGTGCAGCGGGCGTTTTCTACGAGGGACGACCGGTGGGAGGAGGGCACGGAGCTGGCGGGGGCGATCCGGCCCAGTCCCGAGACGGCCGAGCAGATTGCGCTCGTCCGTCAGTACCTCAAATGAAATGAATCTTCGCAACGAATTTGCTCACAATTCTTTTGTTACACGATTCTTTGGTTGGTGCTGGGTCTAAAAATTCCCGAGCCGTCAGGCGGCGTCGGCGCCACTGACGGCCAGCTTGGTGAGGCTCTCGCCGAGCACGAGCAGTCCATCCGTCGCGTCCGCCTCCTTCTGGCGCTCGGCTTGATCTCCGGTATCGGCATCGGCATCGGCATCGGTATCGGTATCGGTACCGGTATTGGTACCGGTATCAGGGCTGGTACCTGCATCTCTTTCTTGGTTGGCATCGACCTCGTCCACGTCGTCGCCGTCGTCCATGTCAAAGCAGACCTCGTCGTCCTCCATGTCGTCCATGCTGAGCTCGCCCGAGCTGACGTGCGACATCTTCAATGCGTTCGATGCGTTTGTCACGCCGTTGGCATCGGTCACCAGGCCGTTGAGGGCGATGCCCCCCATGGCGGAAATCGCCTCCTCTTCGATCGCCGTCACGCCAGCGTCGAGCCCGACAGAGTCGCCGTCGTCGACATTGCTCGGAGAAATGACCTCGACGGCCGCAAAGCGGTTGTGGTCGCTGTCGAATCCGTCGCCGATATCGTCATCACCATCGTGCCTGAGATCGGCGTACCCCAGACTGCTCGAGTACAGGCTGTGCAGTCCAACGCCCTGGCTCGCCGGCCGACCGCACTTCCATGCCAGCACAGACTCGACCCTGTTCCTCGCGTCCAGCTCCGTTCCCTTGTACTCGTTCCACATCTCGTTGTTCTCAAGGAACGTCTTCATGTAGTCACACGTCTCCGTACACCGGTGCAGTCGGTTGGCGATCTGCGTCAGGTGCCCGCAGTACCCCGCGCGCATCTCCGTGTTGTCTTTCCGGAGGCTCACGAGCGTCTTCTCCTCCGCGGACGCGTTGTTCAGCGTCCGCGGTGCGTTGACCAGCCATTCGACCAGCTTGGCCTCCTCCATCAGGTACCGTCGCAGCTCCTCGCTCCCCTCCTCGAACGCCGTGAGTAACATCGTCACCCCGCCGTGCAGTGCGTTGTTGAACGGGTACTCGAGGAACATCTGCATCGTCCTCGCCACCGCCGTTGTCTTCATGATGGCCAGCTCGGCCATCGGCTCGGTCGTTCGGAACAGGCTCGCCAGCAGATCGACGATCTTCAGTCGCAGCTGCCCCACGGGCGGCTTGACCTGCCCGTAGGTCGTTGGCAGGCAGCTCATCGCGACCGTCGTCGAATTTGTCGTCTCAGTCACAGTCTCCGTCTCGGTCGCATTCTCGGTCGCAGTCACCTCCAACAAGTCGACGAGCCGCTTGAGCGTCTTGTCCTGACTCAGACACCGCACCGCCTCCTGCCGTAACACGTCGTGGATATCCGTCACCGGGAACCTCCCCATCGTCGGATCCACCGTCAGCGGTTCCAACAGCGCCAGGCACACATTCAGCGCATGACTCGCCGCCGTACCGCTGTGTTCCGACAGAGCCGCATCCACCAGCTCCTGCATGAAGACCTCGTTTGCCATCGACTTTGTCAGCTGCGTCGCCGTGCTCCTCGCGATCGCCGCGAGCACCTCGGCCGCATTCGCCTGCCCCTCAGATGGCGTATCATTCCGCAGACTCTTCACGAGCAGCTGTAGAATATCCGTGGTCGCAAGCCAGGTGACCGACGGCGACTCGCAGTACCCGACCGGGTCGTCCGCGCCGGCCAGCCGCGCCAGGACCTCTGCCACGGACGTCGTATCCACGTGATACACGAGCTTGTTCAGAATTTCCGGGTTCGACTGGAGGTAGAGCACGATATCGCTCGACCGACGAGACAGCAGCGCCCCCATCACCCGGCTGAAGTATCCTGCCAGGATGGCGTTCAGGGGCCTCGTCTTCATGTCCAGGATCGAGAAAAACAGCGCCAAAACGTCCTCGTTCTCCAATAGCGTATTATAGATCCCTTCCACCTCGCAGCAGAAAATCTCGCACGCCGTATACGGATACTTGAACGCCCGCGTCGTCTGTTCGATGTCCTGAGAGTCGAGCGAGTCCATCGAAGACCGACCGAGCACGTCGTCCCGCTCTTCCCGGTCTTCCCGGTCTTGTCGGCCTTGTCGGCCTTGTCGGCCTTCTCGATCGTCACGCTTCCCCGAGGCGGACGACGGCTGCCCGCCGTCGCCTTCGCCGTCACCGTCACCCGCGCCGCCCGCTCGCCCGCCGCCGTCCCCTACCTTCCCCGCATCCTCGGAAGCGACCACCTCCCCGCGCACACCCACTACCATATACCGCACCAACGCTTCGACATTTTCCTTCCGCTTCAGAAACTCGATCAGCCGAGGGTTCAGACTCTTCGCCTCCTGAACGAGCTCATCCTCGTCTAGTAGCTCCTCGAGCGTATACTCCTCCTTATCCAGAATCGCGTCCACTGGACACGCCTGCAGCCCACTCACTCTCCAGAACATGTTCTCCGCCGAGCCAAACGAGCAAAGAACGAAAGGGCTAGGAGGCGAATTTGGAGGTGCCACGAACTGATTGATGAGGGAATGCTGGGCTCGATTTGATGCGAATGACCACGCGTCGGACAGATATGCTAAGTAAGATATACGTGATATACGTTGACGGTGAATGAAATGAACCAAGATATAACTGGAAGACTGGGACTCTGGACAACCGACGTCTGGCTCCGTTCAACGTGGGGGTCATTCTCTCGCGCTCGCTCTCTATGCGTCTCTCCTCGCGTGTTCCTTGCTTTCGCTCCTGGTCCCGAGCGTCAACTCGTCGCGGAGGACGGACTCGTGCTGCCGGGGACCACCACCGTCCATCACACGTCGGACGTACGTCCGACGTGTGATGGACGGTCGAATCGGCACGGCGGTGGTCGGTCGCCGTCGCCGTCGCCTTGGTTCAATTTGGCCGGTGACTTGCCCTGGTTCTGACACCCCGCGTGATCCCCAGCCATTCTCTCTCCTCCTCCTCCTCATCCTCCTCATCCTCGTCCTCATCCTCCTCCTCCCCGCCAATCGGCATCGTCACCCTCACACAACACTGCCTTCACGCTAACTCGCCCGACACAAGCAAACACGATGTCTCGTCGACCAGAAGCGACGGCGGCGGACACTCGGACCGTCACCTTTCTGTTTCCGACCCATTCGTACAACGCAGAAGTGACGGCCAGGGGAAAAAACGCCAAACCCAGTGGATTTGAATTCGACTCGTCCGTTCAGGCGTACCACCCGCATTGCTCGTCGATCCAGGCGTTTTATCATCATGCCGGCGGGGGTCGAGGAGGGGATGGATATGTGATGTACACGGCGAGTCGGGATGCGCTGGTGAACGTGTTTGAGGTGTCTGGGGCGTCGGCGGCATCGACGACGGCATCGAGCGGGGTGCAGGGTGGCGCACGTTCTGTGCGGCCTGTGCAGTCGCTGCAGGGGCACGTGGACTGGGTGAACGACGTGGTTGGACTCGGGGATGGGTTGGTGGCGACGTGCAGTTCGGATACGACGTGTCGGGTATGGCGGGAAGACGGGACGAGTCGGTGTCTGTCGGGGCACTCGGACTACGTACGTGGATTGTGTGTCGTCGTCGTCGTTGTCGTTTTCCTGACTCGTGTTTGTGTCCGTACTCTGTACTCTGTACTCGCAGGTGACTGGCTTGGCTTCGTCGTCGACGTCGTCGTTGACCTCGTGTGGGCTGGGGGGCGAGGTTTTCGGGTGGGACGTGGAGACGGGGGCACGGAGACTGGCGTTCCGGGGCATAGAGCAGAGTGCGTATTGCATCGCGTCGTGCGACGGCGTCGGGAACGGCAGCGGGAACGTGCTGGTCGTGGGGTTGGCGGGGCGGTCGAAGAACGTGGTGGTCGTGGACGGGCGGTCGGGTGCGGTGGTGGGGGTGTTGGCGGGGCACGACGGGACGGTGCGTGCGGTGGTCGATGGCGGGAATGGGGTGGTGTACTCGGGTGGAGGGGACGGGCTCGTCAAAGGGTGGGATCTGCGGATGTTGGATTCGGACGCGGTCCGGGATGCGGCTGGGACGATCGGGTGTCATCGGGACTCGGTGTGGTGTCTGCAGTATGGGGATGGACTAGGGGATGAAGGAGGAGGCGGAGACGGAGACGCGGGACGCTGTCTGTACTCGTCCGGGCGGGACGGATGCGTCTATCGGACAGAGACACGGGGTGGTGGGTCTGCGGCAGGGGCGTCCCGGCTCGTGGTTGACAGCGGAGAGGTGGTGACGGGGATGTGTGTGGTGGGAGAGGATGTGTGGGTGGGCGTGGAGGCGTCGAGCAGCGTGACGAGGTACAGGATCGGTGGCGAGACTGGCGACCGGGGAGCGGGTGGGGCGTCGTGCGGCACGTGCGCAAACGTGCCGGCGTCGATGATTCCGGGAATGACGACGATCCAGAAGCTCGCGCCGTTGACGGATAAAATTCACTTTCTCGCGAAAGACCGGCAGGGGAACGTGATGCTGTGGGACGTGACGCAGGCGAAAGAGGTGGAGGACCTGGGGTCGGTTCCCGACTCGGCGTGGGGCGAGCTCCGGGCCGAGATGTTTGATCCGACGCAGAGCGCGTTGACGTGGTTCCAGCCCGAGTCCAGTTTGGGGGTCGTGGCCGGACGGTTGTCGCCTGGCAGCTGCTTCCTTTGCGAGTCGTATACCAAGCATCTGGGGCATCCGGACGCGCCGAACGACGAAAAGCTCAACGTCGCAGAGGTCATGCTCAAGACGCTATTTGTCAACTGGAAGCGCGGCGTTCTGTCACGACGTGGCAACGGCGAAGGCGAAGGCAACGAGGGCGCGGATGGCGCTGGGGCAGATCCGTCGATGACAGCAACGGCGGCGGCGGCAAACCCGAGGACGGCCATCTTCCCGTTTGCCGACTCGAAGGACACGATGGTCATGGTATCGGGCGACCACAACTCTCTACCGTGGAAGAAGAACTGCTGTGAGATGGATGGGACGGAGGACGTGCCCGAGTGGGTCGCCAAGTGCGTCCTGGAAGGGGTCTACCCGGTCTCCAATCAGCTCAAGATGCCGTTCGTGCTGCTGCCGAAGCGGGGCAGCGGGCTGCCGCCGATGGGACAGACGCCCCTGACGGCGCCTCGAGTGCTCGAGGTGGAAAAGATGCTCGATTACGTGATCAAGCGTCTCAAGTCCAAGGGCGTCGAGTGCCACAAGGAGCTCGTGTTGTACACAAAGGGCGACGACGTCGACGGAAAGACGTTCACAACGAGTCCAGGCCAGGTGATCCTCGAGTGCGACGGCCAGGTCGTCCCGAGCAATTTTACGATGGCGGCCATCCGGCAGTGGTTGTGGAAGAAGCCGGAAAAACTGCGGATCGAGTACAGCGTGTGCGAAGGCGGCCAATGCGTCGGCCTGCCGCAAATATCCCAGAAAGTCCCCGAGCACTAGCATAGACGTGTTTCATTGTTTCAATCAATTCAATTGAATTGCAAGTTGGAGATGTTTCCAAGCACCCGGCGGTGTGGCGTCTTGTGCGCGCTCGCGGGGACCACTTTGGTCGCCGTCGCCCCGGCCGTCACCGTCGTCCCGGCCGTCACCGTCGCGGGCGTCGTCATCGCCAGCATCGGCACGGGCGTCCTGGCCCGGGAGGCGGGCGTCGAGAAGCTCCTGGTCTTTTTGGCAGTCTTCCGACACGCGGGGGACGAGAGCGCCCGCGTCGCGCTGGACCCGAGAGCACCCCCGTCGCCCTCCACCCCGATGCGATCCATCAGCGCGACCAACCCGGCACTCAGCTTGTCGAGCCGGTGCAGCGCCCTCCCGGCGTTGACCATCGACACCTCGGACCCACGCCGGCCCTGCAGGTTCGCCAAGTACGACGCGACCTGGGATTGTTTGACGGAGACGGCGCGATGCACGGCGCGGAGGGAGCCGGACAGGTCTTCCGACGAGGCCACGGCCCGGCAGAACTGCACGCCCTTTCCGACGGCACAAAGCGCGCTAATCAGCGCGTGGAACAGCTCGTGAGCGTCCTTGAACTGGAAGAGAAGCTGGAAGAGGCGCTTGGTGTCCTCGCCGTCCTTCTCCAAGAGCGCCGCGCCGGCCCTGTCGGAGAACCTGCCGCACGACGCCAGGGCCTCGAGGGACGCCAAGGCCTGCTCCACACTGTCCTCGCGCATCCGGTCCCGGGAGACCTTGATCAAGGCGCTCGTCAGATGCTGCACGCCTGACCCGGCGAGGAACAGCTCGCAGCAGGCTTTCGAGCTTCCGAGGCAGCGCGCCAGGTCCTGAAGGACGCGCACCTCCGGCAGGTCGCTGCCGTGCCGCAGCCCCTCGAGCGCGACCCGCGTCATGTTGCCGAGCGTGGTCGGGTCTTCAATATTCTCTCGCCTGAGCACCTCAGCCCTGTCGGTCGCGGCCTGCAGTTGGTCACGGATGGCCGCGAACGCCGAGGCGCGCGGGTGCCGGTCGCGCACAAGGTACCCTCGGACCTGCGCCTGGATCGTCACGACGGCCGCGCCGTGCTGCTCGTTCAGACGGGCAGTCTCTTTCGCGGCGCCGTACATCTGCATGAGAAGATCATACCCGCGTCGCACGAGGGCGCGTTCGCGCCAGCCGACCTGAATTGTGCGAGCCGCCGCGTCCTCTCGGGCCACCTGCGAGGCGGCCTCCGCGGCGGCCTGGGCCGCCGCCTCTCGCTCCTTGACGGTGCTGGACGCCCTAGAGTATACGTCCATGAGGTATTGGGATGTCGAACGGGCCAATTCCATCGCCTGATGCTCCCGCCACGCCGACTGGATGGTCACAGCCGCCTCGGTGCGACGAAGCTCGGCCTTGTCCACGAGCAGGTCGGCGCGAGCCGCGGCCGCAAACTCGGTCAGCCCGGCCACCAGTTCGTCCGTCGCAACTTGTAGCGCCTTCTCGACGGTATCGACGCGGCGCTGGTGCAAGGCGCGCCAGTGACGCTGGACGGTGCGCACCGCCTCCAAGCGCCGCGCCGAGACCTCGCGGTCCTTGGCCATTCGCCACGCGCTCTGGATCGTGATTGCCGCAGCTTGCGTCTCGAGGAACGCGTTCCGATTATTCCATGCCCTCCAGGCGGTCTGCACGACGACGCACGCCTCTTCCATGGCGCGGAGGTCGCGTTCCGCGAGCATCCGGCGGGCGTGCTTCTGGACCACGACGGCGGCCAGGCGGGCGTCCACGAACGCCTCGCGGAGCGGGACCATCCGCCATGCGCTCTGGATCGCGATTGCTGCGATACGAGATGTGTCGAACGCGCGACGGGCTGCAAAGCCTCGCCAGTGCACCTGCAGGGTGGTGGCAGCCGCCGTCTCTTGGGCGATCCGGGCCGCGCGCGCCTCAAGCTCGCGCCGGGCCGCGTGGGCGCGCCAGTGGGTCTGGATGACGATGGCAGCGTGTCGCATCGCTTCGTATTCCGCTCTCTGCATCTTCTGCCTCCAGATGGCCTGCATGCTGACGATGCGCCCGACAAAGGCCTCCCTGGACGCCCTCGACGTCTCGATGCGCTGGCGGGCCAGGAACGGCCGCACGTTCCTCTGGATGATGGTCGCAGCGTCGATCCACGCCTTCAGATGCTTCCTCGCAAAGTCCGGCGCGCGTTGGTCCATGACGTGCCGGCGCCAAGATCGCTGGATCACGACGGCCGCGTGCTGCTCGTGGTAGACCGACAGCACCCGCTTGAGCAGCATGGCGTACATCACGATCAGGCGCCGCTGATCCAACGGCCGATCCGAGTACAAGAGCTCGTCTTCTGAGAATATTCTGGGTACACCGTGCCCCTTGCCGAGCGGCTTGAGCAGGTAGTCGACCTTCTTCATGAACGACAGGGTCGACGTTCGGCCGCCCCTCGCAGCACCGAACCCCTCGCGCCGCCCCATGCCGACCCCCCGCCCTCGTCCCCCTCTTTCTCCTCGCTCGCCGACCCCGTAATGGGCAAGGAACGATTCGAGGACGCGCCTCCGACCGAGGGGACCGCCGAGGGGATGGTCCGACATGTCCTCCGCGATGATGCCACCGTCGACGGTGTTGTAGAGGCAGCACGCCCAGCGCATGACGTGGCTTGCCGCGGATGATCCGGTATCAACCAGCAGAGAACGTAAGAAGGCGTCATCGACGTCCATCCCGGCGCACCCCACGACCACGCCGCCGCCCAGCCGAGTGACCTCGGCCGCGATCGCGTTGAGGTTGAGGGTGGTCTCGAGCTCGAACCGAACGATGCAGTTCCACAGTAGGCCCGTGGTGCTCGCGCGATCGCCATCCGCAATGAGCCTCGCCTCGACGTAGTCGCGCATTCCCAGCTTGGACAGCGCGAGGTCGATGTTGCAGATCCGCTCAGACGTGTTGGTCACCGGCTGCAGGGGCTTGAGCCGCTCGCAGTCCGGCACCAGGAGCTCGGCCAGACGGCAAAGGGTCACGCCGTCGCGGAGATCGACGGCCATATTCTCCACCCCGAACGAAGAACGCTGCTTGACGGGCTGCACGTACGACACGCGGTAGTCCGACCGCTTGAGCCAGCGGTGGACGTCAGACGTCTCGTCGAGGAAGTAGCCGACCGTGTTCTGGACCACCTCCTTGCTGGAAGTACTCCTGCAGAACAGCGGGGGCGCCCAGACTGGGATTGTCCACGCCGTTGACGAAAACACCCCGTCCAGGAAGCTCGCCACGCCAATCACGTGGAGCGCGACCCGGCAGTATCCCTCTGGCGACAGCTTTGCAAAGGCCTGCAGCCTCGCGCTATTGCCAGCATGCCTTCCCATCAGCCCATACAGCCACTCTTTCTCGTGAGGAGGGAGCGCGAGGGCGTCCGCGAGCGTCCGAGACTGGGCGCTGCTGCTGCTGCTGCCGTTGCTGCTGCCGTTGCTGCTGCCGTTGCTCCCGTCGGCGCCGGCGCCGGCGCCGATGTCGGCGAGTAGGCCGCTCGCCACATCGAACCACACCCTAGAGTACGACCCCAGTGCTTCCATGACTGCGTGCTTGGTGACAGCCGTCCGAACCACCGCCTCCATCGCCTTGGCGACCCGGAGTGGGTTCCTCGCCAATCGTTCCAAAATCTTGCCAATAGGCTCCACGAACGCGGCCTTAGTCGCCGAATCCATGGTCGCCCATTGCCTCGCCATGCGATCCCTCAGGACGTCCTTGTGCGTGTGAATCGCCACGGACGACGGAGACGTGGCAGTCGAGTCCGCAAAGCCCCACGGGTCCAGGACCGAGTTGATCCACGCCAGCACGAACGTGTCGTCGTCTCCCGTACGCTCGCTCGCGCTTGTGCTCGCCCGCGAGCCCAGCGAAACCGACAGCCTGGAAGACGCGAACGGCACCGGCGACGCCAGAGTCTGCGGTACGTACTCATGGGAAATCACAGACTTCCGTCGCGACGTCAGTCCCCGGGAGAGCGCCGCGCTCTCCCGGCGGCCCTGCCGCTCCACCGTCTTTGGCACGACCAGCCGCGACTGGCCGCTACCGCTGCGCGTTTCTGCCAGTCCGGAATCTTGTAACAGCCCCGGCCTCGTGGTGATGGTCTCTTCGCTGCGTTCCTCGTCGTCGCTCTCCTCCCTGTCGACAACGACGACTCTCCGCGCGCCACCTCCGAACAGGATACCCTTGTGGTTCATAAGCGAATTCCCAACGACCAAATTGTTGCCGAGCGCATTTTTCTCGCTCGTCTCGCGTCTCTCGTCTCCTGCGGTCCTCTCTTGCCGATAGAACACGACGTCTTACTGATATGGTGATGACACTATACTATACTCTCCGAATTCGTTCAGTTGCGGCCTCGTTCTGCATTCAATGCATCAGGCGCTCGATCAGTCGGCCAGCTCGACGCCGTTTCCCTGCAGCACGGTCAAGCGGGTCGTGTTATAGCTCCCGCAGCTTGAGTTACCGCACTTGAGCGCCATCAAGTTGAACGGAAGGTCGTTCGTCTCCTCGCCGCAGTCGTTGCAGGCAATGCGGGCGGTCCACCCGCGATACTCCTCCGGGACCTCGTGCTGCTCGATCTCTCGGTCCAGCGCCTCCCAATATCTCGAGTAGTCTCCCAGGCTCTTCTTGCAGATGGGACACGTCGGAACGATGCCGCTGCAGTTGGCCTCGAGCTCTTGGAGGCAGTGAACGTGGATTGTGTGCCCGCATCGCAGGACCGTGTTGGGATGGACCGAGTCGAACTGGTACTCCCAGCAGACCGGGCAGTTTTGTTTCAGACTCCGCTCGACGCACGTGTGGTTGCCTTCCATGCTTTTCGCGAAGCACCCCTCGCACGTCTTGCAGTGAAAGAAGTTTTCCGCGCCACCGACTCGGCAGAGGCCGCACTCGTCGCAATGGAAGTACCGCCGCTCGGTCCGGTCATCGAAAAAGGGGCACTTGAGGCAGGTGTACTCTCCGAATGTCGTGCCGCAAGACGCGTTCGTGCAGAACGACGAGACCGACTGGCGGGTCGAGCACACGCCACAGACAAGCTCTGGCGAACGAGCGAAGCGCGTGAGGAGCGAGCGAGTGGTCGCACGTCGGTCGAGGTCGATACCCACCGGTGACCCGAGATCGGTCCAGCTGGTGCCGGTGACGAGGGTCGGGCTCGGCCTCCATCCGCTCCGCGTCGTGGCAGTGGCGGCACCAATATGCCTGGTCGCAGTCCGGGCACACGAGCCGAGCGGAGCGCGAGTAGTGGTCGCATCCGATTGTCCAGGTTCGGTTGGGCTCGTCAGCGGCATCGGACGACGATGACGCATCTTCTGCCATGCTGAGTGGAACTTCCGCTTCGGAAGGGGTCCGGGCAAGACGGGAGCCTCCCTTCTCGGAGCAGAAGAGTTTTCGTTCGAATTTCGGATACCGGACCCCCACCAGCGAGAATGGCTGCTCCCTCGACGACGCTGCAGCGCGTCGTGGAAGCTATCTTCACGTTTCCCCCCGTCTTCAACGCTGCCGCCAAGGCAGCGCGGTCGAAGATCATGCAGCGCGGTCGGGATATGGGCGTCTGGGATGATCGTTTCGACGACCTGGACCTGGACGACGCCTTCTGGCGCAGCGCCGTCTTGGAGGCGACGACGAGCGGCGTCCGGACGCCCGACTACTACCGTGCGCCGTTTCATGCCTACCCGCAGGGAAACCTGTCGCTCGACGCCGCCCTCGAGGTCACCAACGCGGCGCGGAGCGTGCACGCCACGGTCTTCAACGAAGTGGGATCGGCCGAGTCGCTGGATCCGAACGGCGACGAGCGATTGCGTTCGAGCTTCTCGGAGAAGGTGAAAGGGGCGCTCGAGAAGCTGGACATCGCGCTGCCTAAGAAACCCCGGATTCTAGACATCGGAGCGGCGACTGGGCTTTCTTCCGTCGCGCTGCTCGAGGCCTTTCCGGGCGCCCGCGTCCTGGGGGTGGACCTGAGCCCGTACTTTGTTGCGGTCGGCAGATACCTGAACAATGAGCTGATCGAGTCCGGCCTGCTGACGTTGGAACACGGGGCGGCGGAGGAGCTCGCCTTCGTCGACGACGAGTCGCTGGATATGGCCTCGATGTGTCTGGTTTGCCACGAGCTCCCGCAGGACGCCACGAGAGCCATTTTCAGCGAAGCCTATCGAAAGCTGAAGAAGGGTAGCGTACTGTGCATCATGGAGATGGACCCGACAACGCCGGCCTTTCAAAGGGTTCTCTCTAACGCCGTGCCATACGTGGTGTTCAAGTCCACGGAACCGTACCTTCTCGACTACGTTGCGCTCGACATGGAGGGCGAGCTGCGAGCCGCCGGATTTGCTGACGTCGTGTCCACCAACAACAGTCCGCGTCACAAGACAGTCGTCGCAGTCAAGAAGTGAAAATTGGATTGGATTACTTCGTAAGAGGAGAGAGATATCTCGTATCCCGAGTCGAAAAGAATTCGGTCGTCAGTCGTCACACGGACGATGACCCGGTGACGCCGAGGAACTTCCTCAGGATCGTCATGGTGTCTGCGAGGATCGTGTTGACCTCGTGGACAATGTCGCTAAACGTCGGCCGCTGCTCGCCGTTGGTCGACAGGCATCGCTCCCCGAGGATTCTCAGCCGACGGGGGGTATGCGCGGGGAACTCCAACGATTCGCCTTTGGAAACCTTGGCCAGGACGTCGGCCGGCTCCATGCCCTCCCACGCCCGCTTGCCAATGTACAACTCCCAGAGGATGACTCCAAAGGCGTAGACGTCTCCCGCTTTCGTCAGCAGGCCCCGAGAGATGAGCTCGGGCGGCATGTACTCTGCGCATCCCATCTTGCTCGTCTTGAGAGAGCCACCTGCACACACGCGCGACAGCCCAAAGTCGACCACCTTTGCGGTAAAGCCGCGGCCGTCCTTGTCGGACGATTGCAGCAGCACGTTGCCTCCCGTCAGGTCCCCGTGGACGACATCGTGGCCATGGAGATACTCCATCGCGGCGCTGATCTCCTGTGCGGTCTGGAGAATGTAGATGAGGTTCGTCTGCGATCCACACCCCAGGGGCGGGTCGGCAGAATGGCTCCCAGCGCCGCTGTCCCGCCCCTGGATCATGAACAGGCCGTTCTCGATGGCCGTCAGCAACGGGCCGCGGTTGCAGTACTCGGACACGAGCCACAGCTCTGTGATCGCCGGTTCATCCCCCCGTCCTGAAACGGATGGATTGGAGGGCCCACGTGGATCGGAGGGTCCCCCGGTCTTGCCGTCGGTCGACTCGACGTCCGCCGACACGGGGACGTGCCTGAAGGAGTACTGGTAGGTGTGAAGCACGTTGGGATGCGACAGCGCGGCCGATAAGACCGCCTCGTGCAGTCCCTTTGTGTCCGGCCGGCTGGAATCTGCCGGTTTCCGCTCCTTGATCTTCTGCTCGGACGCGATGACCTTCACGGCGACGACGTTCCCGTTCCAGTTGCCGCGATACACGCGGCCGTACGCTCCCCTGCCGATGAGCGGCCCCAGTCTGATGTCTTTGAACACTCGAGGCGCCTCTTTCGACAGCTGCAGCGAGCGACCGCTGATGCCGATGCCGCCGTTGTTCGAAGGCTTGACGTGCGCGAAGAAGAACCGCTTGATCTCTCCGCTGCCTCTCGGGGAATGGGAGCTTGGCATCGAATTGATGGCCGCCGACGACGGGACAGAGTCATACGACTGCCAAGACCCGAGCGTCAGGTTGATGCTTCGATTCGGATTCTGCACCGAGCGTTCGCCGGCGGACCCCGTCGAGCGCGGGCTCCCCGGCGGCGGAGCGAGGTTTGCTGCTGGCTTGAATTCCAACACGTGCATCGCTGCATTGGGATGCATGGTATTCTGGAATGTCACCGACAGCTCAAACGGCCGGTTCTCGCGAACAAGCGTGTTCGAGAAGGAACGTTCCGATATGTCCGTCATGAAAAACTCCCAGAACCCGGCCCCGACCATAGGCTGGGTGTCGCACTCGAGCTGCTTGGAGAGCGCATCGTTGACGTGCATTACGGTCCATCCGATTGCATACTTGGTGCCTACGACGCACTCTACCAGCATGCATCCGTCCTGGAAGCAGTCCACCGCCGACTTCATCTTGGAGACGCCGTCGTCAAAGTCATCGCTCAGGTCGGTGTTGTTGTCGTTCAACCAGAGCGACACTGCGTCTTCATTCGTGGAATTCAACGCCGACGGCCCCGAGGGATTCGGGACGTCGCCTGTCGTCCCGTCAGGTGCACGCTGGACGCCGGTGAGCGCATCGAGGCTCCGACGGCGGGTCCGGCCGGCCACGAGCAGTAGCTCCTTGATCGCTTTCAGCTTGTACTCGTCGATCGCCATCGATAACACCTTGGAGGACTCGCTGAGGATGCCCTCGATGTCTTTGATACTCTGAGCACTCCTCGGCGCCTTATCAGCCAGGTAGAGGATGCCATACTTCCACGGCTGGCGCCCTTCCCCCGGTCCCAAGTGGCGGTCCTTGCCGCTGCTCGAGTGCGCGTCGGAGACAATCCATGTCGCGGCGAAGAACCGCACGTGTGGCGGCCCAGTGACCATCGGGTGGCCGCTGAACCTGTCGTCCTGCTGCATGTCGGCGACGATCAACCGTTCTCGACGCGGATCCAACATTGTCAGCGGGCAAAACTTCTTCCCGGCCATCACCTCGCCTTTTGCCTTGGCCTGTACCTCTTCGAGCACCTTCCCATCGACCATCAGCGTCCCGAGTTCCTCCGCCACGCTCACGTGCCACTGCATCTCTTCCTCGGTGAACTTGACCTCCACGACGTCGCATTTGAGCATCGACCCCAGCATCGTCAGTACGTGCTCGTACGTCAGGCACACGGGCAACGGCCTCGACATCGGCACGTGCGTGGTCGTCACGGTCATCACCTCCGTCTCCGCGTTCCCAGCTGACTTGGTGGACGTGTTCCGCACTTTCACCTGGATGTACCCCGTGCACGCAAACGCGTCCGCGGTCGCCAGCGGCTCGCCCTCCGGCGATGCATTTGCATCGCATACACCTCCCAAACCAAGGCCTTCGGGTGAAAGCGGCGTCGCCGCCGCCTTCGACCCCGACGTGAGGGACGGATACCCGAGGTTCGGCGACCGCGCACCGAGCATCGCCATCAATTCGGCGTCCGCGTCGCCGTCGCCGTTGTCCATATCTGTCTCCCTGCCCATGTCCGTCGGGGAACCAAATCCCCCGAACCCTTCCTCGCCGCGTGCCGACTTGTAACGCGACACGATGCTCAGTTGCACCTCCTCGCCCCCCGGGCCCACCATCACCGCGGCCTCTTGTTTCCTCGACTCGCTTTCTATACTCCGCACACTCCGCACACTCCGCACACTCCGCGTACTATGCACACTCACGTCCCCATCCGCCGTGACGCCACTGAACGCACTCGATCTCGTCGGACTCGCCCGACGGCCCAGCTCTGCCTGTATCTTCTCCCCCTGTGGTGCGTGGTGCGTGGTGCGTGGTGCGTGGTGAGTGGCGAGCACCCGATTAGCGCGCACGTGCGCGAATCGTCGACGGGCACGCGGGCTCGCGGACAGGTTGCGAGCGACTGAAGCGAACCCGAACGTCTCGGAGTAACCCTGGGTGACGGACACGTTCCCGACCGGGATTCACGTACTCTTTGGCCAAGCTCTCTCCCCCGGAGCATGTCACGGATTGATTGAGCAGCATCGTCGTTCGGACGCGACGTATGCGGCGAATTCGACCCCCGTGGAGCCGAGTTGGACGGATTTTCATGACTCGGTAGCGCAGCGCGCTCTCTCTCCTCGCCCCCTGACCCTGACGGACGCACCGGTGCCATTCCAAAGCTCAGCTCACCACTCTCACCGGTGCCGACCGACAGGGGCGAGGGCTCGGGTTTCGAGACGCAGCTGCCCATCTTCTCGCAAACTCCCGAGAGAATCTGGCCCTGGCAACGCCCTGCACCTTCACACCGAACACATTTCCGTCCGTGGCTCGTCCGACGCGTGTGTCTGTTATTGTCGAATGGAAACTGCTTGCGACGTCGAGTCGGAGAGCTCCCTGAGTGACTTGTTCAAAAATCCGTCACTTCCAAGGTCATCTCGGCCCCGTTTCACGTTCTCTGGGTGCTTCGAACGATGAACCCAGTCGTCGTCACGCATCGGGGTGGTATACGACACTGTCATTGTCCCCATCGGAGGATTGAGACGGCTCGCCGACCCCACGCAGACGCAGACTTCTCGACTTGTACGATCGTACAATTCGTACACCATCGAGGCCACGGGCTCGCGCGACCGACACGGCGCAGGATGACGACGCGTCGTCGGTCCAACCCGTCTACCGTCTCGGGATCTACCGACGACGACGAAGCGGCCGGCGAAGCGGCCGGCGAAGCGGCCGGCGAAGCGGCCGGCCCGTCGGTGCCTCGCGCAAACGACGCCCCGTCCCGCGTGGCAAAGGCGCTGCAGTCAATCAACGTCGCCGGCATCTCCTCCTATCTCTCCCTGTTGTCCACATTTGTCTCGCTGAAACTGGGCGCTTCGCCGCCGTCCCGTGGAGAGCGGGCCGCCCGGATTCCGATCTTGCCGACGGTGGACACCCCCGACATTCGCAACATCGACTGGGCCCAGCTCCACGCCGACCATAACATTCGCGGCGTTCTCTTCGACAAGGATCACACGTTGACCCTGCCGTACGCGCATCAGCTTCATCCGTATGCGGCCGAGTCGTTGAGAAAGGCCAAGGTGGTGTTTGGGGAACGCAACGTGGTGCTCTATTCGAATTCGGCGGGGCTGCGGCAGTACGATCCGGAGGGGCGGGAGGCGGCGCTGCTGGAGCGGGAGCTTGGTGTGCGGGTGCTGCGGCATAAGTACAAGAAGCCGTTTGTCAGCGACGAGGTGCGGGAAGAGGTGGAGGCGTGGTTTGGGGTGGCTGCGTCGCGGCTGGCCATGGTGGGCGACCGGTACATGACGGACGTGGTGTTTGGGAATCGCCTGGGGATGATGAGCATTCGGGTCAAGCCGTTTGTGGAGTGTCGGGACGGTGGCGTGCGGGTGGACGATGGGACGAAGAAGAAGCGGGTCGGGCGGGACCCCAAGAGCGTGCGGGTGAGCAGAAAGTTTGAAGAGGCGCTCGTCAGAGGCTTTCGCGACGTCTTGAGGGACGAGGCCCGGTAGCATACTCTTAATTATCATTGTTAGGTCACACGTCTCTGCCTCTGCCTCTGTCTCGTCGTCATCACCCCTTTCCAGCGCCGTAGCCCGTCGTCCGCCGCCGTCCCTCGATGGCAGCCGCCTGCTCGTGCTCCAGCTGCACTTGCATCTCCCGGCTGCTCGCGCTGCTCATACTGCTCAACGAGAAGAGCCGATCTTCCAGTTTGAACGTCCGGCCTTTGTTCTTGATTTGCGCGTTCTTGGACGTGAGAAAACCCTCAAAGCCCTTGAGGACGGAGCCGAAGACAGTGCAATCCGACTGGCCCACGTAGACAGTCTCGAGCTCGTGGATGTGCTTCTCCACCTCGGCGATCTCCTGCTGGAGCTTTGCCTCCTTGGCCCGGATGCCCTCGGGGGTCGACATGACGAGGACGAGGAAGAGGAGGAGAGAGAGAGGCCACGTTCGCTTGTTCGTGCCGCGGGGCGTTGGAGGCGTTGTAAGTTGGTATCCTGTATCCTTCTCCGTCACTCAAATACGGCGTACGGCGTGCGACGTGCGGCGTGCGACGTACGAGAGGGGGTCAAGTCGACGTGCGAACGAGAAAAGATTTCGAGAGACTTCTTGTCGGGCGCCCTCGCCTGAAGTGAACTGGTGGTACATTCGGAGCTGCGGCGTATGAACGACCGGATACGGATCTCTACGTGCTCTACGTGCTCTACGCACGGAGGCGCGATGGCGCGCCGAGCCCTTCCTCTGGGTGGGCGGTCGACGGGCCGGCAACCTCTCAAGGTTGTCTTCAGTTTCGCACGACCACGACGACGACGACGACGACGACACATACCCACCGCCTCGACCGTCCAAGCAGCGGCGGCGGGGGACTTGCCAGCGGGAGCCGTTCCAGCCGACGACGCGGTCATGTCGTTTCCGGTGCGCTCCGTCCTGCGACGGATGAAGACCATCGTTGCGTTTGCCGTCCCCGTCCTGATGGTGGGTGTTGAACTCGATCGACGTACGCTCGTACGCTCGTACGCCCTGACTCTCTCACTCGCGCGACGCGCTACATATTCTATTCCATTCTATTACATTCTCGTTCTTCGTTCGCCAGGTCCCAATTGCCGACCCGCTCATGTCGCTCATCGACGTCGTGTTCCTCGGACAGTTCAGCAACTCGATGAACGTCGCTGGCCTCAGCCCAGCCACGCTGATATTCAACTTCCTCTTCTATAGCTTCACGGCGCTCACGATCGCCACGGTGGCGACGGTCGCCGACAAGCTCCGGCAAGACAAGGACGACGAAGCCGGCCTCGTCCTCTCCACATCGTTGATGATCGGTCTGGTCGCCGGCTCCATCGTCGGACTTCTCCTCCAGCTCAACTGCCAGGCGTTGTTGCGACTGACAAAGTGCGACGAGGTGCTCCTTCCCATCGCTGCAGAATACCTGAGCATCAGAGCTTGGGCGTTTCCGGCGGCAATCGCGACATCCGTGCTCCAGGGCTCGTTTATCGCGCAACGGGACAGCCGGACGCCCTTCTGGATCGTGCTCACGTCTATTGTGCTCAGCGCGACGGGAGACTTCCTGTTGATCCGCTCGGGGTTCGGCATCGCGGCTGCTGCGTGGACGACGCTGCTGTCGCAGTGCTTTTCGGCGGGCGTGCTGCTGTGGAAAGCAGGGTCCAGTCGGGTCAAGCCGCGCTGGCACAAGCCCGATCTGGTTGAGACGCTGGAGCTGGTCTCTTACGTCCTCCGCCTGGGCGTCTTTTACGTCAGCAAGACGTCCAGCTACTTGTTTTTGCAGAGTGCCGCTGCGCGGCTATCTCCCGTCTCCATGGCCGCCCATCAGTCCGTGTGGACCCTGTGGGGCTTGTGTTCCTTCACGAGCGCCCCACTCGAACAGGCAAGCCTCGCCTTCCTCCCGACCGCCCGGCCCGGCAAGGACAAGAACGAGCTGACCATCGCCCTCATCTCCTGCGGCGCCTGTCTTGGCGTCCTTTGCAGTCTCATCTCCGTCGGCATCCCCACCCTCGTCCCCCAGCTCCTGACCAGCGATGCCGTCCTCTGGCCGATCATGAGGTCGATCGCCCTGCCCGCGCTCGTCGCCATGCTGTGCTGCGGATTCGACGTCACCAGCACCGGAGTTTTGCTCGCCAACAAGGACACCACGTACGTCGCTCGCGCCATGGTGGTCAGCCTGCTCGTGCTGGTCGGCTATCTCGCCTGGCAGTTCTACGCGGTCGGAAGCTTCTCGATCACGAGCGTGTGGTGGGGCCTCGCGATGTTCTTCGGGAGCAGGGTCGTCCAGAGCATTCCCAGGGTGTGGGCCACCATTCTTCTCAGTCGCCGGGAACCCGGAGGATGAGAAGGGTCGTACAGGCTGGCTGATGCGGAGGGCCCCCACGACGACGACGACGACGACGACCACGCGCCCGAGCATCATGGTGCATACACATGTAATTATATTCGTTGCACTCGTTGCAATACGTGAGGATACGATAGAACGGCCGAGAAGGGCTTGGCTGCTCGCAAATTCCTTCAGAGGAAATTCCTTCACAGCGAGCTCGTTTCCACACACACACGACGACGACGACGACCATGAGGGCTACTAGCACGTTGTCGGCGAATACGGCGCTGGTTGCGGCGCGACCGCGGGCGACGAGTCCACAGAGTCCACAGAGGGCCCGCCGCGTGGTGGCCTCGAGTATGGGCATAGGATTCGATACCAACGAGCCTGCCAGCGACCTCATCCTGCCCGAGTCCAAGCTGGTGAGTCCCAAGTACGGCCTGACTGGCCAGCAGATGCACGCGTTGGGCCTGACCAAGGAGGCCATGACGAAGACAGAGCCGGTCGAGCCAGAGGCGATTCGCGCCAAGGCCTTCTACGTGGGAGACGCGGTGACGACGACCACTCGCCAAGCGACGAGGATGGGGCCGGTCGATACCAAGGCTCCGGGCCAGTCGCCGCCGGATCTGCCGAGTCTGCTGCTCGACTCGAACATCGTGGTCATCGGCATGCCGCTGGTGCCGAGCGTGACAGAGCTGGTGATCTCCGAGCTGCTGTGGCTGAATTATGCGTCGGAGAAGCCTATTTATCTCTACATCAACAGCGTTGGAACGCAGGACGGTCGGAAGGAGTCGGTGGCGTTTGATCAGGAGGCGACGGCGATTATGGACACGATGAACTACGTGCGGTCGGACATCTATACATTGGTGTACGGCAGGGCGTTTGGAAACGCGGCGATGATTCTCGCGTCCGGTAAAAAGGGGCATCGGTTCGCGCTGCCGCATGCCACGATCAAGACGTGTCCGCCGAGGCTGAACCGGAGCTTTGGAAACGTGTCCGACGTGATGATCAAGGCAAACGAGTTGGAGAAGACGACTGATATTTATGTCGACCATATCGCGCGTTTCACGGGCAAGGAGAAGGACGAGGTGAGGAAGGACATCGGGCGGGACAGATATTTCACGCCCGAGCAAGCCGTCGAGTACGGGCTCATCGACTCTGTCGTTGGGGCGGGCGCGAACGTCCAGATGCAGTCCAAGGACTACGAGGCCATGTTGAAGCAGGCAGCGGCGCGCCAAGCGGCCAGGCGGGGCGGCGGCGGTGGTGCTCAGGCCGGGGCGGCGTAGACTCTGTAACACGACTCTGCCTAAAAAATCAAAACTGAGGATGCTCACCGCGCAACAACAACGCCGCATCTCCTTCGGTTCGTGTTCTCACGTCAAGCCGAAGAATACAGTTCGCTATTCGATACGTGCACCGCCAACGCCCGCGGCCCAAAGCGACATGCCATTGACTGAGTGGTCGACCAAGACAGTCGAGCTGCCACCGCACGCAAGGGGCTGCCACGTGATTACGAGGCAGCTGCTGCAGGAGATTCAGCCGACGCTGCAGACGGTCGAGGCGGGGCTGGCGAACTTCTTCATCCAGCACACGAGCGCGTCGCTGACGATCAACGAGAACGCCTCGCCCGACGTGCCGCTTGACCTCGCGGATGCGCTCGATACGCTGGCGCCAGAGGGGAGCAAGGTTTTGTACCGTCACAGTGATGAGGGCCCCGACGACATGCCCGCTCACATTAAGTCATCCCTCATGGGTCCGAGCTTGACGGTACCCATCGCGCACGGCCGGCTCGCGCTCGGGACGTGGCAGGGAATTTACCTGAACGAACATCGCAACTACGGTGGGTATCGATCTCGACCGACGTGCGATCTCTCTTCGCACACCCCCTTCTGGCTCTCTCACTCGCGCCACGCGCTTCGCTCGTTCGCCAGGTGGGCCGCGGCGCGTTGTGATCACCGTGCAGGGTCAGCGTCGGGCAGACGGCAAGTCGTACGGCAAGTACGGATAGCGAGACTTCGATTGAATACCGTTTTCATGAAATCATGCGACGTTCTGGTCTCGGCGCTCGAGGACTTTGGGATGGGACCCCTTGGCCGCACTGGCCTGGCGCTGCGGCTGATGTTCCTGCTGTTCGGCCAGCTGGGACCGCAGGCGCGAAATCTGGTTCTGCGCACGGTCGAGGTCGAACTCGAGCTCGCGAACGCTCCGGAGGGTCTTCAAGGCGTTCTCGCAGCCGCCCGATTCCTTGACGTCCAAAGACAGCCTGTACATCATCGCCTGGAGCTTCTCTTCCCGGCGCTTGCTCTTGCGCAGCTCGCTCTCCAGTGCCGTCATCTTTTTGCTGGCGTCGCTCGACGCGCTGGGCTTCGACTCTGCGCTCCTGAGCTCGTTCCTGAGCTGCTCGATCGTCGATTTGGCAGCGGCGCGTTCCTCCGCCAGTGTACGTTTGGTATCGTGGAGCTCCGCATGCGCAACCCGCAGTGCGTCTTCTGCCTCGGCCTTGTCTCGGGCCGCTGTCGCTGCCGTCTCGCGCAGCAGCTCGGCGGCCTCTGCCGTCTCTGCGGCCGTGGCAGCGGTGGCAGCCGACAAGGCGCGGTACTCGGCCTTTTCTGCATCTCGGCTCGCGTTGAGGTCCTTCATCTTGTCCACGCTCGCTTTTGCCTCGGCGATCGCGTCGGCCTTGTCCTGTTCTGCCTTGTCCACGGCGGCCTTGGCCGCCGCGCACTCGGCCCGGAGCGCCTCCGCGGCCTCGACGGCCTCAGCGACTTGGAGGGATGCCCGGTCGCGCTCGCCCCGAAGTGACTGCAGTTGCTCCTCTTGTGCTCGCTGCGCGGCTTCGGCCGCCGCCAAAGCCGACAAAGCTGCCTCGGCCTTCTCGGCCAGCGCGCTCGCCTCTGACGCCACAGCTGCGTGCGCGTCCTCCGCCGCCACCAGCTCGCCGCGGATCGTCTCAAGTTTCTCGAGCGCGAGCGACTTTTCGACGTTCTCGGCGCGAAGGCAACCAGCCTCGAGCTGGAGCGCCTCGAGCGCCGACCTCGACGTCTCCAGCTCGGCGTCCTTGAGCAGCAGGGCGGCCTCGTGCACGGCAATCATGTCGTCTAGCTTGGCATTGCCGCTCGCGCGCTCGTCGTCGATCGCTTTCTGCGCCGCCGCGAGCTCGGTTTCCAGGGCCTGGACGCGGCCGTCGAGGCCCGCCTTCTCCTGTTCGCCGTCGGCCCTCGCCGCCCGGAGGGACTCGACCTCGAGCTCCAGCGCCCCCAGCGCCTTCTCCACCTCGATCTTTTCCTTGTGAATCTCCGTAATGGTGATCTCGTGCTCTTCGATGGCGTTTTCCGCCTGGGACAGCAGACTCTTGGTCTTGCGGATCTCGCCGCCGGCCGCGTCGAGCTCGGCCTGGAGTTCGGCGGCCCTGGCCACGGCCTCGTTCATCTTGAAGGCAGCATCCTTCGCATGGGCGTCCTTCTCTTCCACCGTCTTCTTGAGAGCTTCCGACTCGCGCTTGTGATCCTCGAGACCCTTCTCCATGACCTCAAAGTTCTTCTTCATCGTCGCGATGTGGGACCGCTCGGCGGCCAGGTCGAGCTGCATCTCGTCCATCATTTCGACCTTGCCTTCTGCAGCCTCGAGCGAGTCTTCAAGCATCTGCTTCTCCTCCTTAAGCTTGGCGATCGCGGCCTCGAGCTGCACGCGCTCGGCGGCGCCCTCCTCGATCCTGTGCCTGTCCTGCTTGGCAGCCTCGTTGAGTCTCGCGACGTTCTTGTTCGCCTCCTGCAGGGACGTGGCAGCCACGTTCAGCTCGAAAGTGCGCTCCTCGAGCAAGGTAGAAACATTTGCGGCGGTCGCACGCTCGGCCTCCATCGTCGCGGACAGGTCGGCCGTGGTCGCACGCTCCGACTCGAGGGCCGCGGACAGGCCGGCCGCCTCGGCACGCGAAGCCTCCAGGTCCTGCTCCAGTTCGTCGGCGCGAGCCGCTGCCTCCTTGTGACCAGCGATCGCTCGATGGGCGTCTTCCTCGGCAGTCGCGAGCTTCGCCTTGGTCTCCTCCAGCTCATTCAGGATGGGCTGCCGGCGGCGCTCTTCGGCAGCGGCAGCACGTTCGGCGTTCTTGTTCAGCTTCTCCAGACTGGCCTTGGCCGTCCGGTGCTCGCGGTCCAGGGTCGCCTTCTCGGATTGAAGCGCACTTTTTTCGGAAATGGCCTTCTTGAGCTTGATCTCCAGATCCTGTATCTGGTTCTTCAGGCGGTTGGTGTCCTTGGACGCGCGCTCTGCGGCCCGCTCGTTGCCCTTGCTCCCCACCGTCAGGTTCCGAATCTGGGCGTTCAGCTTGCTGAGCTCCTCTCGATGCTTCTTCTTGAGGTCTCGCATCTCGTCCAGCGCGTTGAGCGTGCCAGATGCCATACCGATGCGCTTCAGCAGCGCGTCGTTCTCGTCCTTGAGCGCCTTGCCCTCCGACTCCAGCGCGTCCACCTCCAGCTTTGATTTCTCGCACGAGTCCTCCAAGTCGCGCAATGCCTTTTCCATGGACTGCGTCTTGTCGGCGTGGCGAGCCTCCAGCTCGGCGATGGCCGCCTCCTTCTCCCGGCTCTCCTGGTCCGCCTTGTCCTCCAGGTACCGTACATGCGCAACAGCCGCATCAGCACAGGCCTGTAGCTCGGCAATCTGCGCCTCGTAGTCTCTCTCAGGATTCGATGCATCCGCTGCAGTCGTGGCAGTCGTCGCAGGAACGGTGGGCTCGACGTCGGGCTGGCAGTCCTCGATCGCCGCCGTCCCGCCGCCCGCCACAGTCGCCTTCAACGAGGCCTTCAACGAGGCAATCTCTGCCTTATACCCCTCGACATCCTTCTCCAATTGCCTATTCATCCACTGTGCCTCCTTCAGAGCTGGAAGCACGTCCCCCTTCTCCTGCGCCACCCGCTTGAGATCCTTCCTGGCCACCTCGAGGTCCCGCTTGTACCGTTCGAGGAGCGACGAGGTGCTCGACATCATGTTGGGCGTGAGATCGGACGTCGAAACCGTATCGGACGGATAGGACGTCGGTACTCTCAAATCCGAGCATGTGACCCGGCGGGCTCGCTTCTCCTTCTTCTCCCCCAACCCGGCGTCCCCGTTGACGTTGACGTGGCCGTGCATCGCCGCGCCCATGGACTGCCGCCTCGAGCCGCTCGGCCCCACGCCTTCATACTCGGCGCCAGCAGCGCCTGGCCCATCTCCACCTCCGAATAGCATGAAGCTCGTCATGCTCTCCACCTTGCGCTTCACCAGCCGCTTCACCGCCTCCTCGTCCAATCGGCCGGGGCCCGCATCGCCATCGCCACCGTCGACCCCGACGCGAACCTCGTTTACGATCGTCTTGGCCCGGCACGCAAACATCAGAGAATTGTGACTCTCGTCACAATGCTTTGCCGCCGGCGTCATCGCACAGATGATCGCCGTCTTCGAGTTTCCACCCAGCGCCGGCTGCAACACCCTCGTCAGCTTGGAGTCCCTGTACGGCACGTGGATCCCCGAGCCTGGTCCGGCCACTCCCCCGGTCGCCGCACTGCTCAGCTTGCTGATCACCGTCCCGAGCACCAACAATGACCTGTTGATGGCCGTGCCTTCCTTCTGCCGCTGCCCCTCCGCCCCCGTCTTGCCCAGACGCTCGCTCCCCGCCAGATCCACCAACATCAGCTCGCTCTCCGTCCCCCTCTCCCTCTCCCCCTCGGAGGACCTGGACACCCGCATCCTGAAAATCGCGTGCGACCTCGAGCTCCGCGAGTTCATCCTCGTCTCCCCCACCCGCCGCTGCGCATCCCCCCTGTCCAACAGCCCGATCGCCTCCTCCGCACCATTCACGACCACCTCTTGCAGCCCCTGCACCACCATCCCGCCGTCCTGCCTGCTCCCGATCCCCAGCGCCAGCCCTCGGCGGTCCCCCTCGGCCAACAGGTCCCGAATCTCCTCATTGTAAATCTCCATGTACGAAACGGACACGGCGATGGACGACGCGTCGCCGCTGCCTTCTTCTCCCACGAGGGCAAAAACCTCCTCCACGGCCCGCGGAATCACCCCCGGATCCTCTGCAGTTCCCCGCATCGTATGCGTCTTCCCACTACTCGTCTGGCCGTATGCAAACACGGTCGCGTTGATCCCCACGTCCACCACCTCCCGGACCAGCCCCCTGGAGGTCTCCTCGTACACCCGCGCGTTCGACTGCCTTGCGTCGAGCACGCCATCGAGACGGTAGGCCTGCCGCGCGTTGCCCTCCTGGTGAATTTTCCTCCCATCCTCGTCGACCACCCAGACGTCCGAGTCGTCGGGACGGACACGGACGTACGCCCTGCAAGTCGTTCGACGAATGAACGTACGTACGAAGTGAGTGGGAATCCAACTGAAAGCCAACCGACCGACGAGATTCCCGAGCGCGACGACGTCCTTCGTCCCGAGCGCGTCGTGCGAGCGTGAGAGACGACCACGAGACGACCACGAGACGATCAACGCACCTGATATTCTCTGCGCGATTCATGAGCTTTTTTTTGTGCCGACCCTTTCGAGAAGCGCCGCTTTCCTCAGTCAATTCTTCGTTTGACCCCTTCACCACGTCTATACCACCTGATACAAGTGTGGTCATTATGTCTGTGACGGCACTGAAACTGGCGACGGCGCGGACGGGCTTGCTGGTCCGTTCATACAGCGACCAATTCGCGAGAGGGCGCACGTCGCGAGAGGGCGCACGACGGATGATCACGACACGCGTGGACGCCGCTTCCCCGTCGTCACCGTCGTCACCGTCGTCAACGTCGTCAACGTCGTCTTCCCGATCAGACAACCAGCCGTCAACGTCGAAACCGCGCAAGCGGCGACTTGACGAGCTCGTCCTCGAGCGGTATCCCGAGTACAGTCGGAACGTCGTGCAGTCGTTTATTGCCCAGGGTAAGGTGCTGGTGGACGATCGTCCGGTGACGAAGAGTGGGACGTCGGTGGATTCGAGTAAGATTGGGTCGATACGATTGACCGCCGAGGTGCCAAAGTACGTCTGTCGGGCTGGGTTGAAGATGGAGGCTGCGCTGGAGGCGTTCGGGTTGGGGGATAAGTTGGAGGGGCGGGTGGGGCTGGATGCGGGGTTGAGCACGGGAGGGTTCACGGATTGCCTGTTGCAGCACGGTATCGGGCACGTATTCGGGGTGGACGTCGGGTTTGGACAGGTTCACGAGAAGATTCGGCAGGATTCGCGGCTGACGGTGATGGAGAAGACGAACCTGCGGCATCTGAGGCTGGAAGACCTGCGGGCGAGGGCGCCGGCGGTGCTGGACACGGAACACGCGCGGGTGAGCTTTGTGTCGCTCGACGTGTCGTTCATATCGACGCTGAAGATGATCGACGCCGTGGAGAGCGTTATGGGTAGAGGTGGAACCGGGGACGTCGTGATGCTGGTCAAGCCGCAGTTTGAGGCCGGGAAGGAGCATATCGGGGCGGGTGGCGTGTGTGACCCGGCCGTCCGGGAGGAGGTGGTGGAGCGGGTGCTAGCGGGGTGGGCGGCCCGGGGCCTGAAATGCGTCAAGCGGATCAAGAGCCCGATCAAAGGGGCGACGAGCGGGAACGAAGAGTGGCTGGCACACTTGGTGTACGACGACGGTTCGCTGCTTACTTGAGCTCGTTCAAAAAGTCTTCGTTGTCCACGAACACGATCTTCCAAGCAACTTACTTGAGCTCGTTCAAAAAGTCTTCGTTGTCCACGAACACGATCTTCCAACCGTCCGGGTCGGTGATGGACACAATCTTGGTGCCAAGGCCCGGCACGGGGCCGGGCTCCCTGACGACCGTGCCGCCGCCGGCGATGACAGACTCTGCAGTCTTATACACGTCGGTCGTGGAGATGGCGACCTGCGCATACGCCTCGCCCTTGGTGTACGTATGCTCTCCAAAGTTGTACGTCAGCTCGAACACACAAGTATCCTCCTCGTCCCCGTAGGACAGGAACGCGAGCTCGTACTTGTACTGCTCGTTCACCCGCCTCCGCAACAGCTTGCAGCCGAGCACCTCGGTGTAGAACTTGATGCTGCGCTCCAAGTCAGACACGCGGAGCATCACCTGGGCCAGCGGCTCGGTAATCGTCGAGTCCGGGCGCTCGATCAGCTCCCAGCTGTACCCGGCAGGGTCCTTGACGAAGGCAATCTGCGTCTTGCCGCCCTTCACCGGTCCCGGCGGCCTCGTTATGTTGGCCTCGTACCCGGCCGCCTTGATCTTCTCGCACGTCTCGACCACGTTGTTCACGGCAATACCAAAGTGACCGAAACCAGTCCCAATATCGTAGCTCTCCACGCCATAGTTGTACGTCAGCTCCATGCAAAAGTTGGTCGTCTCCGGGCCTGGCGAACGAGCGAAGCGCGTAGCGCGAGTGAGCGCGTCAGGGCGATCGCGCACGGCGGTCGAGGTCAGCACCCACCGAAACCGATGAAGGCGTTGGTATACTTCTCGTCCGGACTGGAGAACGAGCGGAGCGCATAGCGCGTAGCGCGTAGCGAGAGTGAGAGAGTGAGGCAGTAAGGGAGTGAGTCTGGGCGTGCGGCGAGCGGCGAGCGGCGAGCGCACGAGCGACGAGCGCACGACGGTCGAGGTCAATACTCACATGTCCCTGTAGCGCAGCTGCTTCATGCCGAAGCATGCCTCCATGAACTTGCAGTACTCATCCATGGGACCCACCCGGTAGACCGCGTGGAGCATCCGCCGCGTGTCTTCCTGAGGCCACGAGTCCGAGGTGGCTGCCATCGTCAGGGTGGTCGAGGACGAGCGAGGACGACGCGCGGTGCGAAGATGGGAACGGGAACAAGACAGCACGCGTGAGGCACTGTGGATCGATCCTCTCGTACTCGCGACTCGTGCGGCAAGCGTGGAAGAAAACATGAGAGATAACTTGTGTGGCGTGAGTTCCGAACTCTCTAGAAGTTCTGAGAACGCAGGTCTCTCTTTTGAAACAACCCACGATGACGTGCGTGTCTTCGATCTCCCGGTCGGCATCCCGGTCGGGAACGAGAACGAGAACGACGACGACGACGAGTACACGAGCGACCGCGCGAGTGTACAATGCCAGGTGCAACGGCACCTTCGGGCGACGCTACGAGTCCGAGTCCGAGTCCTCGTTCACCGCTCGGCGAGGACGGCCCCGGGCAGCGCTGCCCGTCGAGGCCATCGACGCCGTCGCGGGGCTGGACTCTTCCAGTGCACAGACGCTGATTTACATTCTCAAGCCGTCGCTGACGGTCTACACGCTGCTGATGATCGTGAGGATCGTGATGACGTGGTCGCCCGAGCTCTCCGGGGAGGACTTTCCGTGGTCTGTCGCGTTCAAGAGCACCGAGGGGCTGTTGGATCCGACGAGGAAGGTGATCAAGCCGTTCAACGGGCTGGACGTGAGCCCGATCGTCTGGGTGGCGCTGCTGTCGTTCGTAGGTATTGAACTCGACCGGCGTGCAATCGCTCCTCGCCCGTCCGCCCTGACTCTCACTCGCGCTTCGCCCGGTGTCGTTCGCCCGTTCGCCCGTTCGCCCGTTCGCCAGGTGTCGGAAATTCTCACGGGACCTCAGGGTATTCTGAATCTGATCATTCGCAAGGGCTTGTGATTAAACTGACACCTATCACGGGACGAACTCCTTCTGCTTCTCTTCCTCTTCCGTCGCCCGCTGTTTCATATTCATCGCTTGGGCCATCATCGCCTTGCGCTTCTCTTTGGTCGTCGGGGGGCGCGCCCCGCCGGCGGCCCGTTTCTGTGTCTCCAAGTGGATCAGGAGGTTGCTCACGTCGGCCGGCGAGACGCCTCCCAGCCTGCTCGCCTGGCCGATGGTCGTCGGCCGCATCTTGGACAGCTTCTCGCGGCTCTCCTTGGAGAGCGTGCCGATCGAGTCGTAGTCGATGTCGTCCGGGATTTTCTTCGCGTGCTTTGCCGCGACGGCCGACAGCTGCTTCTGCTGGCGTTTGATGAAGCCGCTGTACTTGAGCTCAATCTCGACCGCCTCCTTCTCCGTCTCGGACAGCCCGCTGTCGTGCCCGTGGCGCTCCAGGACGTCAAAGTGGACGTGTGGCCGCTTCAAAATCTCCGCTAGGCTGATCATCTGCGTGATTTTCTGCCCGCTGACCCGCTCCGCGTCGGCTGCCAGGTCGCTGTCCTCCCGCACCCGCGCCGCCTCGAGGGACGCGAGCGACGACTCGATGTTGCGCACCTTGGCCTGGTAGGCGTCCCACCGCTCGTCATCGACCAGGCCAATCTCCCGCCCGATCGGCGTCAGTCGCCTGTCCGCGTTGTCTCCGCGCAAGATCAACCGGTACTCTGATCGGCTGGTGAGCACGCGGTACGGCTCGCGCAGGTCCTTGGTCACCAGGTCGTCGATCAGCGTCCCGATGTACGAGCTCTCCCTCGGCAGGATCATTGGCTTCTTGCCGGCCACCAGATTGTACGCGTTGATACCCGCCACGATGCCCTGCGCGGCCGCCTCCTCGTACCCCGTCGTCCCGTTCAGCTGCCCGCTGAAGAACAGCCCCCCAACCTTTTTCGTCTCGAGCGTCGAATGGCACTGGTAGGCCGGCAGGTAATCGTACTCGACTGCATACGCCGGCCGCATCATCGTGCATCGCTCCAGCCCCGGCAACGACCGTAACAGGCCCAACTGGAGCCGCTCTGGCAGCCCCGTCGACAGCCCCTGCACGTACAGCTCTGGCGTGCTCCGGCTCTCCGGCTCCAGGAACACCTGATGCGACTCTTTGTCTGCAAACCGCACAATCTTATCCTCGATGGACGGACAGTACCGCGGCCCCTTGGAGTCCACCCACCCGCCATAGATCGGCGTCTCGTGCAGGTTGTCCCGCAGAATCCGATGCGTCTCGGCACTCGTATGCGTCAACCAACAGCTCACCTGATGATGTAAAAGCACCGATTGAGCGAGCGAGCGAGTGAGCGAGCGAGCGAGCGAGAGACGACGACCACCCCGTACCTGTTCCCGCACCCGATGCGCCCTCGGATCAAAGCTAAACCACCGCAACGCCGCATCCCCCGGCTGCTCCTCCAGCACACTATAATCCACCGTCCTCCGATCAATCCTCGCCGGCGTCCCAGTCTTCAACCTGTCCGTCTCAAACCCCAGCCCCACCAGGCTCCCCGTCAGCGCCGTACACGCCCCCTCCCCCGCCCTCCCCGCCCCCAACGTCCTCTTCCCCACCCATATCTGCCCATTCATAAACGTCCCCGTCGTCAACACCACCGCCTTGGCCCGATAACTCAACCCAAAGTGCGTCGTCACCCCCGACACCCCCCCATTCCCATCCGCCAGCAC